>BNJV01000233.1_pt1 | contig 21358 bp, 32 predicted proteins | sample 8540591 | NCBI WGS metagenome assembly BNJV01 (sample SAMD00202457, study PRJDB9452) | human saliva metagenome | host: Homo sapiens | reverse complement strand
CGGTGGTGGATCAGTTTTCGAGGAGTCATCATATGGAGAGTGTGGTGGTGATGGAGAGGAAATAGAAAAGTTGAAGACTAGCTTGTGGTCTAACGGAGATAATTATGAAATAATGTCTTGGTGAATAGCACTATACAATTGCTATTTCAAGATAGGAGGAATGAATGGAAGCTGAAGTACAGGTGGGTAAATACACTTTGGAATCTTTAACGACAGGTATGTATTCAGATCCTAAAAATAGTGTATAGAGAATACATTCAGAATAGCGTAGATTCTTTAGAAAATGCTGTACAGCAAGGGATTATCGAACAATCTGGCATGCGCATTGATATCATAGTGAGTGAAGAAAATTCTCGTATATCTATACGTGATAATGGAACGGGCATTAAGAGGAATGAGGCACAAGCCACATTAATGAACGTAGGGAATTCAAAAAAGCGTAATGCCAATAATCGTGGCTTTAGAGGAATAGGTAGATTAGGAGGCATGAGTTACTGTGATACACTAGTTTTTTCTACATCTTATGAAGGAGAAAACTGCAAGACAATCATCACTTTTGATTGTAAAAAACTAAAGAAGCTACTCGTTCCTGGACAATATGAGGACCTGTCGCTTTCAGATGTTTTGGGAGAAATAATGACAATAGAGGTGCAGACAGAGAAATCCGAAAAACACTACTTCGTTGTTGAAATGGAGAATGTTAGTGGTTCATCTGATTTGCTGAATATAGATGCTGCAAAAAGTTATATATCGCAAGTAGCTCCGCTTCCATATCAAACAAGGCATTTTCTCTATATTTCACAGCTGAAAGAGTATTTAAAAGACCATGGATATGAATTAGAGGAATTTCCTATTTTTGTTGGCGAAGAGGAAGCAGATCTTGAACCGGTATATAAGCCGAATAAAAGTAGATTCAGGGCAGATAGAAATAAAAAGACGGTTGATGAGATCTCAAGTATGAATTATTTCGACGTCACAATAGACGGGGAACTCTATGCGCTAGGCTGGTATGGAAATTGTGGTTGGTACGGGTTCTTGTCAGATCGCGAAATATCAGGGCTTCGAGTTAGAAAGGGAAACATATTAATCGGTGACAGCATGACATTAAATGGAATATTTAAGGAGTCACGATTTAATGGGTGGACTCAAGGGGAGATTTTTATTGTAACAGATAAGCTCGTGCCAAATGCTCGAAGAGATGACTTTGAACAAAATGACGTATATTGTCAATTTATTGAAGTGTTGAGTTCGGGCGTAGCTATTGACATTGCAAGAGCCATACGTGAGGCATCGCAAACTCGAAATGACCCATCAATGAAAGTACTGAAAGAGATGGATAAAAAGATAGCTGAAGCAACTATAATTATATCTGATGGCTTCAATTCGTCTGTAGATAAAGAAAAACTGGTAGAAGAATTGGAAGCTGCAGTTGAAAAAGCTCAAGAAAACTAAAGTAAAAAGATGAATACACAACGAAAAAGGATGAACTCTGTCAGAAACTGGAAGAAACTGTTAACCAGGTCGCTTCTAGTAATAACTATAAGATAAATAAAAATTAGTTCAGGGATCGACAAGAAGAGTAAAAATGTGCTGAAAAACAGTAAGTGATATTCTTTCAAAGAAATTATCTAAGTTTTTGGTTGATGAAATTATTGCTGAAATTATAGCAGAAATAAATGGAAAGTAGGAGAAAAGAGTGGAAGTATATCCTTCAGAATATCAACAGTTAGGACTTAACCGTTATGAAAAAATTTTTGTAAGACATGCAAACAATGATGATAATTACGGCATTGTTCTATTAAAAGTTAATCCTGCTATGCTTAGTGGAGAATATTTACATGCTGTTATTACTTCACAGGGGGTAGTATTATGTAAATTCCTTCCTTTGGCTGATGAGACACTTTTTCAAATGTTCATCGGACCATACAAGGATGGTGTATTCAAGAACACAGTAGAGACGGTCGGGAAGAAGCTAACAACAAATAAAGCTTTGTTGAATACAAAAAGTGAATTGACGGTTAGATTTGCTTATATTTGTGTTTTTCCGGAAATTAAGCGGGAAGATATTCTGATTGATGAAATGCCGGATTCACTAAAGAAATTTATAGAGAATCAATGCCTTTTTGCTGAAGATTTTGTCAGGCTTAGGAGTAATTTTAGTACTGTAATTAATCGATATCTGGAAACCCCAAATGAACCGTGTGCGGATGAGTGCATGGAAATCAGCGAAACAAATGTTAATTCTATTTTACAGAGGATAGCACCGGAATATACCACAGTACGGTTTGCTATTACAACAAATGAGAACAGTACGCCTGGGGCTTCACAGGAGTTACTGGTAGTTTCAGAAGATGATATAGCAGTTCGCGCTTTTAGGTTGGAACCGGAGCAAATCAATATAGTTAATAAAAATGAGTAAGGGTGACCAGTTGATTTTGGCATGTGCAGGAAGTGGAAAAGAGCGTTCTTTTAATATCAAAAATGTTTTAAAAGCTGCAAAAATGAATCCTGATAAAAATTCCTTATAACATGTTTTTAACCGTAATCTTCAATCTTTATATACTTGGTATATAGAGAGAGCTGGGTTACAAGAACGTAATGTCGAATGCTGCACATTTGATGGATTATGCAAAAGATTACTTGAACGGAATGACCTATTTTTGCCTGTGGGAGAAAGTATCATAGAATCAAGACGCCATGCTGCAATGGAAGAATTTAAGAACGGAAAAAAATTAAAGATAGATATTATGGCATTTTCATAGATGAAGTTCAGATGTTCGAACTATCGTGGTATAAGTTTGCTTATAATCTTTTGGAAAACAAAGAAAAATGGAGATCATATATTTGTGATTTGTGGCGATAAGACACAGGAAATAAAAACAGAGACAAAAAACATGGAAAAAGCTCCGTGGAATGCAGGTGAAGGCTATCCGGTATACCGTGGAGGAAATAAGAGTATTAGAATAGAAAAGAACTTTAGAAACTGTATTGAAATTAATGATTATATTAATCGATACGCACAGTATGCCAGAGCCATAATAAAAATGCATAATCCCGAGGAACAATTTGACCCGGATATGTTTTTACGTGGACAGGCATTTAGACACGGAGGGGGAGTTAAGATTAAGCAGTTTAATGGTAATGCTGTTGCTGAAGCCGAAAAGGTGGTAGAATCAGTAAAAACGATTCATGATAATAAAGGAGTACCTTATGATGAAATTGCAATCGCTATGTATTTTAGGAAATATAAACCGCTTAATTATTATTTAGAGTCTGCATTAGTAAAAGTTTTTGCAAGAGAGCACATCCCGTACAACCTTCTATACAATAATGATCAGAGTTGGGGAGGCAGATACGGCGATGGAGGAGTTTCGTTTGTAACTTTTGATTCGGTTCTAGGTTTAGATTTTCAAGCGGTTGTTGTTTGCGGGGTTAAGCCTTTAGGTGTGTATGATAAAACGAAAAAAATAAAAAGTGAAAGTGTTTTAGATGAGGAACAAACAGAGAACCTAAAGAAGAATATAAGTTATCTATATGTTGCGTGTACTCGGGCCAAAGACTATTTGCATATTATATTAGGTGAGTCAAGCAGCCAGTCTATTTACAATAAATTGCTGACTGATTCGGAGAAATAGGAGGTTACTCAATGCATGATGAATTGATTCAGTTTAATTCAGGAGACCATGTTCTTGGGGAACAAAAATGTTGCTGAAGCAGTGATTATAGATGGGGACATTGTTTTTAATGAGAGCTATGTGGTGATTGGAGAATCACTTGAGGCAAGAAGCATCCATGCTACATATGATTTAGATGTTTTAACTAGTATTGTTGCTGAGACAGTTAGTGTAAATGGCAACTTGTTTGTAAAAGGTAATATTGAGGCTGACGAGATCATCTGCAGAGGCTCATTCTACTGTACTGGTGAGATACGAGTTAATAAATGTAATTTTGGTGATTACTCTATGATTGGCTCAGTAATTGGTAAAGATGTGTATGCCGAGGGAGATCTTTTTATTAAGACTACTATTGATACTGACTCATCCCTAGAGGTAGATGGTTTGGTATTTGCTGGCGAAGGAATTATGGGTGATGGTTCCTTTAGAGCAAAAGCGGCGATAGCCAATGAGTATTTTGAATTTAGTGGCAATAGCAAGAGTAAGGTACTCGAAATATCGGAGATGAAATTCAAAGATGCATCAGTGTTGAATGATGAAAATGAGCCTAAAGCTGATCTTGAAGCAATGAATATAGAAGGCGTCATAGATGTTTTTAACAAAGGATTTGATAAAAGCATTGATGAATGGAGCCGACTGGAGGAAGAAGAGTTCATCAGTGAAATACGCAAGGTCGCAAAATCAATGTGTGATTTACAGATGATTGATATGGTAGTTGATACAGTAATAGCTTTGTCCCTATGAACGGAAAAATTGAAAACTTTAAAGATTATCTATTTGTACTCTGTGTTAGGAATACATTCCCTGAGGGAATGGTAAAAGTATGAGACTTTGCAGCCAGTAATAGAGGATATGCTTAATGAGGCAACATATCAAATAGATAAGATGGATTATAAGGCTGGAAATATACTAGATTTAGCAATATCAATTTTAATTCTGAATAAATACTTTGAACAAATTCCGATTAGCAAGGAAGAAGCTGCGTGATAAAAATCTTTCTTCGATAGGGATACGTTATTCGACAGTAGAGCATATTTGGAGGGAATACAATGGATAAACTCGAAAAAGCAGGCAATTGCTTTCAACCAACATACTGCAGAATTTTTGTTGGAAGAATTACCGGTGCAGGTTTAGATAGAATAGTAGGAAGTAACCCGGAGAATGTTCTTTTAGTTGGCAAGCTTATGTCCACTAATGATGCAGAAGGACAAAATACTAATTCTTCAAAAACTTTTATTGAGAGTATTGGCGTAGATTTTTATGTGTCGGAAGAAGAGGTAAATGATGCCGTTATAAAAATTGTTTCCACAAGGTGATTTTTTTATTATCGAGCAGTACCGACGTTAGAAGAACAACGTGCAGCTCTGGTTAGAGAAATCAATGAAAGTAGCGATGAAAAACGAATTCAAATCCTTTGAGGATGTTATAGATATATACAAAGTTAATTCTACCAGTCTGTCTAAATATCAAATTAGACTTGTGCCTGTATATAAAAAGATTAGTTTGAGCGAGAATGCACAGGTTTCTGTTAGACTTAAAGATATTTTGGATGATTCCGGAGAATGTGGATTTGTAGGCGAGAATCATAGTATTAATGGGGAGATAGAAAGTTACCTTAAGGGTGTGCAAGCAAATATAAACAATGATGAAGAAGTTATGGCTAAGGTTATTACTGAACCTACGAGGGTTAAAACATTTGCTTTCGGCTGAGAACTATAATAACTTCTTAAAGACATATTCTAACAATAAGGTTCAGCAACAAAACCAGAATTGGAAAGTGTATTTTGATATCCAAGTGAAAAGAATCGGGACTAATTATCTGGTCTCATGTTTCCTTGTCAATAACTCTATCGTGCTCTACTCAGGCGCACATAAGTCCAGAAGGGATGATAAGTATACAATAGAAACGCTTTTTAATTCGGGAATAAGAGTTGAACTGAATAATGCAAGCTATTCTCCGATTGAGTTGGATTTCTTTGAGGATGATTATAAATACGATAAGACTCAATATGCTTTAAGCAACAATTGCGCCGTTGATTATATTAAAGCCGAGAATGCCATTCAGACGAATCATCTTCCGCTTTATGAACAGTATAGACTAATTACAAATGACAGTTTGGCGGTTAAGTTCCTTGATCTTGTAGAGGATCCTATTGCGACACTTGAAGGGATTCTTGTCAAAATGGGGAAAGAGTTGGAGGGGTGGAAACAGTATAAGGATCATATTTCTCCAAGTCTTACAGAAAAGGGAAAGGAAAAAATCGCTAAAGAAATACAGGGCTTTGAAGATGAAATATCAAATTTTTCTAGTGGTATTTATGTTTTGAAGAATTATCCGATCGTGCGAAAAAGCTTTATTCAAATGAATAAGGCTTTTTCGGAAACTTCAAAAAAATATTCAACATGGAGACTGTTCCAGATTGTTTTTATTGTGTCAATAATTCCTGACATCGTTGCGTGCGACCGGGATATTATGCCTGATGATGAAAAAGGCAAAAAACCCATTTGTCTGATATGGCTTTATTATACTTTCCAACGGGAGGTGGTAAAAACCGAGGCTTTTTGGGGGTATTAGTATTTAACTTGTTTTTGACCGCTACCGTGGGAAGAATTGTGGTGTTACAAGTATTCTTCGATATCCACTGCGATTGCTCTCAGTCCAGCAGGTACAGAGATTGGCAAATGTTTTAGCGAAGGCTGAATTAATAAGAAGAGCTGATAATGAGATCTCAAATACAGAAGGCTTTTCCCTGGGGTACTTTGTAGGCGATAATAATACTCCTAATGAGATGAGTGCAAAAGAATATGCCCGCTATCGTGAAATGAATCAGACACAGCGTGATGAGCATAGAGTTTTAGATGTTTGCCCATTTTGCGGAAAACAAACCGTGCATATTCGCGCAGATGAGTATCTTGCTAGACTGGTACACTTTTGTGATAATACAGAGTGTCAATCAGGAGGAGATCTTCCGTTATACATTGTTGATAGTGAAATATATAGATATTTGCCGAGTGCAATTATTAGCACAGTTGATAAGTTGGCAATTGTTGGATGTAATGCCAACTTTCGCAATATTCTCAATGGTGGGGAATATAAGTGTCCGACTCACGGCTATACATCAAAGAAAAAATGTATAGAAAAGACGTGCCAATTGGAAGCACAAGTCTTTAAGGCTGTGGATATGTATGATCCGGCACCAACATTATTTATACAGGATGAACTTCATCTGATTAGGGGAATCTCTTGGAACGTATGCCTCTCACTATGAGTCGTTTCTTAAATATTATATAAAGAATATCTCTAGTTCAAAACGAGATGTGAAAATCATAGGAGCAACAGCAACAATATCATCTTACAGAGAACAAGTATATCATTTGTATGGTAGGAACCCTGTAAGGTTCCCATGTGAATCACCTTTTATCGGAAAGAACTTCTATGCTGCTGTTGATAAAGATGATCTTCAGCGACAGATAATAGGATACGCACCTTATGGAAAGGCGATTGTAAATAGTGTTGTTTATTCTCTTAAATACATGAGAGAAGCCGTATTTGAATACTATAATGAGCCTCAAAAGATTTTGGATATACCGAATATAGGATTATCGACGGAAGAGGAAGCACTTGAATTGTTGAAGGATTATTGGATATTCCTTGAATACAATAATGTAAAAAGAGATGGTAATAATGTTGATGGAGCGATTAAAACGCCTGTTAATGAAGAATTGGGCAGTGAGGGTATTATTCCGTTTAAGACGCGTGCTATGACAGGTGATGAATCATTTCAGGATGTTAGAGAAGTTTTGGCTGAGGTAGAGAATAATATAAATGTTTATGATGGAGTAAACCTCATTACTGCAACAAGCATGATTTCTCATGGTGTAGATGCGGATCGATTTAATGTAATGTTCTTTTATGGTATTCCGGGAAATATGGCTGAGTACATTCAGGCATATTCGCGTACAGGGCGTAAACATACAAGCATTGTTGTTGATTTAATCAGGCCAACACGCGAAACGGATCAAAGTTATTTGAAGAACTTTACAAGTATGCACAAGTATAAAGATCTTCTTGTAGAGCCGGTTCCAATCAACAGATGGGCATCTAAAGCGGTAGATAACACTTTGCCAGGAATTTTCACCGGCATATTGTTAACTTGCTATGACCCTGAGATCCAATATACATCTGGGTCGCTGTTCTTTATGAAAAATATTAAGAAATCTATAAAGAAACATGAGATTGATAAATATACAGTAAAGGACCAGCTTTATAAATCATTTGGCTGTATAGATGATGACGGAACAACGCATGACCTTGGAAAACCAATACAGACAAAAAGATAGATGCATTCATCGAAGATGTTTTTGTACAAATCGAAGATAGAAGCTGGAGTAATGAAAAATATATTCGATGGATTTAGACTTATGGGTTATCGCATCATGAACAGTCTACGAGATACAGATTCCCAGCTTATTATTGAGCTGGATTAATTGGAGGTTACTATGAAGTATCAGATGAAAAGAGGCGTATCTCAATCTTTATACAAGTATCTGCCGGAAAGTTGGATAGATTTTTCTGTTAGAGGTGAGGAACGTTACAATTATATTGCGCATGTGACACGCTGGAATAGCGAAAAATTAGATGATATTAATAAGAGACGGTTGATTAGAGTTGTTAATCAAGCCATAGAGGCTTTTGGTATCGCAGCAGGTGAGGGGGTGACCATTCCGAACACAGCAGGATATGGAAATGGTCTGACCCTGGAGAACTGTGTAGTATTGAAACCTCAAAACATGATAGCGATGAAAGAGGTATTGTTGCGGAAATTAGTCCACTTACTTTTTATTGCCCTTCATGTCATAAAGTTTATCAGTTTAAGGATAGTGAGGCTTATCAGAAGTACAAAAAATGTCGTTCATGCAATGCAGAATTGAAACAAATGAGACAAATCTATTTTTGTAAATGCGGATTCGCAACGGATAAGCACCCTGTTTATTGTATAACTTGTAAGTCGAGTGATTCCATTTACTGAGTGGTAAGCTGAACGACTATAGTTTCAGGTGTAAAAAAATGCGGAAAGAAAATACCTATGTTCAAAAACTGTGATCAATGCGGGACGAGGCTGTTACCCAAAATTGCATTAGATCCGTCACAGTATTTTTCATATAGCATCAGTCTTATAGATATCATTGATGAAAGTGTTGAGAAGTTTATAAGTGATACTGATTATGGAGCTATATTGACTGTAGCTTGTTGGCTTGGAAAAATAACAAGGTCCGAGTTAGAGGAGATTATAACAAAGGGAATAACCTCTGACCCAGAAGCCTATAAAAAGAAGTATGATGACAATTACAATATGTTTATTGTCGCAGGATTGGATCCGGTGAATGCAGAAAAATGCAGCCCGTGCCGCAGCAAACTAATTATTGCGGGAGTAAATATCTTGATATTGTTAATGAGTTGAGGGCTGAAATTTTCACTTCTCCGGAAAAGCTTGGCAAAGGTTTCGGAAGCAATTCTTGAGTATATGTTTGTAAAGGAAAATTGAAGACAAGTCGTCTTTAGATGACGCAGAAGATATTTCAAGAATGCTTAACACAAATGCTAACCCAGAAGAGTTTAAGAAGCTTGCGGAGAAAAGAGCAATTTCATCAGTAGAGGTGTGTGGGAATATTCCTTTTGTAAGCTGTTCTTATGGATACACAAGAGAAAAGTCTGAACCCGTTGATGGGGCGGAGCTTAGAGCGTTTAAGGAGGAGCATAATGGAATAAAAACATTTATGCCACAAAAACTTAGAACTGAAGGAGTACTTTTTGAATTTGATAGAGTTAAGGTCCTCAAGTGGCTTGATAAGAATGGCTATGTGAATCATGAAGAGCTTCCTGATTATGATGATGATAATGCAGTTAAGCTATGGTTTGTTAATAATGTGAGACCTGAACTAATCAAGCCATTTTCGAAAATTGATCCGGTGGAAGCGCCTACATATTACGTTTATAATCTTATTCATACGCTTTCTCACCTTCTCATAAGAAGCGCAGCAAGTATGTGTGGATTAGATAAAAATTCAATTTCAGAGTATATACTTCCGTCCATTCCGGGAGTTTTGGTATATTGCCAAAATTCTCAAGGATTCAATTTAGGAGCTCTGTTTAACATATTTGAGGCATATTTTTGATAAATGGTTGGAAGGTGCATATCAAGGCGCTCTAAAATGTATATTTGATCCTATTTGTGCGTCTAGGTATAAAGCTTGTACAGGCTGTTTGTTCTTGAATGAGGTATCTTGTCAGCATTTTAATCATGACCTCGACCGAACATTGATAATTGGGTCATTTGACCGCGCAACGTCAGTCAGACATTGGGGATTCTGGGAGGAATAATTATGGCAGAAATGCATCCGGTTGATATTGAGAACTATGACTATACTCCCTCAGAGAAGTATATGTATGAGGCATTTAGGGATAGACTTGACAAAAAATATCATGTCTTCTATTCGGTTAGGTGGTTTGAAGTAGAAGAAGGGAAACGCATTGATAGCGAGTCGGATTTTATAGTATTTGATCCTCTTTTGGTTTTATCACTATCGAAGTAAAAAGGTGGAAAAGACATTATTCAAGAAGGAGAACATTGGTTTCTGATAGAAACCAAGGATGGCGAAGAATCTACCAGAGAACTCAAGTGTAGTCCTTATGAGCAAGCTGAAAAAAGCATGCGACATTTTCATAAATATTTTCATGAGGAATTCCATCAGTCATTTAATGGGGCTATGGATTTGCTGTTGCTTTTCCATGGTACTCTTTCAGAAAAATTATTTCAAGTAGCAGCCCACGTGAACTTACAATTGATAAAAGTGACATTGAAAGCTTTGCCAAAAGAAGATTAATGAGATTTTTCATTATTGGAAGAACAAGAGAAATCTATCGGTTCCGTTTTCGGCGGAACAACGAAAACGCTTTATCTCTCTGATAAACAAACGTATTTCGCTATCAGCAGCAGCTGGGGCTCTTATTCCAATAAAGGAGAAGGAATTGCACAAAAATAAAACGCGGTACAAGACAGCATAATTGATGCAATGTACAACTACCGAGAGATGCGTTTTTATTGGCGGAGCAGGTACAGGAAAAACATATATAGGTGCAAAAAGCAAAAATTGAAGCTGCAAGAGGAAAGAAGGTTTTGTTCACTTGCTGTAGCAAAGGTTTAATAAACTATGTAAAGAATGAAGTATTGAAGGATGTTGATAATGTTACTTGTCTGGATTTTGATAGTCCATGAAGATAATACTGGGAAGTGATTATGAAAAATATAGTAGATAATGTGGAAGGATTCTTTTGATTATATAGAAACAATCCCTAATGGCTATAAATACGATTGCATTATCGTTGATGAGGCGCAGGATTACGATGTTGATATGGGACTTTCAATAAGAGCGTTGCTGAATGAAGAATATTCAACGTTTTATGTGTTTTTGACGAGAATCAGAATGTTTTTCTAAAGACTTTGAGGACTCTTTTGCAATAGATTATCCACCGGTGATTTTTGAGATACAAATATAAGAAATACAGGAAGGATTTATGATAATGCTATTCAAAGGACGGGGCTGGGTAAAGACACGGTTGCGAATTCTTTGCTAGGAGTAGAACCTGAATATTCATATTATAAGAATGTTAATCAGTGCAAGAAGGCATTGACTAACATCATAAACAAGTTGACGCAGAAAGAATTTGTGTCCCCAAAGTCGATTGTAATTCTCGGGAATTCTGATTATGAGGATTCCATGATTAGCAATGAAGAGTATATTGGTTCGTTAAGGATCGACAAATCTAATAACTTGAGTATAATTAAAGAAGATGCAATTCGATACTTTTCTGTAACAGATTTTAAGGGGATGGAAGCAGATATTATTGTATTCATCAATCACATTAAGGCCAAGGAATTGGAGGTCAAAGAATTATGCGAGCAGTATGTTGCTCTTACAAGACCGAGATATTATCTCTATGTCTTAAATATTACGATACAGTAGGTGGTGTGCTTATATGGCAAATATTCTATTAATAGAACCAAATTATAAATGCAAACAGCCTCCCTTAGGACTTATGAAAATATCATATTTCCATAAGAATGTTATGCATGATTATGTGAGATTTACGAAGGGGGAATTGCCGCCAGAATTGTCAGGTACAAAATGGGACAGAGTTTATGTAACGACTTTGTTTACTTTTGAGTGGAGGGCTACTATTGAAGCAATAGAATATGCGAAAACACTAGTTGATTCAATTGATAAGGTCTATGTTGGGGGCATTGCAGCAACCCTATTACCCGAGCAAATTTGTGAAGAAACAGGAATAAAGCCTATTTGTGGTCTTCTTAACGAACCAGGCAAATTAGGTCTACCAGGCGACGAATACATTGACCAGATGGTCCCTGATTATTCAATGCTCGATGATATTGATTATGTATATCCTTTTCATGATGCCTATTTTTTGAGCGCAACAAAAGGATGTGGTAATAAGTGTGGATTTTGTGCGGTTCAAACATTGGAGCCGACATTCGTTCAATATATCAATATTAAGGATAAAAAAAAGGCGATTGATGAAAAATTTGGTCCTAAGAAAGATCTAATTTTGATGGATAATAATGTTTTGCGATCAATGCGATTCGATGATATTATTGATGATATTATCGCTGCTGGTTTTTATAAAGGTGCTACTTACAAGAATCCTCGCACCGGAAAAAAATTGTCAAAAAGATATGTTGATTTTAACCAGGGGTTGGATGCGTTGTTCTTGAATGAAGCTAAGGCGAAAAAGACTCGGAGAAATTGCACTAAAGCCGGCTAGAGTTGCGTTTGATCATATTGAAGATAGAGATATTTATGAAAGGGCATTAAGACTGTGTACAAAAAATGGAATTACAGAATTGTCGAACTATGTCCTTACAATAGTGAGGATTTTTGGTGGAAAAGGGAAAAATATAATGCGGATACGCCAGAAGATTTATATGAACGTATGCGTATAACACTTGATTTAAAAGATGAGATTAATAGCGAACTTCCTGATGATTGCGAAAAGGTTGCTGCATTCTCGTTTCCTATGAGATATATCCTGTTGTCTGCTCATGAGAGAGGCTATGTTGGATCTATGTGGAATGCAAAAATATTTAAGAGCAGTCCAGAGAATGTTAGTTCCGACGCAAGGGAAAGGTGTTTGTAGCAGAAGTTTTTTCGAAGCAGATTTCGGAAAATCTTCTGATGAATTTGTAAGATATCTTAGCATGCCAGAACGTCTGATTGCTAGCAGGGGCAAGATCAGTACTACATCCCGAGGAAAAACCAAGGAAACAGAGGAAGAATTTAAAAATAAGGAAGGCTAGCTGGGAGCGTGATCAGAGGAAGATTGAATTATGGAACAGCTTGTATGACCAGCTGGAAGATGAAAAAGAATCTTTCATTACGCTAATAGGTGATAATGAGTATTTGCCCGAAAAAGTCTTGGGTATAACATCTTCGCTTCAAAAACTATATTTGCTTTATTTAACCACACCAAGGCTGTTTGCAGTGCTTGGACTTATTGATAAGAAATCACCTACATATGATCTTTTTATATGAGTTTATTACTAATGAGTGCCATCAATTATATTTAGATTTGCTGGATATGCTTGTTGACAGTGAATCTCAGCAAAATTATATTTTTACAAATTTCATCAACTTTTTTGGAAAAAACGGAATTAGAGATCTCATGAATAAACTCGAGAAAGTAGACTATGCAGTAGATAGGCAGATGGCCCAGGTGGGATGCAATTTGTACGGCGTGGAATATATTGATTATGAACTGATCCGTGTATACAGAAGATATGTTGATCTGGATGTATTAAATGACAATAAACATAAAAAAAGCAAGGAAAGCCATAAAGGAATTGAAAATGGTAGATCTTGCCAAAATTATGCGTGGATGTATGGAGGATTTTGAACAGAAATTACTTAGCGCAATAGATTCGGAGCAAGGACAAAAGCTATTGAGCAAAAGTTACTAAATCTATCTATGATAACATCCAATTAAAACTATCCAATCTATTGGAGGAGTCTTGATGAACGAGAAAATAATTATCGGAAAACATACTCTTGAATCACTAACCTCCGGTATGTATTCAGACCCTTATGTTGTATTCAGGGAATACATTCAGAATAGTGTTGATTCCATAGATGCGGCAATTACTAACGGTATTTTAAAGATCGGAGAAGATCAAATTGTTGTTCAGTTGAGACCGATAGAGCAGGAAATTATCATAAGAGATAATGGAACTGGTATTTCCAATAATGAAGTGGAAAAAGTTCTGATTAGCATAGGAAATTCACAAAAGACATCGGATTCATCCAGGGGTTTTCGTGGAATAGGACGGCTTGCTGCACTGAGCTATTGTAAACAATTGGTTTTTCAGACATCATATCCAGGTGAAAGTAAAGCAACTATTATTACAATAGATGCTGATAAATTGTCTGGGTTACTATTGGACTCTTCTGATATAGATGTTTCAGTTGTTGATGTTCTTAAACAGGTTTACGAGGTAAAAAACAAAACCGGAAAAAGGATAATGCTCATTATTTTGTAGTAAGATTAGTAGGTGTAGATGAGAATTCAAGGCTTAATGATCATGAAGAGGTGGTTGATTATTTATCGCAAAATACGCCTGTTCCTTATGACCCTGATTTCGTTTGGGGAAAAGAAATATATAATAGATTGCGTAAAGAGGGGTGTGAAGTTCAGTCCTACAATATAGTAGTGCAGTTCGGAACTATGGTTCAGGCAGTCTTTAAACCCTATAAAGATAAGGTATTGGTTGATAAAGGAAAAACATATACGACAGTATTGAGGATATAGAAATTGTGAAGGTAGCACGCCCGAATGGCTCTATAGTAGCAGTTGGATGGTTGGCTAAAACTAACTACAGGGGAAGCATCTATGACAAGACTGTTAAGGGAATAAGGCTTAGGAAGGGGAATATATTAATAGGGGATAATCAGACAATGAATGTGGCATTTAAAGATGCACGTTTTAATGGGTGGTCAATGGGTGAAATCTATGCAACAGATAAGGATTTAATACCTAATGCAAGGAGAGACAATTTTGAAAAGAATCAGGAATTCTTTTGTTTTATTCGAACATTTGTCATTACTTGCTGCCACAATAACTAAAGAAATCAGGTCTGCTTCGTTAAAGCGTAATAATGAATTATATAACGCGATGGAGCAACTCAATAAGGCTACAAAACTTGCCAGCGAGGCCATAGATAATGGTATTACGGCTGTTCAAAAGGGCACAATTACACAGAAATTAAAATCTGTACATGACGCTATCTCTACGTCTGCTGCAAAAGATAATATTGATGAGTACTTCCAGGAAATTGCATTTGAAGAATTGGATATGCTTATTGGGACATTTAAAGGAGCGACTTCATATAAAGCGTTAAATACTATTGGTATTGGGAAACTTTCAAATATTGAAAAAGAAGATACTTGAGCGGGTATTTAATGTTATTGATGGTATGGAGATAGATAATGCAAAAGATAATAATTGATGAAATTATAAATGAGTTTTCATCATAGTATTTTTGAAAGATCATTATGAGAGATTGATTAAAAATCCTTTCTTTTATACAGATTGACTTTTGGGGCAGCCAAGGCAGGAAGAACTTTTAGAGTATTTATTTAAAGAGTTTAGGACACAAGCGAACTGAGGAAATTATTTATAGATTTGAGCCCGTTTTCTAAGGAAAAAGGTACATTATCAATATCCTGACAAACACAAGGCACTTTTGGCTTTGTGACTTTGTCAGGATATTTTTGTTTATATATAATACTGTCTATTTTTGAGCATAATACTCTGAGACTAAAATTTTACGCCTTTTTATTCTTTTATAATTACTGTCAAAATATTTTCCATTACGTATATCATCTGTCATACCGGGATAAGGTGCTTCACATATAACATCTTCATTATCAGCTCCCGCATCTCCCATATAGGTAATTGTAGCAAATTCAGGCACAATATATTTAGGGTATGTATCGTATTTTTCTCTGGCTTCAATCATTTTGTCAATATGTTCATTCTGGTAGCATACTGTAATCTCAGGATGTTCATGAACCCACTTTGGAAAGAAGATACAACCATGCAGTTTATTTTCATTAGGCATAAAATCAATTGCCACATCTGTTCCTGTAGGCTCTGTCCATGTAATCTTAAATACTCCGTCAGTCAGTTTTACAATTTCAGCTTTCTGATCTTTAACCCATCGTCCCGCAACCATTCCGCCATGTATACGGTAATCAACTGTATGGTCATTTTTAGCATACCATTCTGTATTCCCAGCCGTTGTCATATGTGTAAATAAAATGTGTTCCTATAAAGTCCTTTAAGTCTTTTGAAATATTTTTCATTTTTAAAACCTCCATCATAAGTATAATGAATTTCATCCGCATAACATATTATGTCATTGGATAAATCTAAATCCTTGTATTCTATTTATAGCATAATGGAGTTTGTTCATCTATCAACGTATCGACAATACACCTGTAACAAATTGTTTATACTGTATGATATCAGGAGTGATACATTTACATGTAATTTATTATATATTCTTTTTAATTTGGAAATAATATTTTTCGTTACAGTGATTATGACGGTACAACAATGATATTTTCCATGGTATTGCATCTTTAATCTCTATTTTATGAATACCTTCGGGAACAGTATTATCATTATGAATGTCTGCATCGATTCCGATTCCAATTTTTCTTGCAAAAATCTGTATATCAAGGTATTCTCCATAGTACTTATGACTATATTTGGAACAAAGCCAAAAATCACTGCAACGTTGTATGAGATTATGATAGCTAGCATATTTTTCGTTAAGCGAAATTAAAGGTTGATTTTTTTCAATTCTTTTATACTAAGAGATTCATAATTGTAATATTTATGGCCTTCATATACCAAAGCATTCATTTTTCCCTGTATATATCGGTATTGCCTTTAGCTCTGTACTTGAGTTTGTTCCAATAATAAATCCTACATCAAGAGAGTTATTTAAAAGCTTTTGTGTTACTTTGATTTTCCATTTCTTCCCATTGAAACTGAAAAGAGGAGTGTGAGGCGGTATCATATAATAATTGCTCCGGATCAAGTACATTGAGAGTGCCACATGCAAAACCTATATGAAGAACACTCTGTTTGCTGCCTAATTGCTTCATTTTTTGTTTTATATTTTCCATGTGATAAAGAAGTTCACGGCTATGTGTATATAAATAATCTCCATATTCAGTTGGGATTGTTCCGGTTGAAGTACGTTCAAAAAGTTCGGCTTGAAATTCATATTCCAGTTTTCTAATTATACGGCTTAGCCCTTGCGGAGTAATAAAAAGCTCTCCGGCAGCTTTTGTTAATACTGCCTTCCTCATATACAAGTCGAAAGCATCGAAGATCTCTTGTATCCATAAAGCAATAAGTTCCTTTCTGTTATATCAACAATCTACATATGATATTTAATGCCTTTTTAGTGAATATATGGTACTACCAAAGACGATGAATGTAAATAAAAATCAGATTTAAAAAGAAGCTATAAAAAAACCCTTTTGATGTTAATATAAGAGTACAGTATATAAGTAATGAGGATATGAACATCGCAATCCCTGAGAATATTGTATTATAAATATTATTAAAAATATTGACAAATGGAATAGATTAATATAATATACTTGTATCTAGAGCGAATACAAGTTTTTGCAAAAATCAAAAATTATGGAGGGCTAATTAATGCCATATTTACAAACAGGAAATTCATATATAAATGTAAACGGAATGAGTATTGCATACCGTGAATTATCTAAAGGGAAATCAGAACTACCTTTAGTTATGTTGGTTCACCTTGCAGCCAACATGGACAACTGGGATCCTGCACTTGTTGATGATTTAAGTAAACATCAGCACTTAATATTACTTGATTTACCCGGAATAGGATCAAGCGAAGGAAAAAGTTGAAGATACACTTATTGGTACTGCAAAAGAGTGCCATTGAAATAATCAAGGCATTTGGATATAGTAAAATCAATTTGTTGGGATTATCTATGGGAGGCATGATTGCTCAGGAGATTGTTCGTAATGCACCGGATCTTATTGAAAAACTTATACTTGTAGGAACCGGCCCAAGAGGTGGGGTAGGAGTTGATAAAGTGACTTCCGCAACATTTGCACATATGTTACACGCCTTTTTCAAGCACAAAGATATGAAACGCTACATATTTTATACTAACAATAAGATTGGAGATATTGAGTCTAAAAAGTTTTTACTCGCCTTAAAAAGCAGAGAAAAAAGATTTGCTGATAAACCTGCGTCTGTTAAATCATTTATTAGACAGTTGAGGGCTATTAAAAAAATGGGGGAGTTGCACCAAAGGATGATTTAAAAATTTATAAAGCAGAACACGTTAATTGTAAATGGTGAGCAAGATGATATGAAAGCTGACAGAAAAATTCATATATTATGAATAAGGAAATCAGCAATAGTGAACTTGTAATTTATCCAAGATCAGGACATGGTTCTATTTTCCAAAATTATAAGGATTTCTCAGAAAAGGTAAGAGAATTTTTGAAATAGAGACAGTAGTGAAAGGGATTGAATATGGATACTAAATTTTCAATAGCATTACATATATTGGTATATATAGAGGAGACTGAAAATGTTGTTACCTCGGAGCTTTTTGGCAAAGAGTGTGGGAACAAATGCCAGTCACATTAGAAAAAAATAATTACATTACTAAAGGATGCGGACATTATTGAGAGTCAGCAGGGAAAAAGGGAATGAGCTTAAAAAGTAAAAATCAGATAAGCTTACATTAGACATAGTATATTTAGCAGTTTATCCGGAGAAAGATTTGTTGCATATTCATGATACAGCAAATAAAGAATGTCCTGTTGGGAGCAAATATCAAGGAAGCTTTACTCTGATATTTGAAGAGTCAGAGAAACAGTTACTTTTTAAATTTAAAGAACAAAAACACTCAAATTTTTTTAATAAAAAGATATGTATGAGAATTATAATAAGAAAAATAAGTAGAGGTGAAAAAAATGAGAGCGGCACAGGTAGAACAATATAATAAAAAAATAATATTTCAGTAAAAATGGTTAGTTTAGAAATACCGGTTATAGGAGATAGAGATGTACTTGTAAGAGTATCGGCAGCAGGTGTAAATCCACTTGATAATATGATTTCTCGTGGAGAAGTAAAAATGATAGTTCCATATAAACTACCTACAGTGGCAGGTAATGAATTTGTGGGAGTGGTTGAAAAAGTGGGAGCAAAGGTATCTAAATTCAAAGTTAATGATCGTGTTTTTGCAAGACTGCCACTTGATAAAATTGGAGCATTTGCAGAATATGTAGCTGTAAATGAGAATGCAATTGCAAAAGTACCGGAGTATCTTTCAGATGTAGAGGCGGCGGCAGTACCTCTAACAGCACTTACTATAATGCAAGCATTGGAGCTTATGAAGGCGGAAAAAGGGAAGAAAAATCTTCATTTCAGGAGGTACAGGAAGTGTGGGAGCAATGGCCATTCCTATAGCTAAGGCAAAGGGACTTGAGGTTATTACAAACGGAAGTGCAGAAAATAAAGACAGAGTTTTAGAGCTTGGTGCAAGCAGGTTTATAGATTATAAAACAGAAGATTACAGTAAGTCTTTATCAAATATTGATTATGTACTGGATACTCTTGGAGGAAATGAAACCGAGAAACAGATGCAGATTCTTAAAAAAAGGCGGAAAGTTGGTTTCTCTTAGAGCAATGCTGAACGGAGCCTTCGCTAAGAGAATGAAACTCCCAATGTGGAAGCAGATAATTCTTGGCTTGGCAGGAAGTAAGTTTGATAAAATGACAGGAAAATATGGGGTTTCCTATGACTTCATTTTCGTTGAATCAAATGGAAAACAGTTACAGGAAGTAGCTGACTTATTTGAAAAGTTAAAGATAAAACCGTCTATAGATACAGTATATACTTTGGAAGAGGTGAACTCGGCATTAGATAAGGTGGCAAATGGTCGTTCCAAGGGTAAAACAGTTATTACTATGTAAGGAGATAAGATGCAATTTAAAGAAGTGGATAAATTAAATATAGATGTAAAGGAAGCTGTGAAAAAGCGTGTAAGTACAAGAAGTTTTGAAGATAAGTCATTGAGTGAAGACGACAAGAACAGACTTTTGGAGATAAATAATGGTTTAACCAATCCTTTTGATGTCAATGTCAAAGTACAGTATATCAGCAAGGATTCAGGTGCTGACGGTGTTCAGCTTGGTACTTATGGAACTATTAAAGGTGCCAAAGATTACCTTGCTATAACGGTAAAAGATGAACCTTTTGCAATGGAGGCGGTAGGATATCAATTTGAAAATTTGGTACTGAATGCTACACAGATGGGGCTTGGAACAGTCTGGCTTGCTGCTACATTTAGTAGAAAAGACTTTGAAAAGGCAATGGAAATTTCTTCAGATGATCTGTTTCCATGCATCAGTCCGATAGGATATCCTTCCGAAAAGAAATCATTTATAGAAAAAAACTTACAAGAGTGGGACTTGGCTCAAAAAAAAGAAAAGCATGGGATAAAATCTTTTTCTTAAACGATTTTGCTCATCCCTTATCAAAGGATGATGCAGGAGCATATGAGCAGTCACTTGAAATGCTAAGATTGGCGCCAAGCTCTACAAATGCTCAACCTTGGGCAGTAGTGAAGGAAGGCAATAAATTCCACTTCTTTTGCGATTATAAGAACAATATAAACGAAGATATGAGAAAGATAAAGCATCTGGATCTGGGTATAGCTTTATCACATTTCCATCAAACAGCCATGGCAGACGGATTAACCGGGAAATTTGAAATAGAAGATATCAAATTTACAACACCTGAAAATATGCACTATGTAATATCTTATGAGGGGGAGTAAAAGCTATAATATTGAAAAAAATAAAAATTTAAAAAACAATGCAATAAAATGCCATCCTCGTGCATTAATATAGTGAAAGGGTAAATAAGAGGACTTAAAAAAAGACAGTATTATCCATATAAACGTCGACGGTGGATGATAAATCTATTAAGAACTTACGACCTTTTGAAAAAAACGCTTGTATTAACAGATTGGTAAAAATTATTTTCACTGTACACGGAAAGGATGGAAAAATATGAAAAAGTTTAATAAATTAGGTAAGAGTTTAATAGGTGCGGTTACAGTATCTTGTATGTTATTTGCAGCAGGAATGACAGGAGTTCCATATTATGGAAGCACCTTTGTTGCCAAGTCAAAAGTATCCAAATCATATAAAAGCAACAAAGAAAAATAACAGCTGATGAGGCTAAAAAGAATCGCACTTGCACACGCAAAAGTTGGCGGAAAAAGACGTAACTTTTGTTAAAGTGGAGCTTGAGCTTGAGGATAATAACAGATATGAGTATGATGTTGATTTTTACAGCGGAAATGTAGAATATGATTATGAGATAGATGCAGTGAGCGGAGCAATATTATCAGCTGATAGAGATATTTAGAACTATGTTATTCCTACACAGCCAAGTACATCATCGACTAATACTCAAACTTCAGAGATTTCAGTAGAAAGAGCAAAGCAAATAGCACTTTCACATGCAGG
>BNJV01001314.1_pt1 | contig 21375 bp, 25 predicted proteins | sample 8540591 | NCBI WGS metagenome assembly BNJV01 (sample SAMD00202457, study PRJDB9452) | human saliva metagenome | host: Homo sapiens | reverse complement strand
TTGAATAAACATAGTAAAGCAATTCTTGACAAATACAAAGATGTGGCATTTGAAGATGACAAGGTGTTACCTGTTATAACTAACCAGAAAATGAACGATTATCTTAAAGAGTTGAGCAGAATTAGCTGGTATTGACGAGCCTGTACGACAAACATATTACAAAGGTAATGAGCGAATAGATGATGTTACGCCTAAATATGCCTTACTTGGAACACTACGCTGGTCGTAGAACGTTTATCTGTAATGCACTTGCATTGGGCATTCCTCCGCAAGTAGTTATGAAATGGACTGGGCACAGCGATTACAAGGCTATGAAAACCTTACATAGATATTGCAGACGATATTAAGAGCAAATGCCATGAGTAAATTCAATCAATTATAACACTGAAAACAATATGAGCCAGAAATAAATAAAAGCAGAGATACAAAGATTTATCTCTCGTTGTTCGAGCCATCGGTCACTGATCTTGGAGCATACCCAAGTGCGCTATGATAGCCTCTGCAAATGCAGATATGCTTTTCCACTATTGGAAAGTAGGGCACTTTTATTCTCTACCTCCAAAAAGAAAGAAGGTTGGGGAAGCAAAAGTCATAGACATCTTTCCAAGGCGATACGGTCTAAATATCCTGATAAGAAAGGCTATTCTCGTAGAAATATCTTCTATATGTGCCAGGTTTGCCAGTGCTTATCCGTTGGAAGTGCTGAAAGAAATGGATAGGATAGATAGCTTGCTCACGACTCCTACACATAGAAAATGTTTTGAGCTTGACTAAACGAACTCAATCAATTAGTGCAACAACCTGTTGCACTAATTCAACCACAGATAAATCAATCGAATACAATTACGCAACAGCCTGTTGCACAATTAGAAGAAGTTACTGAAACATTGTCAACAATCTATCACTGCGACATCAGTCAGATAGAGGAAGTCTTCAAGCATTCCGCCATTGTTCGCACTCAACTGGGCGAGCCATGTTATTCTGCTTTAATAGTAAACTCCCATTGGGCAGTGCTATTGGTATATTACGCAAGCAGTTGCTACGGGATGGAGTCTGAAATGTTCTGCAAGTGCAGATTGAGACCACCTTTTTCGCTCGGCAGATTACGGCAAACGAAAGTGAGTACTTTCTCATGTGCGATTACCCAAACCGCAAAGCGACCTTGCCAACTATCTGATGAAAGGACCCTTACATCTTTTGACATGATGGGGACAAAGCAGATAAAATGGCAGAACGAGACATTGAACAGCAATTGGTTTCGCATATCACCAAATATCTTTCTGAAATGGGCGTGGCTTTTTGCATTTGTGGCAGCAGCAGAAGCATTTTGAAGTGAGGCGATCTCTGATTTCTATGCCGACCTCATCCTCTATAACATCCAACTACATGCATACGTTGTTGTCGAACTTAAAAGCCTACAACCTTTTCAAGCCCTGAATATGGGGACAACGCAATTTCTACATCAATGTAGTGGACGATACCCTACGTGGCGAGCACGACAACAGACTATCGGCTTGCTCCTCTGCAATGGTGGCGATAAAGGTTGTAGCACAATATGCCTCTCTGGCTACGACCAGCCAATCGGTGTGAGTGACTATCAACTCCTCAAAGGCAATCCCCGAGAATCTGAAATCGGCTTTGCTCTACGGTGGCGAGAAGTTGAGGAAGAACTAAATCGAATAATGAATATATAATAAATTAAAATTATGGATTATCAGATTAAACAAATGATTGGCGATGAGAAAACCCATCGCTATGTATTAGCAAGTAGATGTACAAAGCCTTTAGTGGTAATCGGAGTCAATCCAAGTACAGCAAATGAAAAAAATATCCCTGATCCTACAGTGAGAAAAAGTTATGGGATTTGCAGAGCTTAATAATTACGATGGTTTTGTTATGTTAAATCTATATGCTCAGAGATCAACAAATTTCAAAGGTGTACATAATAAGAGGGATGAAATCCTTCATCAGAATAATCTTGATGCTATAAGAGAATTCTTTAAGACATACACTGAATTGGACGTTTTAGTTGCTTGGGGTAATCTTATATCTAAGAGGAATTATTTATTAGATTGCTTTAGAGATATTGCCAATGTACTTCAAGAACAAGAGCGAAAAATCAGTTGGAAGCAAATAGGAGAGTTAACAAAATCAGGACACCCAAGACATCCCCTTTATGCTCGTTATGATTTCGGACTAAAGATTTTTGATATCGACAGTTATCTTTAAAAGATACATATATCAATTATTCCAAGAAGCTGTATGAAACAATTTCTTGGAGCAATTGTTATTTCTTCAAATGCTTCTTTAGCTCTCTTTGTTCTTGCTTTATCTTATCCTGTTGTAGCGATAACTCAGCTTGCCGTTGTAAGGCTTGCTCGTAATCGACAACTTTCTGTTGCATCTGCTGAATGGCTTTGCGATTGCGATGTATTATAAATATGCTGTCAAGATGAGTGAAGTCTGAGATAGTAGTTTTGCCCTGCATACGTAGATAGCGATAACGTAGGTCGAAATCAGAGGCTGTTTGCAGCTTGTTGGCTCCCATACCGAAGAACCAACAACTCACCATGACCAGCCCACACACCAATAAAAGCAGCATACGCTCGGCTAATTGAATGCTTGCAAATAGCGAGTAGTTCTTATATTCTACAGGCTTTTTGTTGTTTGCTGATAAGCTGTTGCAACGCTTCAAACTTTGGGTCGAGCTTCTTACTCGACTCTGGTAGTGCCTCCAAAACAAAAAGTTGATGTTCTTTGATTTTGGCTTGAGTTTCTTTCGAGAGATGGATTTGCACGGTTTCTTGTGTTTTAACGCTATCTCCCTTTGGATTAGATAGCTGTTCAGCAATAGTAGTGCGCAGTTCTACCTGTGTCTTGACTGATGGCTTTGCATTCTTGTTTGAGTTCTTCGAGCATATCGAGAACAGGTGCTATTTCGTTGTTCATACGATTGTTATTTTGAGGTGATTAAATTCTACGTTTGCGATTAGCTCTATTGCGAAGTTTCTTTTGGAAGCGGAGTTCATCAACATCTACGCCATTACTTGGGCGTAGGCATCGAAAAGCACTTCACTAATTGCATCAGATAGGTCGGTAATGAAATCAGCTTTCATCTATCAGAATGTACCATAGGCTCGTTTTCGTAGATGAATTTGCTCTTGCTTTGCTGAGATATTTTCGCTCTATCTCTGCATTGAGGCGAGAGAAAGAGCACGTGCGGTCTATCTTTGAGCCGCTGAAACTACATCCGTCTTTTTTTCAAAGATGATTCCCCTGAACAACATTTGGTATTGCCTTTTCGTCTTTGAAACGAGTGGTAATACCTTGTTGCTCTAACCCAGCAACAAAATCTTTCCAAGTCTGAGATTGAAGTAATATAGACTTAATGGCATCGAATATCTCGTATCGTAATTTATCCTCACCTCTCAATCGTAAGCGGTTTACCTCTTGCTTTCCTTCGCCAATGGTTAGACCATAACGCTCTGTCAGTTCTCTACAAATCTTCGTTGAACGATACTTTTTCGTTGCGGTCGCTGATGGTTTTGCCATTGTTACCAATGCGATTGATACAAATGTGCAGGTGAGGATGATGGCGATCACTGTGCCTTACGATAAGGCTCTGTGTGTCTCCATAGCCCATTTTATGAAGATATTCGTTGGCAATCTTCACCATTGTTGCATCTGTCAGTCGTTCTGAATCATGTGCTGAGAATGAGAGTATGGTATGACAAACTGGTTTCTGTACACTTGGACGCATAGAGGCTTGCAAGTTGAAGTCGTGTGCAATGTCATTTGGTAAAGAACTGCGTACGCCATTAGCTTGTAAAACCTTGACTTGACCTTCGCGTTTGCTGAGCATATAACTGACAACTCCGCTGAAGTTTGTTCCTTTAATAATCTTGGCTATCATGGTTTCAATCGTTTCATGAGTTCGTGAATAAGTTGTTTCAGCGCATTCAATTCTTCATTGAGTGAAGAAATGCCGAAAGCATTGAGCCGATGGGCTATCTGATTGAGATTGTTTGTCATGCCCAGAAACCGTACGGATGAGTTGCATTTCCTCTGGCTTGATTCGGCTCTTTACTTCTGCATTTGTTATGAGCTGCCGTAAAAACTCTGTTCGTGAAATAGAGGCTTCACGTGCTTTTTCCCAACAAGGTGTAGTACTCCATTGTATTAAGTCGAAGAAGCACTTGATATTTCCGTTTCTCTGATAAAGTCTTGGTGGGGTCGTCCCACCTTTATTTTTCTGTTCCATTTTTTTATTTTTGATGAGACCAACGGGATCTTTCACCTCCTCAAAGGTGGGAGCAAGTAGGTTTTGAGATACTCAAAACACAAACTTGCTTCCTGATAAACACTATCTTCTGATACCACGCTTTCATGGTTGGTAATAACATTTGTTTCTCTTTGACTTTAGATTGAGCAACGAGCCATTCGTTAAGGTCTTTGTGAGTTTGATAGCGAACAGATCTATCTATGATAGATGGGTAAAACTGCTTCAAAACTTCAAACGATTTTCGTCCTGCTTCATCATTGTCCAGAAAACTCTCAACTTGCTTGTAGCCTCTTATCTTCTCTTGAATACGTGGCAAAAGAGCCAGAGAATTAAGAACTATGGTGTCGCAAGCTGAAGATGGATTCAGCGTTTGCCACGAAAGGAAATCCATAAACCCTTCAAAGATTTGTAAAACCTCTGTGCCTTTACTAATAGTTGTAATCGCTTTTGGAGCTATGCAGCCTTTGAAATAAGGACTACGAATTTCCCATCCGCCAGCATCGTTTGCAAATCCAATGGCATAGTATGTCCGATTGGTATTATTGTATCGAATTTCAGAACAGAATCTATTGGCGATCTCGAGAGATATTCCTCGCTCTGCGATGTAACGTAACAAATAAGGATTGGTAAGTGATTGCACAGATATGATTTCTAATTTGTGCTTAGAGGTTTTTCTTTCACCGCCAAAAGAAAAATCTTGATGCACTATTTGTTTTGAACCGATTAGCAGTTCAATGGCTTCGTACATGGTACAATGCTGTAAAGCACGCACAAGGTCAATAATATCTCCATGTTCGCCAGTTCCGAAGTCATACCATTGGTTACGCTCTGTATTTACTTTGAATGATGGTGTACTTTCGTTACGTAGCGGGGAGCAGTACCAAAAAGTGAATTCCTTGTACTCGTGCAGGCTGAATAACCCTGTTGCTGCAAATAATCTGTGATAGAGATTTGCTTGATATTTTGTATTTCCATTGTGATTTTGTTTTGATGTTTGAAATGAATAAGTCTCAGCCTTTTTCTTTTGGAGGCTGAAAGGCTTAGGATTGGTCGGACAGTCGTATACTATAGGCACACCTTTACGTCCGACTAAGTTTGTTTTTCTTTGGTCAGGTTGGTTCAGGTATATATAGCCTGTGTCCGACCGACCAAAGGTTTTATAGTAGAGAATTATGGCTGAGCCGATATTTTCCTCGTTCTTCCTTAACCACTATGCCTTTGTTGAGCAAGAATTGCAAAAGCTCCTTGAGTTTTGTTTGTCCGTAGGATTGTCCCACAACTTTTGCATAAGCCTCTTTGAGATCTACGATAAGTTTACTATATGGCAAGACTTCATTTGTAGAGAAGACTGGTTCCAACGCTTTTCGATGTTCGTTAGTGCTTAACTCTTGGTAGGAGAAACGATGTGACTTCCGTTCATTGTCCGAATATGAGAGATCTATTTGGGGAATGCAAATATCGTCTTCAAACCTCCTGAGTCGAAAAGGCAAACTTTTCAAAGGGTTTGGAACGAATGATGGAAGGTGTAACAATACTGCGTTCAGGCATAGTGCTGTCCTTTGTGATTTGAAGAACTGTTTCAGCCTTGTTGTTGAGTTCCGCCCCAATATGTCCTCGTGCATTGTCGTCACCTTTATTGAGAAGGAGCACGGTTTGGATGTGGATATTTTGCTCGCTCGTCCATTGCATCAGGTCACCCTACTAACTTGGTTGCTTTCCGTTGAGTTATTGATGTCTATCATCAAATCACGAATGCCATCAATAACCACCAACCCCACATTTGGTGTATGATAAATAGCGTAACGGATGATTTCTCTGCGTTCATTAGGGTCAGCAATGGCTCTAAGATGACTGAATTTCAAATTCTGTGATTCTTTGTCTATCGGTAGTTTTGCCAATCTCAAAAATACGTTGCATCACAAGTTGACAATGATAAGGACTTTGTTCCGTATCAAAGTAAAGAATTGTGCGTTTACTCTCAGGAAATGATGCTTGATATTCCAGCACCTTTCCATTGATAAGAGCTGCAGCTACGATTGCACTCACATTGAAAGTCTTCTGGCTTTCGCCTTGCCTGTGGAAACGCTGAAATTGCCCAGTGTGCCTATAATGGCTTCACCAGCTTGCAGTACAACTGATGGAAGCACAAACTCATCCGTAACATGGATAAGCGATGATTGCCAAATGTTTTCATAATCAGTCGTGCTCATCTTCGCCCTCCCGTCTTTCGTCCTGCCAATTCAAGTGCAAGGTCAGCATCAACAATAATCTTGCGACCTACTTGCGTAATGGCACAATTGATTTTACCACTCTGCTTGATGCGATTAGCCGTGGGCAGGCTACACCCAAAAGAGACGTGCAATGCCAGCCAACCCATACACATATCGCTTTTTCTTCTTTGGAGGAAGAAGCCTTTGTTAATTCCCTGCTCGTGGACATATTACCATGTTGTGCAAGGAAAAGTAATTCTTCACCAGTCATCTGCCAAACAGGCTTGTCCAGTAATTCGTTTATTGTCATAATCCAATTGTTTTGAAATGAATAACTCGCCCTCGCGCATAGGGCATTCAGTCAGGTCTGACGATACAAAAAGTAGAGGTCTTTTGATACTCTACCAAGAGGCAGGGATATGACGGGATGTATTGGGAAATGCAGATACAGCGGATTATCAAAACGTAAATACATATTCTAAAAGTGGATAGTTTCAAATAAAAGGATATTTATTTCAATCATCATTAATTGTTTAAGAAAGAACCTTAGTCCTCTCATACGAAAATATTTTCGTAGTGTGTTCCGTTTTTGTTATTCATATGTTCAACTTTACAATAGAGATAAAAATCATCCGATGGGTCAGGAAAGAGCATAGCAATCTGATTGGTGAGATATATTCGAGAGAAGAGTATCACGCAAACATGGCTCACAAGAGACAGGTATGAGCTTCAGTATCACTCAACGCCGCGCTTGTGCAAAACGTAAGCAACTAAAACCTCGCCAGTAATATTCAAAGTGGCAGATCATGAGAAATACCAAAGACAATTAGTAAATGATGCACAATAATTGATATATTCCTTCCAGAAGCATCACATAGACCATTCAGAGAGATGAGCCCTACGAAGATATTGACAAAATTGATGCAACAGTGGATGGGATACCGGTATGTCTCTTGTCAACACAGCTTACCAGCTTTGTCGAGAGAGTACTTCCTGGAATTTCTTAATGGAAGATATTATGTTAGTGCCTGCTTCTTGCTAATCCTGTACAAAGATGCAAATTATCCTTACATTTTATTCAGAATGATATATACACAAAATAGAAACTATAGAGAAAGTCATAAGAGCGTTATTAACTAGATACTAACCCACAGAGAGGAAATTCAGATACGTTTTATACGAAGAACGTCGAACAAGGGAGGAGTTTCTACATTCCAACAAGCAGTGGCATCTGGGACCCCGGAATTTTTTGAATCACAGGAAGCCTAATTTGCAATGGTGAGAAATAGGGGAACAGTCAGGCCTTGAACTTACTCAGCCTTGAAACAGATCTCGTCCGGTACCTCCTCCTCCTCTCCTCCTCCACTGACCAAAATTGGGGACGGTGGTGTGCAGACTTAAAATATTGTAAGGACAGAGCTTTTTCACAGGATGTAACTACTTTATGAAAGGAATGTACTACATTTGTAATGCTGTTTATTTTTGGATTGTTGTATCCATTCAATAATAGCCAACGATTGATTGGTGCAAAATGATAATATATATAACCAATTAGGGATATACATCCGAATTTCTGACGTAACCAATTCAGAAATAGCTAACTTATACTCTGATTATGCTGATTTAGGTAAAACTCTTGAAGCTGATAAGTTTTACTTTTTCAGGAAATCATCCTGCGGGTCTTATTTGTCAAAACATCAGTCATTTAGCAACAATGGCGAATTAAGGCGTATTGTTGATATCTCAGCATAAAGCTACGGAATTATCGAAAGGTTATTTTGTTATTTTTGCATTATCCGAAACAGAAAATAAGTGAATCTACAATCTGCTAACAGAAAACCAACCTTATATAACGGGAGGGGACGATATTAATTTTAAAATTAAATAATGCAGAATGGTTATAAAGTGATGATACGAGCATCATCGGATGCTCGACACCTTTAAATGTTCTATCCTTGTGGAGATCTCGTATAGGAGTAGATAACGGGTTATTGCGGACAAAACAGCCAGAAATACGAAAAGATAGATACAAAACAGAATAGATGTGCTTACTTTGGTAAAAAGTCTTATTGAAACAGCTAAAGCATTAGAAAAGATGAGCCGAAACAAGAAAGTTATCCATAGTCTTTAATCAGTGGTCTCTTTTTATTTTATTTTTGGAAGAGAAGAAGGGAGCAGCCAATCGAAGCTGGTTGGTATATGTACAAAATCAAAAAGCGATTGCTCAAGTTATTCTTCGAGTATCTCACAGGTAGCAAAGAGGCAACATATAAGCTATTTGAAGAAGTACAGACTCATTTCAATGGAAATGTTACTCCTGTTTTACCCAGTATTATCTGAGAAAGAATTAGTAACCGACAATCACCTTAAACTTTATTAAGAGAGTGTTTTATAGATGGAAATAAGTACTCAGATGATGCGAAACATTATTTAAGAATTTGGAGATTGCTTTAACTCCTGAGATTATGTACAAATTAGAATTATTGCCAGAAATTTACGAGAATTTCTTAGGGAATTAAAACATGAGCGTGGTCAGTTTGGCTACACGCCATATAATCGTAGAACTTATCCTCTTTCTGATAAACTTCCTATCAGTAAGAGTGACTCCAATGTGAAAATTTCCAGGACCCAGCATGTGGCCCGGGTATTTTCTTAGTTGAAAGTTACAAACGTCTTATAAAAGAGATGGAGCTAATAATACTAATAAATCAGCTTTGAAAAATTAAAGAATTTACTTTCTTAGACAATAGGTATATGGAATAGAAATATCGAAACTGCTCATAAAAGTAGCTGCATTTAGCTTTGAGCATTTTCTAGCATTGATAGACGACGCTAGACCCTACCCTTTGGATTGAAACTAACTATCAATCACTCCTTTATCTGATTTTTGATTCTCGAGATGATACAAATATCAAAAATCAAGGGCGAAATTCTATGGAGAAAAAGACACAATCGCGGAGTAAGTGGACATACGCATCCTTTTCCCAAAAAGTTGATTTAATTATTGGTAATCCTCCTTTGGGACTACACTTGCCGCAAAACAATCAAAGAGGTGTTTGGTTCCAAATATAAATTTTCAAATGAGTATGTACTTCCATTCATTCATATAAATCGGCTGGAATTTGTCCAACGGGAGAGATTGCTTTTAATTCTTTTCAATTCAAAAAGTGTTGACAACATACGCAAAAACCATATCAAAATTTCAGAAAATGGTTATTCAACTCAAATTATGTCGAAAAAGTATACAATCTTTCTATGTTCCGTAGACCACCAAAGCATTCTCGGTGGACAATTATTTGCGTCCGCAGTAGGATCTGTAAGCATTGTTTATTTTCAACATATCGCTCTGAAACCATTTCTGAGACAACAGGAACACAAATGTCCTCAAAACCCATAGAGCAAAATCAAGTATTGTTGATGGCGTGTCACTGATAATAAGCGATAGTTGTTGAGAATTACCCAGGACTCGAATGTTTGAATCCGAATTCGAACAATTTGGAAAGTTGCATTATGGGGTAATCTTTAATATATTTTAGGACCTTTTGAGAAAACTTCAAAAACGACTCTTAAAAGTATTATTTTTGACAAAACTGATAATTGGACTTTATGGAAGAGGTTTGAAATGCAGATAGTGATAATCCTGATTTTGTTCCTAACAATTGATAAGAACAGAATGTATTGAAAGATATTTCTGTACGCCTCGATACATCTATACAATCCACACAAAATTTGCTACAGATAACGAACATACTATTTTATCCTCCATTATAGGTAATCTCAAAGAGGGGCAACACGATACAGAAATATAGTCTACTTTGAGAAAAGATACTCGCACCACTGGAGCAAAGTCTTAATATAAATTCAACGGATAGAAAAGGATAGAAAGATTTTTAGTTTTCACATTTAAATCAGATAGTGCATAAATACATACATATTTTTAACTTCAGTCATCATGAATCGAACGAGAACGTGTTTATCAAATGAACTATTAGAGCTACCATCTCCATTTTTCTCATAATAGACTTCTTGATATCATATACATAGTAAATGCTTTTGATAAAATTGTTTACCCAAGAAAAATGTAATTTTGGTAATGATGCAGATTAAAGAGCAAGAACAATATATGTTTAATGAGTTTATTAAGCATTTCTCATTGTCTCGATAGAGAAGTTGCTCTAGATAGACGATACAATGTCGCTATGGCTTAGGATTGATGAAAGATGGAGCATAATCTATTGGTTTTAAGCGAACCCAATTGTCCGAAAACAGAACGTATGCAGAAACTTTATATAATGATATAAATCTACAGGCTGCTATCATCAAACACAAAAGTTTCATGCAACGATATAGCGATGCACAATCAAATCATCCTTTTAAATTTAGTCATTCTACATTTTGGTAAAGACGTAAAAGGAAATTGAAATTAAAACATTTTGAATTTAGGAAACAACTACAAGAGAAATAGACCAATATACTATTCTGAGAAAGCAGCATAGATATATGTAAAATGATACATAAAATACTATGATAAGATACGGTTTACCTGATTAAACCTAATCAAAAGAGATTTTGGACCAGAACTCGTTATGGAAGATGCTTCTTTCATTAATAGCTGATATTAGTTAACATGGCTAGCTAACGAACATGGCAGGGACTTAATAAAGACATTATTAGCACTTTCTGAAAATAGCTCTGCGAACCAATTGCACTAATTTTCAGACTGCGAGAAGCAATGGTAAGTGGCTAAAAGACACAAAAATATTACCGTTGGACTCGGGATGAGGACAATTTCTTAGCTAATATTTTTACTCATATATGAGGAATGAAAAAGCTCATAGTCGAATGAACAATGTTTCGGATGAGTGCCGACTATATCATCAAGCTATTTCTCATCACAAAATAAGAGCTAGGTCTGCATTTGCGTATAGACTCTCTAAACTATCCACTAATTGGATTAAAGCAATCTCAAACGGGTGTGCTATAGTTTGTTGAAGCAAAACTCAATAGAGAATAATTGGTATCATCAAACAGGGACGAAAATCAAAAATTAAGCGCAAAACACAAGAAAGATACACATCTACAGGTATAGACCATTTTATTTTAGGAGATTGTCCAGCAAATGGCTGTGCTGCTCGGCACATAATAGAGGGAACAACAACAAGGATACAGTGGAGAATATAAACGAAACATTACGAAGACAAGCAGTAATGAAACCTCAGAAAGAATGGACATTCCATATTTAGCTAGTATAGCCTATATCAGTGCATCAAATGATTAGTATTATCATCATTATGCAATTTTCAAAACCTCAAAACAGTCATCGACTTTTGTTTTGTAACCATCTGTTGCAGAAACGACCCACATACTCAGTCATCCCTCATTTTCCAGCGTTATTACACTGGGGAAATGGGGGTATGTATTTAGTCGCTCGCGATCGCGATCAGGTTGTCAAGACCACGGAACAGATAGTGGCAACCTCGTCTATAACGTAAGACATCCAATATTAGCCGCCCTTTCGAAGACTAATCGAGCAGGGAGGTAAACACCAATGATAGGTACAGGTTTCCACTTTCGTGTTCACCGACTCTCCTCACCACCACCGTACATGCGAAATTCCGCATGACGGCGGTTCCTATTTTGAGCCATTCGAGATACGACCCCATTAAAGTTGCATACCCAGCTGAGTTGCGTAGTCTCATTAGTCATCTATCGTCTCGTTAAAATAAGACTATCAGCTATTCGTCAATAATCATAACCTCGCGAGTATTACTCCATTCGTATGCTTTATATTTAGGGACTGCAAGCACTTTATTTCTTTTCCATGGATACTCACCCTGTCTGATTGGAAGATGTTTGCTCTTGGGATGTCCGGCTCATCAAATGCCTTGTGCTTCTGGCAAGTTCCCCTGTTGTGTCATTGTGGATGATGTTAGATGGACTCAGGGACACTATCCTCATTCTGGCTGCAGATATCCTGATATTTGTCTGGAGACCACTGGTCGTTGATAATATATTTCTTTGGATTCTCCAAACCAGTTGTCGGAGAGTTTGGAGTTCTTTACCAGCTCTATTTCTGCGCTGCATAGCCATCAGTCGTGCGCTTTTGTCCCGATATACTTTTCCGATGGCGTGCTGTTGTTCTTTTAGATCATCGACTGATCGTAGCTCCCTCGTACCCACAATGAGGCAATTTCTTTTCTTTATTTTTCTTTTTGAGTAAGGCGAAAATTTGCGACCTTTGCTCCCAGGTTAATTGATGATACATATACACATACAAAAGTTAATTAATCTTTGGGGAGACTGCGGTCGCCAGAGTAAAGCGACTACTCGATAAAGAGCAAGCCTTGGTGCCGCACAAGGACAGAACCAAGACTTGCTTGTAAAAATATTTAAAGGAAACAATATAGCCGTTAAATATATTGTTCTTCAAGAATACCTACTATATTTACTAATGCTGTGGTTGCAGAAACAGAGGCATCATATCTTTTAGTTGCATTTCTTTCGTGTGTAGAGCACGTAGCCAGTTTATTAGTTGTTTTTGGCATACGCTCTATATTCTTCAAAATGAGTTCCGTGAAGTTTGTAGGTGAAATATAGCTTCTAACATTCTAAAACCATCGGTTTTTCCAATTGGTTTATTCTGAGAATCAACTGCCCCATAAACATCCTTGTTACTAAACCAACTGTCCTAATGAAATTATTATTTCTCAGCATAAAAAGTCCCACGGCTTTGAAATTCGTCTACAATCTTAGCTTGTGATGAATCTGCCAGAATTTTTAGCATAAGTTCTACGTATCCTGTCCCATGCGAGTAAGGTCAATAACGATTGGATTTGCAGACTGACGAATAGTAATGTCTGAAAATTATTTTCTTTAATGGTTTATAGTTCATTGATATATACCCTTCTGTCTTGCCAACGCTGTAAATTAGGACTAAAGTAGTGATACCAATCCCATAAGCTAAAGTATGGATCTGCTGATCTAAGTTCAAAGTTTTAAGTTTGTCGGACAACCAATTATATAGTTTTTATAATCGCCATCCACGAGATCAAAACTCGGTCCACCTGTGGCAACCTTTTTATTAGCAGGTTGCTGATTTCTTCTATCTTTGAGAGAAGTTCTTTCTTGCCAACCTCACACTCCAATAATCGTTGAGTCAATATCCAGGGAGAAAAACCATGGAGAAATTTTGAGTAATGAAGCTACTATTGTTATCTGCTTTGATTACCTCGTTGAAAGTTTTGAAATCTCAGATTCAAACTCATAGATTCTATCAGATGTGTAAGCACTATATTGGGAGACAGGCAAACTAACATAGATAGTGATAGCCATACGTTCCACCATTCCAATTGTCATAGTCTGCAGCACACGACAGATATAGTTCCTTCATCAAGAATAGAACAACAGTCTATGTACTTTTTTAAGAGCTCTTTTGCATGTCTTTAATATGGGTTTATAGTTTATTTCTTCTTCGAGTAAATCATTTAATTTGAAGGATACAGTTATACGTCACCAAATGGCTTTTTACCTCTGACTTTGCTCAGGCTTCACCTCCTCCAATAACTCGGTGAGAGCCTTAGTATGGGTCTTTGCGTAGGGAGTCGGACTCTTTTCACTTTGAACACACTGCCATCAGGGCTTGTGCACATGCACACTCGGTTTGGCTGCTCGTCGAAAAGCAATGGTAGAACTCACGCAGTGCGTCAAAAGCCTTTGGCTTGCGGTTGCGTACCCGACACGATGCGTGGACCGTTGGAAGACAACTTGTAAAGTTCCTGACTCTCGCTTGTTATGGAGCAACACATAGTGGCAATGCTCAAAACCTGCTGTCAGGCGGAGCGAGCCTGATCCATGCCAGCACGGACATGAGTAGAGTTTATTCTTCTTGATGGGTTCAGTTGTCCACTCCTGTAGTAGTACAAGCACAAGCGTTGCTCTATCGGGAACATATGGTGTAGGTCAACCCTTTTGCGGTATGCTGTTCCTTGATTTGCTCATGGCGTTCTTCAGCGCGTAGTATCTGCACGAGGTGGTCGCGCAGCATCTTGCCCTCGTCCTCTGGCTGTTCGCCGTTAGGCAATAGGGGGAAAGCGCCGATGTTCACCTCCTTTATAGATTTAATGTATAGGTGATTCTGAACCGTTTTTCTTTGATAGCGTCCTGGAAAAGGATGTAGCCACCGATAATCTCTTTTAGCAGTGGTGCTTGAAGTGGGTGCTGCCATAGTAGATAGCATCGCGGTAGCGGTGCATCTGGTTAAGCGCATCGGGTGGCGGATAGTCCGAGATATCGATAGTCATCTTCAAGGTTATCAATATCCTTGTTCGTATCATCAACACGGTACTTGGCATCGTAGAGGTAGGTCAGTACAAAGTCGTTCCTGCCTTTTGAATGTTGAGCACAATGTCGGGCCGCTGCTCCGTGGTAGCGCGGTATGCACCTCGCCCGGACGGCGGTTGTAGGTGTGCTGATAGCACAGTTCCACAATGTCATCGTTGAAGGTTTGTGGTAGGTAATCTTGTGCTCCACGGTGCCGTCGGTAAACGGTGTGAGCATCGTTTTGCGGTTCTCCTCCACAAGTGCCACTTGGTCGGGTCGTAAGGTCTCATCTCCAACACGTCCATCACCGGTTGCTTCATCTTTTAGAAAGCACCACAACTCGTACAGTTCCCAAATGGGGCGCACGCGCATCCGTTGCTACCTCGTAGAAACCGAGGCTCGCAGGATGTGACCACAAGCGGTAAATCTGCGAATAACCAGTGCGCTTTTTGCAGCACACTACCTCCTGACGAAAACCTTTCGAAAACTCGCCAATCTGTCGCCAGATGCGGTGGTGTAAGATATTCTGCAAACGTTCTCCTTTGCCTTTCAGCCAATCCAGTTCCCTCCCAAAAGCTGCCTTGATAGTTGCGCTGCAACCTCTCAGACACGTCCATCAAGTTTCTTACCAATCTGCTTGACGGTGTACTTCACAAAGCGGTTCTCCTTTGTGTCGATGGTCTTCTGCTTTTCGTCGTGACGGAACAGGGTGAGTGGTCAAAGCGTCTTGGCAGCCTTTTTGCTCCTCATATTGGTCTGAGCATCTTGGGCGACCAACGCTTTATCTTATCCACACGGTCGTAATAGGTAATACGCCTCGCCTCGGGTGTTAGGGCGGTTGGTCACAAACTCCAAAGCGGTGATATACTCGTCTATCACACCCTTAAAGATAGAGAGCCAAATCATTTCATTGCTCTGACTGCTCGACAGGTTCAGCGACTGAAACGTCTTGGTAAGATACTTGAACAAGGTTTTTCATACTCGGCGTTAATCATGCTCATCATGTAGCATGAGGTCACGCTCGTGTCGAGTTTCGGTGATACCACACGAAACTCTCATCCATGCCAAGCGTTCGGTCAGTCCTTTGAAACTTATAAGCATATTGCAGACGGAAGATGCCTGGCCTCGTTGAGGAAATCAAGGAAACCGCCATGAGGACCACCATTGTCAGCGGCATACCACTGGAATGCCTCTGCCACGTCTTTGTTGATGTGGATGATGCGGGGCTCCCTCAATGTCAGTGAAGTGCAGCGTGATGTTGTACTAGCAAGTCTCAAACATCACAGGGGGCAGTGCCGCCCTCCTTGCCCTCAGGAAGAGGGCGACACACCAGCCAACAGCAACGTGCCTCGGCTCGACGATCGGTAGTCGCAGTAGTGCATGCGCAGCATCCTCACCTACACGGCTTTTTAAGTCGTCGAGCGAGTTCTGTATGGAGCGTGTGGTGATAGTTATCTCCATTCCCCGCCTTGTCTGCAAATTTCCAGCGCATCCATGTTTTGCTATCATTTGCGGCCAGAAACTGGTGAAGTGAGATCGTTCGAGGCGTTCACGCATTTCTATAATCTTAGCGTTGGCTTTGGGGTATGCTACCTCCGTCCATGTTGCCAATTGTGCCAATGGCTCTTTCACCAAGTCCTCATTACCCTCAATGCGTGGCAGCACTTTCATCATCAGGATATTGTCAAGTGCTTTGTTGTAGAGTTCCTCAAACTCAGCTTCCTTGTTCTCCCAGCGCAGAGCGTAGAAGTGAGTATCAACTCGTTTTACTACACGGTAAGCGATACGGAAAGGGGTCTTGCCGAGGATAGCTTCAAGGCTGTCCGGACGTTGTTGTGCCGTCGGCATCGGTTTGTCCGATGGTAGCCTTAATCTTCTTTGCAAGCAGTTCACGCTCGTCGTTGTTCTATTTGCTGCAGTGCGTTGTTGCTCTGCGCAAATGGAGCGAAAAACCAACCCTTATCCACAACATCTTCACGATAGCTGAGTGCGTCAGGGCTTCTATGTCAAACATGTCGTTTAGGTTCACCTCGTTCATCTCAATGGTCATGGCGCGGTCTATCACCTTACGGCTGAACTGGTAGGTGGTATCGTCCATGTTCACCGTCCCTACTACGATAAGGTTGCGAGGGATGCGCAGACCTTCCTCCATCAGTTTTGCGTAAGTTCTGTGGAGATATACGGCAGTACCGTCGTCGGTAGTGTAGCACCCGCGCCCGTACTTTGTATTGGAACTATCCTTGGTTGGGAACAACTCTTTATGGAGTTTTTGCTGGTATTTCTCAAAGATAGCAGCAGGAACAAGTGGTTCGCTCTTGATAGTTCCGTCCACATCCTTTGCGGCTTCCAATATGCTTAGGAACTCGGCGAAGTACTGCTCAACAGCTGCAAGATTCATTTTCGTCAAGGGCACACGAAGAATGGTACATTCTCATGTTGCATAGCTTTAATGAGGAACTTCACGAACTTTGTCAGGGTGGTAATTACTACCGTCAAGTACGGTTTCATAACCGAGCAGTTCTGTGGAGTCGTTCCAGTTTGGTTTCACCCCACAAGGCAGTAGCTGCCAGGGCGACGTCTTATCCTCGCGCAGGGTCGCCCTCGTCGAGAGCAGCTGGCGTATGCCATTTCCTTTACAATGCGGCTCTTGCCAGTACCCGAGATACCCTGCAAGGAGCAAGAAAGGTTTCGTGCGGATGGCTAAAAGATAGTCAATATTGTCTTTAACGTATTCAGATTCAGTTATGTTGCGAACGTCGACATCTCATTGGTATTGCTATTGAAACTTCCATTTTGCAATCCCACAAGATAGTAGTAGATGAAATCAGGGCGGAACATAACACTCTTATCAGTGAAATACATTCCAAGACTATATGCTTTTTGTAATCCACTTGTTCTTGTTCCTCTGATACTCGGATTTGTCTCAAAGTTGAAACGTGATATGTCATATCCTGCTAATATGTAATCATTGGTAGTTTCTCCTTTGATTACATAGATACCAAGCACAACGTTTAACCATCCATCACGGTTTTCTGTAGGATAGGTTGTACCTAACTGCATCTTAAACTCGTCATCTTGTCTACTTTCATCTCTGATAGATGAAATAAACAAGTTGATTTTCAACGTAGATGTGTTAGATTCACATTCTATTTCCCAATTAGAACCATTAATATGCTCCAATCTTTTGACATGCCAATTATAGCGTTCAAATATGTTTAGAAGAATTTGTTTCTTTTCTTCTGTGTTATTTGGGGAAAAATTTCGGTTTTCCTCATTGATGTTGTACCATCAATATTTACTTGCAAGTGGGTATCAGCCATAATTATATGTATTTATTCAATTGTGTCGCAATAACTTGTGCCAGTAATACAGGAACTGCGTTTCCAACTTGTCTCCATTGCTCCTTTGTATCGCCATACAATTTATAGCTATCATCAAAAGTTTGAATACGCTTTATTTCTTCGATTCTTAAGAATCTATTTCTCCAGTGAAAAAGGCCCTTGGTTATTTGAAAAACTTGCTTGTATAGTCCATGATGGACGGTCTGGCGTGAGTTTCAACAAAAAGTCCAATAGCGAGACTTCCACTTAAATAATGGATTTTTACAACCTCTTTTTCTGTAAAAAGATAGTTGTCACCAGGTGGAACTTGACAAAGCAAGTCATAATCTTTTAGAGCCTGGTCTTTGATTCTTTTTCTTCCTCTGTTATGTTGTCAAAAGTCAGCCAAGACATCTCCACAGGTAACCCATTTATTTGTTCCATTCTCGCCCTTTTCAGAATGAGTTTCACATGGAAACTCAAAAGTTCCTATCTCTTTTTAAGACCAACACAGATAAAAACGTTTACGAGTCTGAGGCACACCATAATTTGCAGCATTGACAACATCGATCGGTTATGTTGTAACTCAACGTTTTTTGCTCTTTCTTTGACAAATTCCATAGGTTCTTTTGTATGTCTTGAAAGTAAAGCCATCTACATTTTCAAATACAAATGCCTTGGGTGAGATTTCTTCTATTGCCCTGAAATATTCTGGGAACAGCAAATCCGCTTTTTCATCTTGAAACCCTCCAACTTTCTCAGTGAGATAATGACGCGTCTGACTATACGGGGACAAGGAGGTCCACCAATAACCACATCTACCTTTCCTTTGTATTGAGTGAAGTCAATTTTGCGAATATCTTCGCAAAGGATGGTGTCTGCAACATCGTTCAACTCTAAACTTTTTACAAGCAGTATTCCAAACATCAGTTGCCAAAACTGCATGGAATCCAGCTTTTTAAAAGCCAAGGTCAAGTCCTCCACATCCGGAAAACAAACTTACTATTTTGTGCATTTTAGATAATTTTTCATTAGATACTCTGTCATGCCTTTTCCTAAAAAGGCATGGTACAGCATTACCGATTTGTTTATGTATTGAGCGAGGACTTCCTATAAATTTGTAATCTATTGGGAAAGTCTGAATCGCAGCCAACTCTTGTGTCCTTAGCCTGCGGTTTTTCCAATGGAATGGACCTTCCCAATGTCCAGGTTGTGCAATTATAGTCCATGATGGCAGAAGTGGGATGTAACTTTAACAAGAAAGTCCAATATCTTGTGCCAGCTTTAAATCTCTGTGGTGTGAACCCACTGGTGTTCTGATAATGAAATATAATTACCACCAGGAGGCACATGTAACAGCGAATCGTGATGCAATCCTCACAATTATCTCCCTCTGTAGCATATTCTTCCGTGTCGAATCTACCTATCCAGTCAATAACTCGTTCATAAGGATTTTTGTCCTTCTTCTGGTTTCTCAAAAATTAGTTTGTATAGGTGTACATGTAATTGTTTTTTTAGATGCAACAAAGAAAAACTCTTTTTCTCTTTTGCGGTACACCATAATCACAAGCATTAGCTTTAACGAGAACATAATTATAGTTCATTTGGGTTATAGCCTCCGCCAAATCTTCTACTGCCTGAATATTATGTGGATGTAGAATGCTTTCGACATTCTCCAAGACAAAACCATCAGGGCGTATATTATCAATCAATTGAAGATAATTGCCAATCATGTTTCTTGGATCATCTGGTCCTAAACGTTCTTTTTAGGGTTTTCCAATAGCCAGCCTTAGAGAATGGTTGACATGGAGGTCCACCCAGCAAAAACAAGTTTCTCAGGATTGTTTTGTTTCAACAATGAAGAATAATCTTGTGCTTTTGACATTTCGAATATCATCAAATCGATGTCTCGAATGTGCAAAAAGCATTTGCCTTTAAGGTTTCTACAGAGTCCTTGAAGAAATCCAAACTGGAGATAACCTTTGTACCTGCCATTTGCGCTCTATATCCAACCCTCCTGCACCAGAGAAAAAGATATAGCTTTGAGTTTTTGAATCCAATACAGATTCAAGGAGAGGCATACATTTATAATTTTTATCTACATAATCAATATTGATATATTTTTGTTCCAATACATGATGGGTCAAAAGCAGAGTAGCTCATTTCTTTTGTATCTCTATAATATCATCAAAATATTGTTTGGCAAACTTATATTTAGTCATTTCTGTTAGCCTGTCGATTTATTCTTCTATTTCGTAATCAAAATCTGCTTCTATCAAGTCTTTTATATCAACTTTAAGAAGCCTCGCTATTTCAACTCAATGTGCAACCGATGGCTGTACTTTGTTTGTACGCCACCTTGAAACGGTCATTTCATTAACTCCCATTTCTCCTGCTACCCATTTGTTGGTTATTTGTTTGTCTCGCAACACCACTCTCAGGCGGTTTAAGCATTTTGTATTATCCATAATGATGAGAAATTTGGCACTAAAGATACACATAATCTATTATATCTCCATATATAGTATATTATAAAAACAATTATGGTACAAGAAAAATGGCAAGAAGCATAACTTTCTTGTCGAAATGAAAACAATAACGTCGTAACGTTTTGAGGGGTAACGAAGCGATGTCTGGAGCGAAACAAAACTTCGTTTTGGGAGGGTTGATAGTTAGGGCTGTTAGAAAATGCCACTCACTGGCACTCTCATGATATCTCGGACAGGAATTTCTCGCAACCAATATAGAGAGTATCGAAAGCGTCGGAGCCAGCGGTGCGGTGTTCGAGGAGGTCTTCCTCGGATTCGGCGAGCTTCTCGCCTGGCTTGTCCTTACGGAAACCGTTACGACCTCGGCTGCCTCCTGCCGATTGGATGGCACGGATAAGGTCGGGTTGTTGGAGCGGTTGAAGAACGGCATGAGGCGTTGTTTGCCAGCGAAGCCTTGGCTGATGAGCAGATACATCTCGTCGGCGCATCGGGTTGTCAAGGTAGACGGACTCCACCTGCCAGCCGTGGCGTTCAAACTCGTGGATGACCACGAAAAATCCTACTCGTGGGTGGGAGGTTTTGTTACGACCAAGAGCAATAGTGTAGTAGTTGATGGCTGTCTTATTCTAGTAGTTCTGAATGATACGTAAGAATAGAATCCCTGACATCGTGCCGTAATAAACTTTTTCTTAACCGTTTGATTTTTCGAGTGTACAAAGGGTGTAAATCGCATAAGTTGCTGATTTACACCCTTG
>BNJV01002282.1_pt1 | contig 21385 bp, 28 predicted proteins | sample 8540591 | NCBI WGS metagenome assembly BNJV01 (sample SAMD00202457, study PRJDB9452) | human saliva metagenome | host: Homo sapiens | reverse complement strand
TTGTTTTTGATTCCGTCCCTTTGGGATATCTTCATGGTAGGGATAAGAGCTGTATCGGTTCGAGCCGAAGTCTCTCACCTACTGAGCCTCAATGAGTCTCTACGGAATAAATTCCTAGAGTCTCATATTCGCATCAGTTACAAATCGCTCTTACTCCTACCATAGAATCCCAAGGGACTCCATCTTTTTCATAGAATCGGTTTTTTTCTAAACCTTCTGAGTAGACCAAAAAAATAGTCTATTTTTTTATTATTTAAATCTGCTGCTATGATGAAGATTGCTACTGCTCATTTATTTTAAGATTAAGTAACTTCGTATGGACAGATAGCGGGTTCTGTGGTTCAATAAATGTATCAGGGTGTCATAGCTCAGTTGGATAGAGCAAGCGTTTCCTAAACGCTAGGTCGGGGGTTCGAGACCCTTTGGCACCGCTAGAAAAAAATCCACTGGTTTAACCAGTGGATTTTTTGTTGATTATTTACAATTCTCTTCTACCCATTCAATAGCACGCCAGGCACGTCCTGAGATATCATTTCCATGATTTCCCTCTTCCAACGTAAACTTGAAATCACCTGCTTGAAATTTCGGCTCATAAAAATCTTTTAATGCTATCGTATTACAAGTTTGGGCTGCTGTTAAATTCGTAGAGGTCGTTCCTTCTTGATCGCCCACACTCATGTACAATTTTGGATGAGAGGCTTTAAAGGGATGTGCTTTTAAATAGTCTAGAAAAATCCGGATACCACAGCGACGAAGAACAACTGAAGGCAGTTCCGAATAAATCAGTGTTCACCGCTCCGTACAGACTGAATAATCCACCCTAGCGAATAACCCCCGATAACTCTCTTTTCTGTGCTTGAAGTAAAACCATATTCACTCTCACAAAATGGAATAACTTGTGTTGCTAAAAACGAAAGATGTTCTGCAGCTTTTCCACCGAAATCCATCGGCAAGGCTTCAGTGGCTTGTAGTGGCCAAGGAGTATAATCATCTTTTCGATTATCAGAATTGATGAGTACAAAATTGAGTGCAGGTTGATGTTTACGAATCCAATGATTAAAAGGTTCTTCGAATTGATCTCCATCTAAAAAATAAATGGTCGTAGCATCTTTGACATTGGAACGATAAACATATAGCTTCACACCCTCAATTTCTTGTTGAATCCATACAGAATTTCTAGTCATGGCGATTTCCTTTCTACTGCTTATTCTCCACTATTTTAACAGTTTTCTGGGCAGTTGATAAGTCCAAATAAAGAGACGCTAGCGATACGCACTGACGTCTGATGTTATTACGTAATGAACAATCTTTTAAACAGTTTTTGGGCAATTCCATTAATTTAATTATTCATCGTTTTAGTTTTAGTTATCGACTAATGCTAGTCGTTTAAGTATTTTCCTTCTACTCCAAGAACGTCGCAATTTTTTCTTAAATCTGCTTTTGATATTACATTATTTTTGCTATCACGATTCAATTCTAATTCAATATGCGCGGCTTTATTAACAATTTCGACTAACCCGAAACACTTTTAGTAATCTTTACTAGTCGAAAACACTCCATTCTTAATCAAACTACAATACGATTTTTTTAAGTTCAAGAGTAGTATCGATACTAGTCAATTAAGAAAGATAAATACTTAAGTAATAACAAACTTCCAATTATACTTCAATTTTTTTGAAATGTAACATATTTGTTACTGTAGCATATATGTTACTTTTTTTGCTTTTTTTACTTAAGATTTTTTTGCACTAAAAAAACGCTATTCAAATAATGAATAACGTCTTTTAAAAATTATATAATATTAGTTTTAAAAAAGGAGCTGATAATGTACCACTGTTAAAAAAACTAAACTTTAATTTCTCAGTTTTAACACTTTTTCTTCTACTTATCCAAACTAGCTCTGATTATTTGTCATCTTATAATTTATATGAATACCGGTGTTTTCTATATACTAATTGTACAATTGAAGGAATTATTCTTATTTTCTATAGAAAAAAATTATTTTTTTAATTTTTTTGAAGCTATTTTGTACCTACTAATCTGTATTCCCCCATATATAGTATGTCCACCGTACAAAAATCAAAATTTTTTCTTGAGTCGTATTCATACAAAAAAGGAATTAAGCAACATCAGTCACTTAACCCCTTCTAACAAAGCGTCGTTTTAATCTAAAGCTTTGATAAACTCTTGTGCTACGCGCGTTACACTTTCGTATCCTTCAGTTGCAACTTTAGCTGAAAGCGCACTACCGATACCTACCGCGCAGGCTCCAGCTTCTTTCCACTCTTTTTACGTTTGAAGCTGAAACACCACCAGAAGGCATTAAATTCACTTCCGGAATTGGTCCGTGGATGGCTTGGATGAATCCTTTACCAATCGTTCCACCAGGGAATAGTTTTACGATTTTAGCACCAGCAGCAGTCGCGTTGACCACTTCTGTCACTGTTCCGCATCCTGGAGAATATTCAATGTCATTTTCCACTGCGTATTTTTGCAATCTCTGGTGAAAAAAATGTGGACTCACTAAGAATTTTTGCACCAGCAGCTTTTTGCTAAAAGCAGCATGATCTAAATTCATTACCGTTCCAGCGCCAACGATAACTTTGTTGTCATCTTTGAATTCTTCAATCAATTCCTTGATCACTTCATCTGCTTTTGGTGTTGAAAATGTAATTTCAATGTTATAAATGCCACCTTTAATCGCGTAACGTGCAATATTTTTTTGGCATCTTCTTTATCCTTCCCGCGAATAACCGCAAAGAAGTAGTTTTCCTTTAATTGTTCAACTAACATACTTGATTCGCCTCCAAAAAAATGTGTATGTTTCTTCTAAATCTCTGAATAAACCTAAACATTGATTATGCTCGAGTTTTAATTGTTGCCGATATAAGAGTTCACTAACTAGACAAACATCTATACCTGCTGTCACTGCAGCAGTTGCACCAACTATTGTATCTTCAAAAGCAATCGCATCTTTTGAATTAGTGTCAAAACAGTTTAGTGCCGCTAAATAGATATCAGGTGCTGGTTTGAGTTTTTGTACTTGATCTGCACATACGATTGCATCAAAAAAACGTCACAAGCATCATTTTTTTAGAAAGTAACTCATTTATTCTCTTTTTTTAGTTGATGAAGAAGCTAAAAATCACTTTAAAAACCTTTATCTTTTAAAAATTTCAGCAAGCTCTTTAGCAAACTTTCCTAACTTAATTTCACTATTATTTAATTTTTCCTGATAATATTGTTCACGAACAACACGAATTTTTTTTGCTAACTCTGAATCATTTAACAAACTAATAATTTTTGCATCATTAGCCGCTGAACTTTGTCCCGTTAAAGACTCAACAAATCCTTCTGGGACTATAACTCCGTATTCTTTAAAGCCTTGTTTCCATCCTTCAGCATAAATACGCTCAGAATCCACAAATAGACCATCCATATCAAAAATTGCGACTTGCTTAGGCATAAAAATACCCCCTAAAAGTCGTCTTCGTCTGCTTCTTCAACGACAGATTTTTTCCATACATAATCATCAGAGATTGTATAGTTTTTCAATTCATTCACTGCAGCTTCTAAGTCGCTACCAAGGAGTTGTTGGTTAATCCCTTCAAGAACCATTGGTAAGCTTGCTCCAGCAATTAAGCGTACATTTTCAGCACGTTTTTCATCTAATTTATTTACAGAAAGCACTGATTGGTTGTATGGAGAAGCACTTAATAAATCCGCAATAATTAGTACTGATTCATTTTCGTCAAAACCTGCTAATGTAGCATAGATTTTTTCTCCAAATGCTTCTACAGATTCACCTGAGTGCAATCCGATTGTTGTGATTCCTTTGACTTCACCAAAAATCACTTCTGCTGCATCTTTAAATCCAGCAGCTAATTCACCATGCGTTACAATTAAAATTTGCATTATCGTTCCTCCAATATGGTTTCGATTTTTTGACGTTGACGAATTAAAAGTTCGTCATCTATCTTCTCTGAAAGAATAACATTACCTAAAGAATCTAGATCCGGATGGATTTTGAAACTCTTTTGGTTAGAATCTTCCGTCACTGTTAAGGTAGTGTTTGCTCCAACGCTATCTAATTCATAAATTTTTGATTGAGCCTTGACACTATTTCTTAATGCAACAAAACCGATTCCATTCGTGCAACCACCATCAACAACGGCAAAAGCTACTCGTTTATTCTTTTTGTATTTTTCAAGTAAACTCAACACTTCAATAATTGATGAAGTGTTTCTCACTTGCGTCTTGCTGCTAGGTCTACCTTTGACAATTCCATTAAACACATAGAAGAAAGCTAGCGCAAAAACAGTCAGAACTGTTGTGAGTAATGTTCCTTCGAACACTCGCATTAGGAAAAAGAAAATTCCTAAGCCAATACATAAACTAGCAACACTTTCAAAAGCAATTCGAGTCAACGTATTTCGTTTATTCTTTTCAGTATCCGTGAAAGAATAATCGCCAAATGAAACAATTGGCGTATCGAAATACGTAGTGATAATTTTATCCGCCTTAGAAACATCCCCAATATAAATATTGTGATATTTTCTTTTCTTCTCCTCAATTTCGATGACGTTGATATCATCTCGGATGCTCAAGACATCTGAGAGAAACGTTTGAATAAATTTATCCTTTTGTTTGTCAGTATTTCTCTTTTTCAAGAGAAATCCATAACGAACAATCCAATCGTTCATTTGGCGATTACTTTCCATGATTCTACCTCTTATAAACTAAATTTTTTAAGCACATCATCTAATGATGTCTTGCCTGCTGAAGGAGTAGCTTGGAAATAAATATCTTTAACTCCATAATTGTCGCGAAGATCTTTTAAAGTTTCAGCATCTGCTTTATTTAAATGCACAGATTTTGTTACTAACACATCTTCATCATTTTTCTTAGCAATACCACCAATATTTAATTCCTCTACTGGAACTCCATGTTTTACAAGGTTTGCAATTGTTCCTACTGTTTTCGCAATTAAAATACAGCTATAGTCTTTGAATTTGTATTCATCCCAATAGAATTTTGCTTTTTCTTCAGAAATCACAATTGTCTTTTGGCCAGTACGGTTTCCCGCACTCTTATATAAATCCTTCATAAACGGATCTTTTGCAACTACATCATCGACAACGAAGATTGAGTTTACTCCATTTCTTTGCGATAGTGTAATCATTACTTGTCCGTGGATTAAACGTTCATCCACACGTGCTAAATTAACTTTTCCCATTAAAGGCTCCTCCACATTATAGAATTCCAACAGATGCTAACACAATAAGAATTAATGTTAACCATAATAAAGCTTGTGTAACTTTGAGTCCCTTCTTAACGAAGTAATAATACACACCCATTACTACTGCTAATGGTAAAATACCAGGGACGATTTTATCCAGTAATTCTTGAATAACGAAGTTTTTACCAGAAAGTGTGAATTGTAGACTTGAAGTCACTTTAACGTAGTTACCAGCTAAAATCCCCATCATAAACAACCCTAAGATTGATAATAAACTAATCGCATCTTTTACACCTGAACTATGAACTAAGCTTGTTGCATTTCTACCTAAAGAGAAACCTTGACGAGCAAAGAATAATCCAACAAAAAGTTGATAAAGTGCAAAACAGATGAATGGGAATAATGCACCTAGTGCACTACCTTCTTGAGCCCAAGGAATAGCAATCGCAATAAAAATATATTGCATTGTACCTGAGTCAATTGCATCCCCGATACCAGCAAGAGCACCCATTAAACCAGCTTTAGTGTTATACATTAAGTCATCTGTCATTGTAATTTCTTCATTTTCATACTCTTGACGAGCTCTTTCTTTTTTTCCATTGAAGACATTAAACCAGTGATAACCCCACCACCCCAAGTTAATTGAGTGTTGAAGAAGAGTAATTGTCTCTTATAAGCTTCTTTTCTTTTTTCAGGATCTTTATATAATTTGTTTAAAATTGGCATCATTGCATATAGTAAAGATGCTGAAATATAACGGTCAAATGAATGTGGAATTTCATTTGCAAAGTGCCATCTTAGATATGCTTTTGTAACGTCCTTTTGAGTAATTTCTTCAGGAGCTAACGCCACATTTTTTTGAGTTGTTTCAGTATTCATTATCTATTCCTCCAATTAAAAAAATCATCGTCGTCATCATCGTCAAATTGAGCAGTTGATGATCCAGCCGGGCTAGCAGCTACTGGTTGGTTGTTGTTTTTAGTTACCATTACGAAAATAGCAGCAACAAGTACACCAATAATTGCATAAGTTACCATTGTAACATTTAAAGGTTTTAAGATTACACTCATGAAGTATGCTAATAAGAAGAATACTAAGTAATCTTTACGTCCGATAACATAGATTGTTGTAGAGATACCGATTGCGGCTAAACCACCACCGACTACTTCTAACACGTGAAGAACTACTGTTTCTTTTAATTGCCCGATAAGATCTGCAATCACTGGAGCACCCCAGTACAATGAAGCGAATACTAATGGTACGAATAGTAAGAATGAAGCAATTGTTGGATACCAAATGATTGAACGTTTGATAGCACCTTCATCCATTTTTTCTACAGCTTTATCTGTATATTTACCTAAAAATGTATTTAAGAAGAATCTGAATTGATATAAATAACTTCCTAATAATCCAACTGGAACTGCAACCCCAATAGCTGCTTCTGGTGTTAAATTCCCTAATAAAAGCAACCGGTACGGCAATTGCTGCTGCAATTGCAGGTTCTGAAAGGCATTGATCCACCAGGAGAGAACACTCCCATGTAGATTAATTGAAGAGCTGCTGTAACAATCATTGCATTACTAACATCTCCCATAATAATTCCGCAGACTAGACCAGTCATTAATGGCGAGAAGCGAAGTGTTAAGGTCGCACCACCACCAAGCCATCTTGACATAACAGCTGCTACCCATAGAGCAATTAATAAACTTTGTACTACTGATAATGTTTCCATTACCTTTTTTTCCTCCTTTATTTGTTAGAAATATATTCTTCTAACTCTAATAATTTTTCTTTTAAATAATTAAAATTAATTTCAATTGGTAACAAATGAACTTTAGCTTTGCTATCCACAAATCTAACAACATCATCTATCACAGTTTCATCTTCTGGGTAAATCCCCATATGATGTAAAGATTGAGGTAAATTTAATTCTTCATAATATGGAATCAATTCATCAATCACATTCCATTTATTTTCTAATGCTAATTGGTAGAAAATACCATAGGCTACTTTCTCACCATGTAAAAACTTATGACTTTCATGAATATATTTCGCAATTCCATCATGAATGGCATGAGCTGCTGCATTTCTTGCATATTTGTCACCTAAACCACCTACAAGACCTGCTACCGCAAACACTATTTCAGAACATTGAATAAATTCATCACTAAGGACTTGTTTTTTCATATCTTCGATAGCTTTGTTTCCTTTTTCCATTAATACGTCTTTGGAAATTTTTGCAGTATATCTAGCAAGCGATACGAAAGCTTCTGACTGTAAAAAGTCTTGAGAAGTAATTAAGTCAGATTCGTACCATTTAGCAAGAGTATCCGCAATACCTGCTACGAAATACTCTACTGGAGAATCTATTACTAATCTTGGATCTGTTATAAAGAAGCTTGCTTGTTGTAGAAAATGCTCTGTTTTCCCTTCTGAATCTCCATTTTCCTTGTACATTACAGAAAGTGGTGTCCATGGAGCACAGTTACTTGTCAAAGTAGGAATAACACCAAACGGTACATTTGCTACATTTGCAGCATAACCAACTAAATCAGTTAGTTTACCACCACCAACTCCGATAATAAAATCACAATTCTCGATTTTAACTTTATCTACAATTAAATCAGTTCCATAGTAACTACATTCACCTGTATATTGATGAAAAACAAAACGATACTTTTCTGAATCTAAAAAGGTTAAAAATTTCTTTGCTTTCTTCCATGAAATAGTTCCATGAACTACTAACACTGTTTTGGCCTTATGGGCATCCAAAACATTTACCACTTCATCAATTGCATTAACTGCATAACGATAATATTGTGGACCAACTTTCACTTTTAAATCGTCAATCATTTTACTTCTCCTTTCACATAACTACTTTTACTTTGTACAGATCTTACAGGAAGCTTTCCTTCCACAATCACCTCGCAATCTTCTACACATTTTTCTCCCATTGCCTCTAAACATTCCATGGTATATGCAGAAGTATGTGGAGTAACCACTACATTTCAAATGCAAGATATGGATGGTTAGCGCGTCCTGGTTCAACTTCTAGCACGTCGGTTGCAAAACCAGCAATTTTACCAGATTTTAACCCCTCTACAATTGCTTTTTCATCAACTAACGCTCCTCTAGCTGAGTTGGAAATATACACATTTGGCTTCATCATTTCAATCTCTTTCTTTGAAATAAAATGATAATTCTCTTCAGTAAGGTTTGCACATAAACAAATAACGTCCGAATTACGAATTAAATCTTCAAATTCTACTTTTTCTGCACCATGCTGTTCGATTTCTAACTTAGTCTTATAAGGGTCATAGGCGAGAACTCTACATCTGAATCCGAATTTTAGTGTTTCAGCAACACAACCCCCAGTATTTCCGATTCCGATAACACCAACTACTTTGTTATAAAGTGAATGGCCAATAAATGACGCTCTTCTTTCCCATTGATTTTCTTCAACAGCGTCTAAAGCACCAACTGTTCTTCTCATAACAGCTAATAAGTTCGTGATGTTATTACCCGCAACAGCATCACGTTCTACAAGCGCGGGGATAATTGAAACAATTGTGTTATGTTTTCTCGCTGCTTCTAAATTAACATTATTAAATCCAATACCATGTCTTGATATCAAAAGTAATTCATCTTTATGTTCAAAGAATTCAGTATCAAAAAATGGTGTTACACTTGCGATGATGATGTCATAGCCTTTCAAATTTTCCGCTAGTTCCTTCCCAGGAATTTCTTGTGGAAAATTGAAATACTCAACTTCACCAATATTTCTTAATCTTTCTAAGTGGTTGGGGAAGATTCTTCCGAAACTACTCGAATTGACAATAGCGATTTTATGATGACTCATGAAATTGCCTCCTCGTTATTTCATCTTCATTTCGTGCCCGCCAAACCCATTTCTTAAAGAAGAAACAAGTTTATTAGAAAATTCATCTGCACCGCAGCTACTATTTCGAACAAATAATGAGTCTGCGATAACTGGAGTTGGAACTCCTAGGCGAAGTGCTTCTTCTAATGTCCATTTAGCTTCACCATTGCTTCCGATGACTCCTTCAATTTTTCAAGTTTAGGGTCTTTACGAAAGGCTTCTTGTGCCAATTCCATTAACCATGAACGGATGACTGAACCATTATTCCAAACTTTTGCGACTTTTTCGTTATCAAATGTGTATTCAGAATGCTCCAAAATATTGAAACCTTCTCCAATGGCTTGCATCATTCCGTATTCCACTCCATTGTGAACCATCTTCAAGTAATGTCCTGCAGAAGGTTGATCTACAAATAGACAACCATCTTCAATCGCGATTGCTTCGAAGAAGTCTTTCACTTGGTCGAAAGCTTCTTGGTCGCCACCAATCATTAGGCAGGCACCGTTTCTAGCTCCGCTCATTCCTCCAGAAGTTCCACAATCTAGGAAATAAATTTCTTTTTCTTTTAAAGTATGATAGTTATTCAAACTATCTTTATAGTTAGAGTTTCCGCTATCAATGACAATATCTCCTGCTTTTAAGAGATTTGACAATTCATTAACAACTCCATTTGTAATTTTTCCAGCTGGAAGACTAAGCATCACCACTCTGACATCGTCCAAGTTTCCAATCAATTCATCGATGGAATGATTAACAGTTAAACCTGCTTCATGAGCCTTTGCTACTGACTCAGTTGACACATCAAAACCTACGACGTCAAAGCATGTTCTTTAGCATTAAGCGCTAAATTCAATCCCATTTTTCCGAGTCCAATTAATCCGATTTTCATGTTGCATAGCTTCCTTTCAAGCTTTAATATTGTTTTTCTACTGCTTCTTCAAGACCTTGTAAGTATGAAATACCAATTGCACGGTCATATAATCCGTAACCAGGTCTTGCAACTTCACCCCAGATAGTACGTCCGTGGTCTGGACGAGCGATGCCATCAAATCCGATGTCATGTAACGCCTTCACAATTGCATACATATCTAGTGAACCTTCTTTACTTAAGTGAGCTGATTCTAAGAAATGTTTATCTCCAAGAATTTGTACATTTCTTAAGTGTGCGAAATGGATTTTTCCTTTTAATGAGTGAATAATATCCACTAAATCATTTTCTGGATTTGCTCCAAGTGAACCAGTACATAAAGTTACTCCGTTGTAATCAGAATCAACGGCATTCACGATTTTTAGGATATCTTCTTTATTTTTAGTGATACGAGGAAGACCAAACATATCAAATGGTGGATCATCTGGGTGAATCGCCATCTTCACGCCATACTCCTCACAGACAGGAATCACTCTTTCTAAGAAGTAGCAAAGGTTTTCGAATAGTTTTTCTTCTGTAATTCCTTTGTACATATCTTCAAGTTTTTGGAATTTTGCAAGACGTTCAGGTTCCCAACCAGATAATTGGAATCCAGAAGTTTGTCCGCTAATTAATCCAAACATTTGCTTCGGTTCGATTTGTTGAACCACTTTATCATCATATTCAAGTGTATGAGATCCATCTGGAAGTTCGTACTCTAGATTTGTTTTTGCCCATCCAAAGATTGGTTTGAAACTGTAGCAAATCACGTTTACTCCAAGTTCTCCAAGATTTTTGATGTTTTCTTTATACACTTCAATATAGTGGTCACGTTCAGGTGTCCCAGCTTTAATCGAATCATGAATCGATACACTTTCAATACCTGCTAAAGTAAGCCCTTTTGCTTCTACTGCATTTTTCAGCGCAAGAATTTCTTCTTTAGTCCACAAGTCTCCTGGTAATTTTTTCACAAGAGTTCCAACAACACCGTGCATATTTGGGATTTGTCGAATGTGGTCTAATGTGATAGGGTCATTGTCTCCATACCATCTAAATGTCCATTTCAATTTTTTCACCTTCTGTATACTGTTCTAAAGTTAACTTATACTAAAAAGTATAACATTAAATTTTTATTTTTGTAAACCCTTTTATAAAAAAATATTTTTTTTATTTACTTTTTTTATTCTCTATGTTATTATTTCTGTAAATAAAAGGGAAACAGGGAGGCTTCTCATGCAAAAACATTTATTTATTAAACATCATTAAACAAAAATAAAAAAATAAATTTAGTTCCTCTGAAGATTCTCTAGTGGACTACTTTTTACAATTAAAAAAACGATGAGCTCGTTAATAAAACCTTAGCTGATATGGCAAACGAAACAGATATTTCACAAACAACGATTTATAATTTCGTAAAAAAATTAGGTTTTAATGGATTTCAAGATTTCAAAATTAAACTAGCTTCTAATTCTATCATCCCTACTCAACCAGAACGTTTCGTAAACTATACTGAGATTGATCCTTCGGACTCTTATATAGAAGTTGCTAAGAAAACCATTCATTTTAATCAACAATCACTAGAAAACTTGATTAATTTTTTAGACGAAAAAACTTTACATCGCATAGTTCGTTTACTTGAAAAGAGTCATGACGTATACTTCTTTGGTCAAGGAGGTTCTTCCGTTATTGCATTAGACTCTTATCATAAGTTTCTTCGTACAAAACTAAATTGCCACTATGTTTCTGATTACCATATTCAATTGAGTATTTGTAGTAAATTATCAAAAAAAGATTGCGTATTTCTCTTCTCCCACTCAGGTGATTCGTTAGAAACGATTAATCTTGCTAAAATTTTACAAAAGAATGGTTGCCCAGTTATTTGTATTACAGGAAACCCTACTGGTAAAATTCTTAAACTTGCAACAGAATCCGTTATTGCTTTCTCACAAGAAGCAAAATACAGAACAGAGAGCCTGACTTCACGCCTACTATATCAAACTGTCATGGATATACTTTACACCATCATTATGTTCAAAGACGAAGAGGAAAATGAAAAGGTACTAAAGAGGATAAGAAGTGCAATCTCACTTTCAAAAACGAGTGAGGATTAATCTTCCACTAACAATGTTTGCCAAAAACGAAAGGACGGTAGATTTTCAACCGTCCTTTCCCTATATATACAAAAATCCCGAAATTCACTTATAAGTGAATTTCGGGATTTCGCATTTTACTGTTTATTTTGTTTCAATTTATAGTTTGCATATAGCTTCAACGTAATCGTTCCAAAGATTGCTACTGTCAATAAGTTGATGATACTTGCAATCCAGCCTTGCGTAAATACAACTGCTGTGGAACTTTGATAGAACAATACATCTAACGTTGGCGCAATCAATCCAAAAATGGCAATATTTACCACTGCTTGCACCACATTAAATCGTACCATATCGTGCTGTGAAAAGACTCCTTGACGTAAGCTGTTGCGACGAATCGCAAAGCCAAATACGAAGCCTAATGCTCCTGAACTTAGCGCCCAAGAAAGCCACAAGTGATCCGTATTGATTAAATCAAACAATATATGCCCCGTAAACCCAACAATGGCCGCTGGAACAGCGCCAGCAACACCTGCAAAGAGCGCAAGGTAGCCATATGCCAATTGAATATATACTCCCTCAAATGGTGTTGTAATCCACGTTAATCTCATTATCGTTGTCATAATCCCAATCCCAATAATGGTGTAGAGAATTGTTTTAAACAGTCCGTCTTTCACAATACCCCTCCTTTACCTATTTCGATGTTGGCTCTTCTCCAATAATACGTACTTCTGGTTCTAGCGCAACGCCGTCTTTTTCTAAAATCACTTTTTGAACATAACGGATTAAATCCATATAGTCCGTTGCTGTTCCGTTATCAATATTCACCATAAATCCAGCATGCTTTTTAGATACTTGCACGCCACCGATTTGATGTCCTTGAAGTCCAGCGTCTTGGATTAGTTTTCCCGTGAAATACCCATGTGGACGTTTAAACACGCTCCCACAAGATGGATACTCAAGCGGTTGTTTGCTTTGGCGTAAATGAGTTAATTCTGCTACTTTTTGATCAATCTCTTCTTGAACGCCTTCTTTGAGTAGGAATCCAACTTCAATCACAAGATCGCCTGTTTTTTGAACATGGCTATGACGATAGCTAAAGTCTAAGTCTTCGTTTGTGTAAGTTTTGAATTCCCCATCTGGAGTAATCACTTCCACGTACTCAACGACTTCACTCACTTCACCTCCGTAAGCCCCAGCGTTCATGAAAATTGCTCCGCCGACACTTCCTGGAATGCCACAAGCAAATTCTAAGCCTGTTAATCCATTTTTCGCAGCTTCTTTTGAGACATCAATTAAGGCTACTCCGCCTTCAGCGACGATTTGTGTATCCGATACGGTTAAATGAGACATATCGTTTAACATAATCACAGCACCGCTAATGCCGCCATCTTTAATAATCACGTTTGAGGCATTTCCTAAAATCGTCGTTGGAATATTTTGTTCACGAAGCCAATGCATCACTGCGCTTGCTTCTTTTTTATCTTTTGGAAAAATCAGAATGGCAGCACGGCCACCTGTTTTTGTAAATGTATAATTTTTAAGTGGTTCGTTGTAAAAAACTTTTACATCCGGAAACTCTGTTGAAAATACAGTATAATCCATATTCTTCTCCTTATTCGTAATCCTTTTAATACTACTATTCTAATACGATTACGTCAACTATTAGGAAGTAGTCTTCCTTACGCTTTCCATTCTTGCAATAGTTGATGGACCATTTGCGCAGAACGTTTTCCAGCTTGAACGATAAACGTATCAAAATCGACTGCAGATGTTCCGCGTTCTGGAATATCTGAGATGGCACGAATCACGATAAATGGAACTCCAAACGCGTGACACGCTTGCGCAATCGCTGCCCCTTCCATTTCCGAAGCCATCACATCTGGGAAGTGTTTTAAAATATGTGTTCTTTGTTCACGAGTATGAATAAAGCTATCTGAAGAAACGATAAGCCCCGTATGGCTCTTTAAATCTACTTTAGCAATCGCTTGTTCAATGGACGGTAAAAAGTCTTGATTCATGACAAAACGTGCTGGCATACCCGGCATTTGCCCGTAAACGTAATTAAAGGCTGTGACGTCAGCATCACAATACGCAAGTTCTGTTCCAATGACAATATCTCCGATTTCTAGAGTTGTGCCAAAACCACCAGCAGAACCTGTATTAATGACCAAGTCCACAACGAAGCGGTCGATTAAGATTCCTGCAGCGAGTGCAGACATGACTTTTCCGATTCCTGATTGGACAAGGACAATCGACTGCCCTTCAAGTGTGCCTTCGATAAATTCCCAGTTGGCAATGGTTGTTCTCTTTTCAATCGTCATTTCTTCTTCGAGCAGACGCTTTTCTTCTTCCATTGCGGCAATAATTCCAAATTTCATTCTTTCACCTCATCCTTATCGTTCGATCTGTTTCGCCATCAAGACAATATCTTCGTATCCGTCACCGATTTTTACACCGTTTTTAAGGCGACCTTCTTCTTCAAATCCACACTTCTCATAAAGTCGGCGTGCCTTGTTATTCACAGCCACGACTTCGAGTTCAACACGACTAAGCGTTGAGTATTCCGTTACCCAATCCAGCATTTCTTCCATCATTACGGTCGCAATGCCTTGCCCCCAGTAGGACTTCAATACGCTAATTCCTAATTCACCACGGTGTGAGAATTTAGGATGCAAGCTTCCGGCAATAGAACCTACAGCAATAATCTCGTCTCCATCTTTTGCCAGTAACATGTATTGGTTTTCGTTCTCGTAGAGCGATTCAATAAACAACTCTTCTTGAGCCACAGAATACTTCAACCCTTCTGGTCCAAAGGAAAGAAAATCTGTTTCGCTGCCTACTTTTTTACTATAATCTAATAACGCTTTAGCATCGTCTTTGACTGGAAGTGCAAATGTAATTTCTCTTTCTTTACTCATCTGTTGCCTCCTCCAATTGGTTGATAAATTCTTCGTACTCTTTTCCGTGTGGGACTAGACGAATCACACGTTCAGACTCTCCGTCTCCTACACGGTCGATTTGAATCTTTAAGAATGTCGAAGGAAGTTCATCTTCGATATACTGCGCCCATTCAACGACGCACACTCCACCCGCATAGAAGTACTCTTCGAGGCCCACTTCGCTTGCGCCACCACTTTCTTCTATACGATACATATCCATATGAAATAGCGGTAAGCGGCCTTTACGGTACTCGCGAATCAATGTATACGTTGGGCTCTTAATGACACGGTCTATTCCTAACCCAAGGGCAATCCCTTTTGTAAGAGTCGTCTTTCCAGCGCCTAAATCGCCTTCTAGAATGACGCAGCTATTTTCAAATAACGCTTCACCTAGACGCTGCCCTAGCGCCATTGTCTCCTCTTGTGATGTTGTATGTACTCCAAACATGATGATACTCCTTCAAACTTGGTTCTGTTGTCTTGCATAAAAAAAGAGCCAAGACAAACTGTCTTAGCTCATTATAGCATATTTCGCTTATTTTAGAACGCGTCCTAAGAATTCTTTCGTACGGTCCACTTGCGGGTTTTCAAAGATTTGTTCTGGAGTCCCTTCTTCGGCGATAACTCCTTTATCCATGAAGACAACACGGTCGCTGACTTCTTTAGCAAATCCCATTTCGTGTGTGACAACGATCATTGTTAGCCCTGTGTGCGCTAAGCTTTTCATTGTTTCTAACACTTCGTTTACCATTTCTGGGTCAAGTGCTGAAGTTGGTTCGTCGAAAAGCAATACATCTGGTTCCATTGATAATGCACGTGCGATGGCTACACGTTGTTTTTGACCACCTGATAATTGACGAGGTTTTGCATTAATGTACGCAGCCATTCCTACTTTTTCAAGGAATTCTTTTGCGATTTTCTCTGCTTCCTCTTTTGATTTTTTCAACACTTTCATTGGTCCAACGATACAGTTCTCTAACACGTTTAAGTTGTTAAATAAGTTAAACTGTTGGAACACCATTCCTACGTGAGTACGGTATTCGTAAATACTCTTGTCATGTTCAAGAATATTTTGGCCATCGTAGTAGATTTCGCCTGAAGTTGGTTTTTCGAGCAAGTTCACACAACGTAAGAGTGTTGATTTACCAGAACCACTGGAACCGATAATCGTTACTACTTCCCCTCGTTTTACTTCAAAAGAGATATCTTTAAGAACTTCATTAGTACCGAAAGTTTTACTTAAGTTTTGAATGGAAATTACTGCTTCGCTCATTATGCATTTCCTTTCTGTCTAGTTTTTTCTTCGACTGCTGACATTGAGTTTGAGTTCAATGGATCTGAATAAATCACTTCATAGTTATCTGGACCATCTAATTTACGCTCGAAGTAACGTAAAATACGAGTCACTGTGAATGTCATGATGAAGTATAAAATTAATGTGACAAAGAATGTATCAAAGTAACGGAAGTTTTGTCCTGCAACTGTTTTTGTCGCAAAGTACAATTCTGATACAGAGATTACGTTCAATACAGAAGTATCTTTGATGTTGATAACGAACTCGTTCCCTACTGCTGGAAGGATGTTACGGAGTACTTGTGGGAAAACAACATAGCGCATTGTTTGCCAGTGCGTCATCCCGATAGCTTGGCTGGCTTCAAATTGTCCTTGGTCGATAGAGATAATCCCACCACGAACGATTTCTGACATATAAGCCCCTGTGTTAATCGATACGATGAAAATCGCAGCGAATGTTACATCTAAATTGATACCAAACATTAAGGCTGTTCCGTAGTAAATTACCATCGCTTGTACGATCATCGGTGTTCCACGGAAGAATTCTGTATAGCAGTTTAAAATGATGACTGCAATTTTTAAGAGAATACGTTTAGGTCCTTTTTCTGGTAGTGGAATTGTTTTAACAAATCCGATGAACATCCCGATTAAAGTCCCAATAATTGTACCAATAATCGAAATATATAGTGTAATCCAAGCACCTGTTAAAAACATTTGCCAGTTCTGTTGAATGATTTTTACAATCCAATCAATACTCATTTATTTTCCTACTTTCTGTATTTAATGTGTATGTATACGCCACACGAGGTGGCGGTGTGTTATGTTTGTTTTCTATATTCTGCGATTGCCTTGGCGCAGTGGTGAATTCAAGCTCACATTCTGTGTAGTTGAACTCGGGCTCACAGGACTGACGTCCACTTCCCGAAAAGTACGCAGAACGTTACACGTTCCTTCCGTCGTTTCGGTCCAGTGATTCAGTCCTGAGCGTTTGCCCTCGTATCCTTGTTATTCCGCTGCAGGTTGATTCTTAATAGCTTCTTGCATGATTTGTTGACGTTCTTCGCTAGAGATTGTTTTTAATGCTTCATTGATTTGTTTTGTTAATGTGCTATCTTTTTTAACACCAACAGCTGTTTGTGTGTCTTCTGGTGATGTTTTGAAGCCATCTGTTAATTTAACCATTACGAAGTCGCTGTTTGCTGCTTGAGCAGAAATTGCTTCTGGTAATTCAGAAACGTAAGCGTCGATTGTTCCTGCTTGTAAAGCCACACGCATTGCTGGGAAGTTATCCATAGCAGCTTGTTTGTCAACACCTGTAATTTGGTCGATTACTGAGTAGTGGAAAGTGTTTAATTGAGCTGTTACTTTTGCACCAGCAAAATCTGCTAATGAAGTAGCGTTTGCATATTTAGAACCTTTTTAACCACTAATACTAATTGTGAATCATAGTAAGAATCTGTAAAGTCGATTGTTGCTTTACGTTCTTCTGTAGGACTCATACCAGCAATGATCGCATCTATTTTACCTGAAACAAGCGCTGGTGTTAAGCCATCCCACTCAGTTTTTACAATTACTAATTCTTTTCCTAATTGTTTAGCCACACGTTTCGCGATTTCAACGTCGTAACCGCCAGCATATTGGTCAGTTCCTTGAATTTTCACAGCACCGTTTGAGTCATCTTTTTGAGTCCAGTTAAATGGTGGGTATCCTGCTTCCATCCCAACCACTAATTGGTTTTGGTTTGCTGTCCCTTGGCTAACAGGTGTGCCACACGCTGCTAATCCTACTGTCATTGCTAAAGCTGCAATTGCGCCTAAAATTTTTTTCATTTTTCTTTCTCTCCTTCTCGATTATCAAACTGGTTCTCTCATAACACACAAAAAAGGAACCACGAACAAAAGCCGTGATTCCTCATAAAAAGTCATAAGTAGTCATTCTTTTGCCCGGTAATTGATTGCACTTCATGAGTATCTGGGCAGATATCATGACAGTGACTGACCTATTATGACCAGCCCCCAACGTTTTCACGTTTCGGCGAAATCCCCTTTCCAGTTTCCTGTACTCTTGTCATTCGCACCTCAGTTCAATAACCATTTGATTTAATTGATGAAAATAAATTAACATACATTTTCTTGAAAGTCAACACATATATTTTCATTTTTTTGAAAATGACTAACAAAAATATAATTAATATTATATTTCAAACGAGACTCGCTTACATACTTATACGCAGTAGCTGATTGGATAAAGCCTCATCACTCGTGATTTGCTTTATCCTAATCAGCCTTGCGGGGGTAAGACTACGAATAAATATCCACCGGCTAAGCCGGTGGTTTTTCAATTTCGGGCATAGCCCTGATCTCAGAGCGACGCCTCAAGGCGCTCGTGTGGCCTGCGACGAGCACCTATTTACGTTTTCCTGTAAACGGATCTTCCAATTCTAATTCCAATTGTTCCGCTATATGATCTTCTTTTAGTTGATTCCGTATATACTCTCCAATGGCTTTCGAATTCTTTCCAACCGAATCTACATAAAACCCTCTACACCAAAATGATCTATTTCGATACTTAAATCTTGCATTCGCCCATCTTTCAAATATCATTTGGCTGCTTTTCCCTTTTAAATATCCTACAAAACCAGAAACACTCATTTTGGGTGGTATTTCTACTAACATGTGCACATGATCCACGCAGACTTCTGCTTCGATTATATTTACATGTTTCCATTCGCATAACTGCCGTAACATTCTGCCGACATCAAGCCTCCTTGACTCATAGAATGCCTTTCTTCTATATTTTGGTGCGAAAACGATATGATACTTACAGTTCCATTTCGTATGTGATAAACTGTGTAAGTCATCGGTATATCCCATGACAAAACCTCCTTAGTTCTTTCGATGTAGTTTGCAGACCACATACGAATTATAACTAAGGAGGCTTGTTTTTTCATTATCACTCCGCTAAAGCTTTTTGGACCCCCGGACAATCCGGGGGTTTTAATTAGACCAAAAAAAGGCAACCTTTCTCAAGGTTGCCTTATGTTCTATTTACTTTTTTGTGTTTGCGGATAGATCCACAAGAAGACAACAAGTGCGATCACTGCAAGTGTTGTTACAAAGATGACACTGATTTGCCCTGCTGTTACTAAGTTTGAATCAAACGAGCTAAAAATACGCGCGATAACAGCTGTTGAAATCGCACCAGTGAATTGTTGCAATGTATTCACGATACTATTTCCATCTGCTTGAATCTCTGAATTTAATTGCGCTAATGAATAGGTTACATTGCTTCCCATTACAAATCCAATCCCTGTCATAAAGATGATGTTTAGCGCTAAGAGCGGATAAATCGTTAACCCTGGGAAGAATACGCTGATGGATACTCCTCCAACAACCGCAAACACTAATCCTGTTAAAATCGGCTTCAATGGGCCTGATTTATCATACCAACGACCGGACACAACAGATAATACAGCTACCATCGCAGCCCCTGGGAACATGAAGAGCCCAGCCACTGTCGCTGTTTCTCCCCACTCTAATTGGATGTAGTTTGGATAAATGAACGATAATCCTAACACAACAGCTTGGAATGCTAGCACGATATAAAGCGTCGCGTTGAAGCGGACAAGCTTAAATGGTTTAAACGATAAGAGCGCATTTTTTCGATTAAAATAGTAAAATGCCGCAAACGCTACGACCACTACTCCAAGGTAGATGACGGATAAATGTTCAATCGCCATCAGTAAGCTTGCAAGCCCAATCCCTAACGTTACAAACGCCATAAAGTTGAATGGTTGTTTCTTCGGTGACTCTTCCGCTTGAATCGCCCAAAGTCCCATCACTAACGAGAAAATCAGGAATGGAATCAATGCGTAGAAATCGCACGCCATCCAAACATACTTGAGACCACACCGCCAAATGTTGGCCCGATTGGTGGCGCAAGAGCGGTCGTCATCCCTCCGATTCCAATGACTGTTCCATGTTGGTGCAGCGGCACTTTTGTCAATACGATATGGAACATTAATGGAAGTGCAATCCCAGTTCCAATCCCCTGCATAAAGCGTCCGAGTAATAAAATCATTAAGCTTGGTGAAATACAGTCAATTAAGACCCCACCGATAAATAAAAGGTTCGCTGCCAAGAAGAGTTGGCGAATCGTGTAGTTTCGTGTTAAATAAGCCGTAATTGGCACGACAATAGCAATAGCCAGTAAGTATCCTGTTGTTACCCATTGAATCCCTGAAGAATCTGTATTAAATTCTGTCATCAATGTTGGGAAGGTAACGTTCATTGCTGTTTCAATTAGCACGCCACAAAAGCTCATAATCGCCGTTGCGACTACCGCTGGAATGACATGCCATGTTTTCGTTTGGTTTCCCATTAAGTTCTCCTTTCTTTGCGTTATCATCGCCATAAAAAAACCGCAACCTTACGAGTTTAGTAAGATGTTGCGGTTTAAATTATTTTATAACGCTGTTTCCTAACGTTTTTTCTTTAATTTTTTCAATTTATTTTGTTTTTGACGGCGTGCGTATTGTTGCATACCGATTTGAGCGAGTTTATTCGTACGTCCGCCCATGCCCATTTGGTTCATCATGCCTTCTAGGCCTTTCATATTACCGTTGGACATTTGGTTCATCATCTTCTTAGACTCGTTGAACTGTTTGATTAAACGGTTCACTTCTGCTAATGGACGAGCCGAACCTGCCGCAATACGTTTACGACGAGCTTGTGATAAGATATCTGGATTTTCACGCTCTTGTGGAGTCATTGATAAGACGATAGCCTTCATACGAGCTGTATCTTTTGGATCCACTTTTAAGTCGTTAGACCAGCCATTTTATTTAACCCTGGAATCATCTTCAAGATGTCTTCAAGTGGTCCCATCTTATTCACTTGGTCTAATTGGTCGATAAAGTCATTAAAGTCAAAGGTATTGGCTTTAATTTTATCTGCCATCTCTTGTGCTTTTGCTTCATCGAAGTCTTGTTGCGCCTTCTCGATAAGGGTCATCATATCCCCATACCAAGAATAC
>BNJV01000941.1_pt1 | contig 21403 bp, 35 predicted proteins | sample 8540591 | NCBI WGS metagenome assembly BNJV01 (sample SAMD00202457, study PRJDB9452) | human saliva metagenome | host: Homo sapiens | reverse complement strand
CACTAAATCTTTATAGAAGTTGATATCAAAAGGTGTAATTCCTAAGTTTTTCTTCATATGTTTATACATAATAGATAATAAGGGAATTAATACTATGCCTTTTATAGTCAATGTATGCTTTAAAATATATTCTATCATAATAAATAATTTACCGATGTTGGTCAGTGTATTTATAATACAAAGCAATAACTACGTACTATATAATGCCTGATAAAAAGATATATATATAATAAAAGATACTTTTTAGAAAAAGATATTTTTGATAAAAAAATATTTGCAAAAAGTAAAATGTAATATTGACAGTAAAATGTTGAGCATATATAATCCCATCTTCAACAGTTGGATAGTAGAGAAGTGGCTCAAAACCCTGTATTTACAAGGCTTTAGCCACTTTTTTCTTCTTTGCAAAAAATGTTGTATGGAACGTCTAGGTTGAAATTTTTTTTATCTTTTTATTTAAATCTTTTGGCTGGTAGTATTTTTTGTCTAACCCAAGGTCCATTATAGCATTTAATGCCGTTAGAACTTGGGAATTATTATATGTCGACATATAGCATACATCCTCCAAGTTAGCTACCTGTATGTTGTTTAAAGTTTTTATAACACTGTCTACAGTGAAGTGTGTCCCATACATGTCAAGTTTCTTTTCCAGAAGTCTATATATAAGGAGTGCTGTGTAACAGATCATAAAGTGTGCTACTATACGTTCTCTTTTTTGATGAAATACAGGTCTGGCTGAGAAATTGGTTTTCATTACTCTGAAGCAGTCTTCTATTTTATATCTGTTTGAGCTGATCTCTAAGATATACTTAGCTGAATCGTTAAGGTTCGTTGCCACTGCATAGAATCCGTCATACTTCTCTTCCTCATTGATAACATCAAGATTAAGCTCATAGGTATCTACAGTTTCTTCGCCTGAATGTGTAGTTGTAGTTCGCTTTATAAAACGTGTTATGTCATTTGCTCCTTTTTTGTAGGCTTCAGGGTCTATGTTTGTAAGGAGTTTTTTTGCTCTTTCAATCTGACGATTACGTACGAATCTTTGATATTCCATCATCTTTCTTGAGAATGAGACAATAATCTTTTGAGGAATTATAGCCTTTGATTTAATCTTCCTAACAGTGCCATTCTTGCACGTCTTCTCTTCATACAGTCCTAGGTCGAAAGCTTTATCAGCCTGTATAATCTTATATATTCTATCTTCATAAAGTGATGCGTTAGACTTGTCAAATCTGTCAAAATCTTTCATTTGCTTTATAGTTGCCGGTTTATCATTAGATAATAAGCGATAATCAATATCACTAAACACAGCTTCTTTTAAGGTGTTGGAAAGCATCTTTATAGATTGTGTGACAATAAAAGCTCTACCGCCCATTGAATTAAAGTTCCTGATGTTAAAAGATCCTAAGCCTGCATCAGCACAATAAATAAACTTTTTCCCTTTAAACATAGTTATAAGCTTTTGCTCTAAAGGAATAGCAGTGGTTTGCTCATTATCAGAACCTGATGTAATACACATAGACAGCGGTATTCCGTCTTTATCCATAAATAATCCCATTTGTGCAATAGGATTTGGTCTATGTTCTTTACTCACACCATATTTTCTTAAACCTTTAGTTACCTCACCGGTTACTGCGTCTACATAGTCGTCATCATTTGATTCTATTTCAAAGTAATAGTTTGAACAGTCATAAAAGCATACAGAGGTATCTCTTTTTACTATCTTATTACTGGCATCATATAGATGAGAGATATATTCATCGTAATGATTGTACATTATATCAAGCGTACGAAGTATATGCTCATAACCAAAGTCAGGCTGTTCATAATAGTCGGAAATACTTTGATGAGTACCAAGCTTAGAGTCAGGGCTAAGGATTCGCGAATAGGTAAGGAATCTATTTACCTGATTAGGATCAAACTGTATCTTGGCATCTTTTTGTGATACTTTTTAAAGAATGATCCGATCTTAAGGTCATGATAAATCTGTTGAAGAAAAAAATATCCGATATTTAAAAAGTTTTGACTTGGATACTATATCATCTTGATATGTTATTTTTCTCATTAAAGTCAAACTTAAAAATCTAAAAGCTACCGTTTGATTATTTTTTTCAGCTCCTCGTTATATCTTTGGACCTCCTTTTTAGCATACTCCAGAGGGTCGGTGGTAGTCTTTAAAAAGTTCGGAATGTTTTCCTATACGAACTACATTTTTAGTAGTGGTCTTTTTTTCCATTACGGATTCCTCTTTGAATAAAAATAAGTGGGATCCTTTGATTTTTTTGTCATACCAAAGCTTCATACTTTATTATATCATATAATACAACAAAAATACAACAATAAAAATAAAGAAAAATTTGACATCAAGAATCCTTTATTTACAAGGCTTTAGAGGACTTTTTATATATGACTAAGTGTTGAAGACCCGTTGGTCAGGTGTATTTATAATACAAAGCAATAACTACGTAACATATAATGCCTGATAAAAGATATAATATAATAAAGATACTTTTTAGAAAAGATATTTTTGATAAAAATATTTGCAGTAAAATAATATTGACAGTAAAATATAGGCATATATAATCGACGTATATTGTTTGTCGAAATAAGAAAGCGGCAAATAGGTTTTTGTTAGTTAGAAGTATATAATGTATTTAAAGGAGTGCAGTATGAATGATTTAGAACGCAAGGATTTTTATATCACAAGAGAATACATATCTAAATATTTCGATTTAAGCAGATTAAAGGACGAAGAGCTTTATTCAAAGATAGAAAAAGCTGGTCAATGAGCAATTAGGTGATATCTATATTTCAATTCAGGAAAGAGTAAATCTGACTGACGAACTATATTCATCAATAAGAGGTCCGGGGACTGCTCGATATGATCATAAAGGATGATGATATCACGGAGGTTATGATAAACGGTACTGGATGAGATTTTCATTGAGAAAAGAGGAAAACTTGAGAGATTCTAACCAAAAGCTTTTGAAAGTCAAAGAAAACTGGAAGATATCATCTCAGCGTATTGTAGGAAGAGCCATGGTAGAGAGGTAAACCAGTCAAATCCCTATAGTGGATACAAGATTACCTGACGGATCAAGAGTGAGTGTGGTTTTGCTCCGGTAGCATTAAAAGGGCCTACTTAACCATTCGTAAATTTTCAAAGACTCCTATGACGGTGGAGCAACTCATAAAATATAAATCCCATTACACACAAATAGCCGCTGTTTTGGAAACATTGGTAAAAGCAAAATATAATATATTTATAAGTGGGGGAACAGGAAGCGGTAAAACTACTTTTCTAAATGCCTCATCAAACTATTACCGAAGACCGAAAGAGTAATCACATAGAAGACTCTGCTGAGCTTCAGATAGTAGGTATAGATAATCTGCTAAAGCTGGAGACCAGAAATTCAAACTCTTCAGGAAAGGGAATGATTACAATCAGGGACCTTATAAAGACATCTTTAAGAATGAGACCTGAAAGAATAATAGTCGGAGAGGTAGAGGCGCTGAGACACTTGATATGTTACAGGCGATGAATACAGGACATGACGGGTCGCTTTCAACAGGACATGCCAATTCTACAAGAGATATGCTTAGCAGAATGGAGACTATGGTACTTATGGGGGCTGAAGGCTTACCTCTTGAAGCTATACGCCAGCAGATATCTTCAGCCGTAGATATAATTATTCATCTTTCAAGACTCAGAGATCATAGCAGAAAGACTATGGAAATATCCGAGGTTAGGGATTAAAGGATGGTGAGATAGAGCTAAATCCTTTGTATGTATTTCTGAAGAAAGCGAAGAGAGTACGATGGATAAGGTGGTCGGGTGAGCTTAAAAGGACAAAGAATCCTTTATACATTTAAACTAAGGCTCATGGGATATAAAGGGAGATATTTGATGTTATATTTAAGAGTAAGACTGAGAGTTACGTTGAAAAACCATGGTCTTATGGGAAATGCCGATGATTATCATATATATCATATGAGATTAGTGGATTACCTTGTGATTTGCACTTGGATTTGCACTTGGGTTTGTAGTAATGATGGTGTTCTTTAGAATATTCACTATTTCTGCAATTGCCGGAATTATTTGTGGCATACCTGCAATACGTTTTTGATCAAAAAGTATAGAAAAGAAAAAGACAAAAGAGATTTGCTTATCGAGTTTTAGAGATTTACTTGAAGCACTTACAACATCTTATTCTTCAGGAAAGAATACAATGGAAGCTTTTGCGGAAAGTTATCAGGATCTACTCAGTTTATATGGTGAAAAATCGAGATATCGTAAAATGAGACCAGAATAATAATTGCCGGAATGACAAATAATATAATTATTGAGGATTTATTGAAGGACTTTGCAGACAGATGTGGACTTGATGATGTGGAAAGCTTTTGCTGCTACATTTGAATCGGGCTCGACAGGGTGGAGATATAAAGCAAGTAGTTTTGGGGACAGCAGAAAGATAATCAATGACAAGATAGAAATAGAAATGGAAATAAAGACTATGCTCAGAGAAGGAAAATGAGCTGAATATTATGATGGTAATGCCGATTATAATAATGATAGCATTAAGTGGAATCGGAAAGTATGTCAGCAGTAGCAAATACAACTTCACGGTGATAGTAAAGATAGTTGCAATAGGACTGTTTTTAGCAGCCCATATGATGGGAAGAAAGATAGTAAATATAAGGATGTAAAAACATGATACTTATGATGTTGGCAAACAATATTTGCATTGTTTGTACTATACTTGCATTTCAGATTCAGTATTTGATGATGTATTAGCGGGGGATACCGAATGGAGAATACCCCATGTCGGATATATATTATATCGGATTTGGGTTTATGGAGCTTATACACTTTGATATGAACAGCAAAAATGCTAGAGGAAAGATTAAGCTTTATTTCGGAAATATACGGAAACAATATGGACCGTATTATTTTTATATATTACGAGGTGGTCAAATTACATTTGGAATAGTGTGCTGACACTGCTTATGTTTATGGTTACAGGAGTAAGCGGTAACTTTTAAATTGCTGATAGTGGGAATAGTTATAAGTGCTATGATGATATGGTATCTGGATGAACTTTGAAATGATAAAAGATAAATTCAAGAAGAGATGAACTCTTAAGAGATTATCCGGTATGTTATCAAAACTCACACTACTTGTAAATGCAGGTGTGCCTATAAGAGAGGCATGACAAAAGTGGCATCTACAAATGACGGGATATTGTATCAAGAGATGAAAAATACAGCTATTGAGCTAAGTAACGGTATCCAAGAAATTGAGGCTTATAAAGGCTTTTGGGAGAGATGCTCTATAAAGTCTCTTAGAAAGTTTTCAACAATGATGATACAAAACCTGCAAAAAGGAAGTAGTGAAGTTGTTGTTTTTCTTAGAGATATGAGTAATGAAGCTTGGGAAGAGCATGAAGTAAAAAGAAAAAGGTGAGAAGGCAAGCAGTAAAGCTTTATAATGCCTATAGGTCTTATATTTTTAGGAGTATTGATCTTAATAATCAGTACCTATGTTTAGCAGTCTTGAAATTCTGATGTTATAAAGCTTATGTCGACTAAAGCTTTTTACATAAATATTATTTTTGTTCAAAGAGAGGAGAAACAAAGATGGAAAAATGTTTGAACTTATTGATCTGTTTGTTATGGCACAGGCAATGAAACTTCAGGGAGCTTTGGATGCTTTCAAGAAAGAGGAGCGCGGAGCATCTGATATGGTAGCAGTTATGGTGCTTATCGTTATTATAATTGCAGTAGCAGCTGTATTTAATGGCAAGCTCAAGGAGATAGTTGAGCAAATATTTACTAAACTCAGTGGTTTCGTTAGCAGTACATAACTAATAATTAGTCCAATGTGTTAACATAGGAGGAGATATGCGAGGTAAAATAATCGTGGTACATTGATGGTAGAAGCAGCATTGATATATCCGTTATTCATATTTACAATAATTGCAATGCTGGTATTGGGGCTTTTAAAGCTGAGCAGACTCTGGTACAGTTTGGTACTACAAGATTGCTTCACAAGCGGCAAGAGAAGCTGCATATCCGGGTTACGAAAAATATCTTGCACCTGCAAGCAGCGGGATAGATATAGATGTTATCGGCTTTTCCGGGAACAGACGGCGTTGACAGTTATTATAAAGAGAGAGAACTTTATGCAGGTTTTTCAGGAGTAAGGATGAAGTTGGAAACGGTTTTTGAGGAAAAACTGAATGCACTTTTACTTAAGTATACTATGGTTAGCGGATTGACCGTAGATTCCGATATAGAAATTACCGGAATAATAACACCTACAGTGAGAAAGCCAATATCAAATATGGTATCAAGTTACCGGAAGGATTGGCGAAAGCATTCAAACATATAGGTGCTCCGGAAAATCTGGAACTTCAGGAGTCGAGCTACGCATTCTCCTCCAATGCAACAGAATTTGTTAGAGATATCGACCTGGGGCTGACCTTATAGACTTTCTTTTGGAGAAATTTAATCTGAAAGAAAGGGTCGATGTCTGTGTAAATAAACTAAAGACATTAAGAGATAAACTGGGCGGAACAGGCAGGTGACAATATGAAAATCTTTTATAACAAACACGGTTCGCTAACCGTATTTATGTCACTTATTTTAACAGCAGTTATGATATTTACTACTGTTTTAATAGATGGCGGCAGAATAATACTTGCCAGAAATGTAGTATCGGGTGCAGGAGATATGGCACTTAATGCAGGGTTGACATATTATAATTCTGTACTTCAGGATACATACGGACTCTTTGCGATTTCTAAGGATATGGATGATGAAAGAAAAATCTGGAGTATACTTTGAAGCTCACATTAAAAAGCAGCGGCCTGCATGATCAAGGCTTAGTGAAAGAACTTGTTGATATAGCATTATCAGGAAGTAATGGAGATGAAATCTCAGATATTATGAAAATGAAACTTGCTGACGGAGGCTTTGAAGTAAGCTAAGCGGCAGGTGCAAATCTTTCCAATGCAAATATATTAAGGGCACAGGTGCTTGACTATATGAAGTACAGAGCACCGGCAGTTATAGGATATGGATTCTTGGAGAAGATGAATATTCTAAAGTCATTGCTCGGCCCAACAAAAAGGCATTGGAAGATAAAAAGGGATTACGAGCTAAAGGATATACAAAATCTGTGTTTAGAAATATATAAGCTTTCCAGAGAATATGAGGATTATCTTATAGAAACAGATGCTCCTACATGGAAGTTCAAGACACCGTTCGAGATTAAAGAACAGGTATATAGAGATGGTGACAGAAATTTTCTACATGCTACAAGAGACGCAATAGCATATGTTCAGGTGGAAAAGCTTAAGGAACTTGGGACAGATAAGTACTGGCGTTATGATGATAAAATGATGATAATCCTCTTGGAGACAGTTTGAGTTATCTAAGCAATATTTTGCAAGTGATATTGCTCAATTGAGTGCGGATTTTTATGCAGTTTACAGTCCATCTGTACATAATGATCAACATAGCGCCCGTATACTGATAAATCTCTTTTTAGAGTATATAGATTTAAAGATTATGTAGCATATTATATATACGATGAGGAGAAAGATTCCATCGTGTTAATAAAATTATAGATTACGTGAAAAAGCATAATGAACTTATAGATGGATATGGAAAAACAACTTGCAGAATTAGATGAAGATGATGACGGATCTTCTATAATAGATGCTGAAAAATGAAGAAAATCAAAAATGGACGGATCTGTATAATTGGTATTGGGATGATTTTGTTGGTAAGTGAGTGAAAATGGTGTAAAAGAAGCACCTGAAGAGTATGGAACAGTAACAGCATATCAAGCAGGTCCTGTTCCTTTTTGGACCGAATTACAATGTAAATAATCTTAGAGATAAATATCTAAAAAGATCTAAAGGCGGATATTAAAAATTTTTGGCTATACCGCCTATGAGGAAAAAGCAAGAGATTATTATGTGTGGTTTGAGGATTAAAAGAAAAGGCTGAGGTTATAAAAGAAAAACTTGAAGAATTAAAATCAGCCTCGGAAGAATTGCAAAAGATAGCTGATAACTGGAATATAGATATCAATAATATGGCAGAGTCGGGTGTATGATATGCATCAGGACTATTCCACTAAGACTAAGGCAGTTATAGAGGATATGTTGATCAAATGATTAACACATTCAAGTATTCAATAGACTATTCAAATAAGGTTATTACAAATCTTCAACAGTTTAATTAGCAGGTATAACACCGGCGACTTCCGGGGAATCTGACGATCAGTGGATAGATAGAATAATATCCTATGTGTGCAAATTTAACAAATGAGGATAATCTTTACTACTGAGGAGATAGTTTCAAAGCAGGAAGCATTACATACCTTAGAGCATATATACCTACAGAGGACAGCAGCCTTTTATTTATGGGATTTGAAAGTAATATACCTGAGAAGATAAAAGTTGTTGAAACTAAAGAAAAACAGCAAAGGGTACAAGGTGGTAGATTCGGAATTTGACCACAAGAGTCCGAAGCTTAGAAATTTTCCTTTGGAGTGGAATGCTACGATGTCGATCTCGACATTGGGCGGAACAACAGGTACTGACGGAAAATACTATGTAGATCCACCTTTGCTTTCTTGAGAAAACAGTATGGCGACAAAAGCCTGAAGGTGATGCGAGAAGAAAAGCCAGAGAGATAATATGATTAAAGTGATCTGGTATTGATAATACACCTGAACCTGTAGAAATAAGCGAGTACAAATTGTAATGTAATCATCACAAGTCACAGGCTGCACAGATAATGGATGCAAACCTGCGCAGTCATTACAAAACGGCGGTGCGGATAAGCTGGCGGATAATGCCTTGAAAACATCAAAGGAAGCTATATCAGGTTTTGATAAAATAGGCGATATTTTGGTAGGCGGAAGAGATAAGCTGATCTTGCGGCATACCACTACAATGTCTCAGTTGCTATACTACCAACAGAGAAGAAGGTGGAGGCACAATGAAAAGACATTATCAGTGTGCCTTTCAGCGACAATGAAGCTTACAGGGCGGAGCAGGAGTAGATACTTTGGAACCCTGACCTAAAAACCAATGTGATGGAGTAAAGGCAAGAATATTCTGGTGTAAGATTTTTGTGCTTAACGCCGCTATGCATATACCAGCGACAGTGAACTGAGAAATGAGACATTTGCAATGGCTACCGCAATAGCCGGTTGGACGTGATTCGGAGTTCCGATAGTACAAAAACGTATTGTTGCTTTGCGTCAGCTTTTGACTGAGAGTGCGTATTGATGTAAAATGATTTGGTGTCCGGAAAGAGCTGGCATTATATAAGAATCCAAGTGTAAAGGAGAGCAAGATATACCAGAGGAATAGTACAGGCGGCGCAAAGACTGCTGCAAATACACTGTACAAGAAGATGAATGAATATACGGATGATGTCCAAAAGAAGTTTAATGACACTCTTGATAAATATGTAGATAATATGGTAGAATACATCTACAGATACTACTATAACGTCCATACAAACGCCTATACAGGAAAAAGGTACTTTGGTGTACGGGCACAGGTGGGTGATGCGAGAGACGGACTGGAAGATAGGCTGAAAACGGCTCTTAAGGAAAGCTTGATAAGATGCAAGCTGATTTGGAGGCTGAAGTGGCAAACGAGCATGGTTGCCAAAAGCTGTTTTGAGCGTTTAAGACTATTAATACGTGATGAAAGTCGTGATAAATTTGTAGAGACCGTAATGCAGACAGCAGGTATCAATAAGGAAAATGTCAATCAATTAACAGACACGCATAAATAATAGTATTAAAGTATTCTTTTGATGAAAGAAGAATAAAACTTGGAAAAATGCAATAAATTCTGTTATTGATACAAAAACTCAGCTAAAGAGATGTTTAAGAACTGGTGTAGGTAGTGCCTTGGATGCTGCAAACAGCGGTGCACAGGAAGCGATAAATACAAGATAAATGAGTTTAACAAAAGAATTTGAAGGTGCAGGCGGAGATGCTCTTGCTGTAGGAGAGAAGGAAATAATAAGCTTGAGCTTAACGGCTGACAAAACCAAGGCAAGCACCTTTGAGATGAGCTACAGAGATTATCTTATGGTATTCCTTTCAATACAGTACTTGATAGATGAACAGAGTGTAATCTGTAGGATGGGAAATCTTATACAGACCAATGCAAGTAAGGAAGGCTCACTGTACTAGCGGGAGAAGGATTCTCTATGCAAAAAGGCTACAGTACTGTTGCAGGTAAAAGCCAGACACACAGATAAAGCCTGTGTTTATGAACTTGAAGGCTTTTTAACAACAATAATGAGAAATTTATATTGGGTGACGGTAAATTTGGTTATCCCTATAAATTATAAGGGTGTGTTAGGATACTAAATATGGAGGATGCCTTTTAGGCGAAAGTTAAGAAGATGAAAAATGTAAAAAGATGTTGCTTATTGGTGTATTGGCTACAGCAAGTATTATCGGAACCGGATGTGGTAAGTCTGATACAAGTACAGGCAGTACTGCAAGCGGTGAAACTACTGTAAAAGAAAGTAAGGTAGAAGAAACCACAAAAAGTCTGCAAAAAGAAAAATGAGTTTGAATATGGTATAACACTTGGGACTATAGGTGGAATGGACCCTTATGGCAGACCGTGAGTTTCCTAAGGCGGGGTATTTTAAGACAAACAGACTGTATATTGGGGTTTTGAGGAGAATAAAGGGTGAACTTGCGTCCTGTTTTTATCAAAGGCATGTGCGTGAATAAAACAGATGCTGAAAACAACTGGAAAGTAGAATATAGTGAAGATTTGGGAAAAATACCGGACTCTTAATGAGGGGATTGAAGACTATTTGGGATTCTTTCAGGGGATGATAGATTGTTTTTATATGTACTCTGCACAACAATATGAAGTAATTGTAGATAGTACTGAAAAAGGGTTACATATAATGGGGTCGACTTTATAAAGGAAGAAGGCCATATAGATGTAACAAAAAAGGATCCTTCCGATACTGATCACCCTGAACTGTTAGGGTAAATATATAGCATATTATTACTCAGTCCTGAGGGTGCCGGTTCAAATCCTGCAGATGATAACCAAGGCTATGGAATGGGAATGGCAGTATGGGGTGTAAGGCCGGTAGATATGTCAGATGAAGCTGAAGCAAAAGACTATGGAAGAAAAACTATGAAAAACTGAAAAATCAACAAAAGCTTCTATGGAGACATTGATAAGCTTTAGATGACTACTGGAAGATTGATAAAAAGCTTCTATTAAAATATCCAGGACAAATAGTCTTGATTTAAGCAGTTTTATCTGACCACACTAAGGAGCAAAACTAATGGATAGAGATAGGCGAAAGAGGTATTCTTACAGTAAGCCAGTCTTATACTTTTTGATTTTTATTGCGGCGTATATAGCACTTCTCAGTATGATGAATGATACAGGGCATATACTTGTAGCAGAGATGCTATAGACCAGACCGCAAAGCGGGTGTCCGAATATGCTTATATAGCCAAGAAACTTGGAGTACATAATATAGGACAGACTGTATCGGATGAGTCGGGGTGAGTTTACCGATAAGACAAAGAAAAATGTTAAATACTATACAGGTACTTTCAATGCCAGCGCAAACGGACTTGAAAATGCGACGAAGTGACTTCAAACTATATTGAATGAAGGATCTGAACAATATCCTGAAGATATATTATCTCAAATGAACAGTGTGGGACAGAGTGACAGGAGATATATGATGCAGGACAAGCCATGCATACTTCTGTCAGCGACTATTTTTCTGATGAAAAAGCTATTTTCAACGGTATATTGGCTGTCATAAAAGACGGAGCATACGATGCGGTAAAGCTGGCGGTTGCAATGCCGATAAGCAGAGTTGTTACCAATAGCGTACAGGGTTTTCCAAACGGATATTTGGAAAAACCTTGGAGTACAGGGTGGACGGAATAAATTATTGGGAGATCAAGTTTCTTTTTGGATATGCAAAGCATTGAAATATGTGCTACATACAAGATAAGAATTCCGCTTCCGTTTATAGATAAGTATGATTTTACATTGAAAAACACTGCATCCACCAGAGCATGGATTGGAGACGGAAGCTTTAATGAGCCGAATGAGACAGGTGGAGATGCTGCAGGTGCCGCACTTGAAGACGGTGCAGATGAAGTACCTGGAGAAGAAGACACTTTTGACAATGTAACTCCCGTAGTAACACCTAGCAACAGACTGGGTATCCCTGCTTCCTGTATGGGATAAGAATACCAAAGAGAGAGGCGAAGGATAAGTAATTACGACAATACAGTCGTAAAGAGAAATTTAGATTCTGCTGAATTTAAAGATATAAGTATATATAATGCATCCAAAGGTTATATCGCAAGAACCCATAGTATGGATACCGACCTTGTAGAGTATCAGGACGGTAAGAAGTTTTTGAGTGCTATAAAAAGGATATGAAGAGACTTAAAAACTTCAGTGGGCAGGGAGATGTCACACCGGATAAGTATAATACAAAAGTATTATTATCTTGTAGTCAAAAATAAAGACCTGAGTGTTGATCAACAAAAGGCAATAATACTTGCAAACGGAATATGCAAGAGAAAACGGTATGGTGCTTAAAACTATATACCACAGAATAGGAGATGCAGGCGATGGGCAAACTTAGCTTTTGCGTAGTGTTTATGTTGATAGCTTACGCAATTACACTGTATATATACAAAAAGATATGGGCAAAAAGTAGATTCTAAACAGAACATATTTTTATAATCACTTATTTGTTGATAGAATTGCTGTAGGTATATTATATAAGGTATATGCTTATAATCTTATCAAGTCATTTAAGGCTTTGATTATAATATCTGTATCTCTTAATTATTGCGGGTATTGATCATAGAGAGAAGATAATACCGAATGAGGCAGTTGTATTTATACTTGGCATTGCCTGTATATTTATTTTGATTAATGCTTTTACAAATCCTGTTGAGGCACTGGCTATTTTTTATAGATTCAACTGTTGCGCTCCCTGATAGGTGCCGGAGTTTTGCACTAAACAAGGCAGTCAGTAAAAACGGTGTCGGAATGGGAGATGTAAAGCTTGTAGGAGCATTGGGATTTTATTTAAGAACTTATACTTTGATGGGAGTTCTGATAGTATCACTTGTTTCAATTGCATTGTATGGATTGTTTAAGGTATGTACAAAAAGGCTACTACAAAGGATGAGATACCTTTTGCACCTTTTATTGCTTTCTGGTTTAACAACTTGCATGATTTTGGGATTTTAGGAGCTGTATATGACAATGAAAATACTGGTACCGGTAATAAATCTTATTGTTGGTACTTGGTTGGGGCAACATAATAGGCGAAATGCAAGCAAACATAAAAGTATACTGAATATATGGCAAAAAGCCAAAAGCGCTGGATGAAAAAGAAATTTATATAGATGCTCTGGATCAATATATAAAAATGCACTTGAATTTACAGAGAATAAGTTCCCGGTGGAAGAGGCGATTCTTGATGATTATCTTAATTTAAAGAAGTATAATGACTTTTGAGAAACAGAGCAGTATGATTTTTGGAAAATTATAATTACCCTAGAGATATAACAAAGAAAATCGTAGATTATTATATAGACAGGAAACAAAGTCAAATGCCTGAAAGTTGTAAACGCCTATCTTGAAAAGACAACCTAAGGGATGATGATTTTTGGAACTTCAGGTAGTTGAGGGAATATATACTGAAGTCTACTTTGGAGGAGCTTATAGATGAGTATTATAACGGATTTTATGTATTCACAAATGATGAGAAAAAGGGACTGATGAAGTCTGACGGCACTGAAAAATAAAAGCCACATATGATGAAATATCACCATATGGTAAGGAGCCGAATTATGCTGCAGTGTGGGGACGGTGATTGGTATTATGTAGATAAAATGGATATAAGAAGCTTGTACCTGATCAAAGTGGATTCACTTGGTGTATTTGGAAATAAACTGGCTCCTTATAAAACAGCTGAGAGTTATTCTTATATAGATGAGTATGCAAACAAGGCGACCGAGTTGACCTATGATTTTTGCAGGCGGATTCTGCAAATAAAGAGCTGCAGTAAAAAGACGGCAAATGGGCTGTTATAAAGAATGATTTTTCTGAGGTTACGGACTTTATATAGTGATGATGTGTTGGTTGATGATTTCGATTTGCAACTTCACAGAATGTATATAGTGAAAAGCTTGACTGGTAAATATCATATTTTCGATTTGGACGGAAATAGCATTGGAAGTGAAGGTTTTGATGAGGCAAGGCATTTATGTCTCGACGACGCTACGGCTGTTAAGGTAGGTGCGATAAATGGGGATTTGCGAACAAGAAGGGTGAAATTGAATTTTCGATGACCGAGTATAAGGATGCAGAACCTTTGCAAACGGATTTGCGGCGGTATGACGGTAAAAATGTGGGGATATATTACTAAAAACGCTACAGTTGTTATTGATTTTGAGTTTAATGAGGCAGGTTGCTTCAACAGTAGCGGAGTAGCTTCTGTGAGGAAGGGAACCTGGAAATTTATAAAAGCTTGTAGAATAGGGAGGTTTTTAATGAAAATCAGACTTGTTTTAATAGATGGTGATGAGGATTACAGAAAAAGGTTGTCAGATTTTATATTAAAAATTATCAGGACAGGATAGAAATATTGACATTTTCTTCATTAGATCTCATTTGAGAATAACAGAGGAAATAAGGCCATCGATGTTATGCTTGTTTCTAGAAAAATATAGAAGATGATTTATCTTCATACAGTGAGAAGATAAGTCTTGCGTATCTGTCGGATAGAGATTTGATAGAACGTAAAAATAATATAAAGACAATCAACAAATTTAAAAAGCCGAGAAGATATATATAGGAAATATTGAATGTACTTGCAGATCTGGTGCAAACGGTGATATTGCATATAAATTCAATGACGGTAATAATACTTGGTTGAAATCTTTATGCCGGTAAACGGAGGGGCAGGGAGCTACTTCTCTGCCATTGCCTGTGCAAAAGGTTGGCAAGGCAGGAATACTACATTGTACTTAAATTTTGAGATGCTGAATTCATCAAATATTTTTCTTGAATGGAGAAGGAAATGTCGGTTTTGATGAGATAATATATGCAATAAAGAGTAAAAAGCAGAGTGTTTCCTTGAAGATAGAAAGCAGTGTTTTAAAGACAAGTGAAGGCTTGGACTTCTTCAATGAGTCAAGAACAGCTCTTGATATGCTGTGAAATGAGTGATGAAGATATATCTGTACTTATTAAGGAATTACAAAGGAATGGGTAAGTATAGACATATAATCATAGACAGTAATTTAAATCCCGGAAGCAGACTGAAGGTATTTTTCAAAGTTTGCATATAAGATAATATTTGTCTTTGATGACACAAAGCAGGAATAAAGAAAATGTCTGATTTAAATGATGCATTGCAGATTATGGAGAATAGTGGAAGTATTGATATAACAAATAAGCTCTCACTAATATGTAATAAGGTAAGAGATGTGAATAATATTTCTATTCCTCAAACTTTAGCTGGCAAGAGATTTCGTTAAAAATTATAATGCGGACAGTGGAGACTTGACTGAGATATTGTCACAAGTTTCATTTTTGGAAAATTTGAGATAGGAGGCCCATATGTTGAAAAAGAACGAGACCGAAAAGGATATTGAGTTTATATATAATGTTGCTGAAAATGAAAATGACAATGTATCTGAATGATGAGGAAATAATGATATTAAAAATCTTATTCCCATCGATATAGTCATGCATGATTCCATGACGGAATTTAAGTATAAAAACTGCAACAGTAAAGAATTTGAATGAATATTTAAGTGAAGAGCTTAGCAAAAGAGGAACTTAGATATATTCGGAAAATATTTGTAAAGCGGTAATGGATATTGAAGAATATATGTTAAATGAATCTCAAATTGTTTTTGGAAAAATGAATACATATTTGTTGATAATGAAACTATAAAGATGGTTCTTTTACCTATATATGACAGAAGGAACAGTATAAGTATTCCTGCTTTTTCAAAAATTTACTTCTTGACATGATGGTAAAGAATGATAAGGCGGCATATTTTGCAGCTGATATAAGTAAACAGATTTCAGAACAAGATTCTCTTTCTATGATAAGTTTTTACAGTTGATATCAGAGTTAAAGCACAGAAAATATTCTGAAAAAGCCGAATACCAAAGATGGAAGTAAGAAACGAATTTAAAGAAAGAAAAATAAATAACATTGAAGAACCTGTTAGACCGGTAACCTGGCAGTGGATTATTCAGGATATAGTAATAGAACACAGTCTCCTGTGAATACTCAGCCACCTGTCAGTACATTTAAGCCTGTTAACAGTCAGCCGGTATCGAATGTCAACTTAAATGCTAAACCTGCAAAAGAAGAAAAGAAAAAGGGATTGTTTGGCTTTGGAAAGTCTGAAAAAGAAACAGAGAATGACAAAAGTACCGGAAAGCAGTTTTAATACAGGAACAGCTTTTTAATTCCCGGTAGAGATGAACCTGTAAAATGTAGGAACAACTGCTCAGAAAGAGACAAAGGATAAAAGAAGTTTTCACTTTTTCGGAAAAAGAAAGAAAAACAGGCTCCTAAGGTTGAGAATACTGTGCCGGTATCTAAGCCGCAAGACAGTTCTTTTGCGGAAACAACAGTTTTACAAAGTCCGGTTAATATGGGTGAAACCTCATTATTGGGATTTTCTCAAAATGTTGCGACCGGATTTTTAATATGGGAAGAGAACAGGTGATACTTATAAATAAGTCAAACTTAGAATCGGAAGAGAGAAAGTTATGTTGATTTCTGTATAAGTGATAATACTTCCAGTCGGTAGAAATCATGCGGAAATCATAGGAAAGACGGATCTTTTCTTTATTAGAGATTTGAAAGTCATTAAATTTTACTATGGTAAATGGTGAAAAATCTCATCAACAGTTGAAGTTGAACTGTGGATAATGACGTCATAAGTTTGGCAAATGAAGAATTTGAATTTCATAGGATAATATATGAAGTATTTTTAGCGGCGCAAAACTGAAGTCGGATTAAAAAGTTGTAATCAGGACAGATAATCTTAAAGAGAGCAAAATTTAAAAGGCAAGGAAGTTTGCCTTGGGATAATCATGACGGGATGGGTGGACTGTCCTGTGGTGAGTTTGCCAGTAAAAGTATTGTAGAAGCATTTTTCAGACTGGTTTTTATACAGTTATAGCAAATATGGAAAGTATCTCGATGAAAGCAGAATGAGGGAAGATATAGGACGTATCATAAGTTCTGAAAATGAAGGTTTACTTCACTATGGTAAAGAACATGGTATATATCTTGGTACAACTCGTAACAGCTTTCCTTTTAGTTGAAAATCGTTTTTGTATGGCATGGTAGGGAGACAGCAGGTTGTATAAAAATATCATCGTCTCAAATATATACACTTTACAGATGATCATACCGTTATTGCTAAAGAGATAGCAGAGGGCAGGCTGACTGAGAAAGAAGCAGATCCGAGGAGAAATGTGACTTTTACAATGTATTGGAGCGACAAGTGATGTTAATCCCGATATGTTTTGCGGGAGAAGTAGAGAAAAGGTGATATCTCATTGCTTTGTAGTGACGGTTTCGTAGACATGAGATATCAGAAAAGAGATTTTAAATATGCTGTTGAAATGTGAAAATTCCAAATTTAATGAAAAACTTAGGGAATTGATAGACTTAAATCTGAAAAAGGAAGGAACGACAATATTTCGTAGCATTGGTCAAAGTGCAGTAATAGGGGTAAATAGTGTTGGAGATTGGTAGCCTTTAGACGGGAAATATAAGATTCTAAATAAAATCGGACAGGGCAGTGTATGAGTATTGTTTATTTGGCGATGAATGAGAAAGCAAATAAACAATGGGCTGTTATGAGATGAGAAAAAGAGAAAAATAGAAATTATGAGTTGCGAAACAAAGTCTCATAACTGGAAACGAATCTCTTAAAAGAATTAAAAACATCCATATCTCACCGAGTATAGCAGATATAATTGAAAATGATGATACCATTATAATTGTAATGGATTACATTGAAGGTAGACCGCTGTCTGATATTTTACTGGAAGAGGGGACTATTGAGGAAGATAAAGTTGTTGATTATGCTATACAGCTTTGTGATGTACTGGATTATTTACATTCACAAAATCCACCGATAATATACAGAGATCTGAAACCGGCAAATATAATGTTAAAAAGCCAGACGGCAAGATTACTTTGATAGATTTCGGAACGGCAAGAAAATATAACTATGACAGTGTATCGGATACTACATGTCTGGGTACCATAGGATATGCGGCTCCTGAGCAGTTTGCAGGAGAAACATTGAGACAAACTGATGCAAGGACTGATATATACAATCTTGGTGCTACTATGTATCATCTACTTACAGGTGTGAATCCTTCAGAGCCGCCATAGAGCTTTTATCCGATAAGAAGGTGGGATGAGAGATTGTCAAACGGCCTTGAGAAGATAATACTTAGGGCTACAAGAAAAGATCCTGAAAAAGGTTTAATGACCGTAAGGAAAACGTCATATGCTTTGCAACACTTGAGGGACTTGGATGATATCATACATAGCAACTCAAAAAGAAAAATATTGATGTTTTGCGGCGAGCCTTTATTCTCTTTTCATTTTCTCTATGGCTATTGTTGTAAATGGAATGGAGAAAAGGGAAATTTCAAAGGTCCACAATAATTATTTCATCTGAAGCTGTTTAAAATTGCTTCCGACGGAAGCGAAAATGCAGTTGATGCTAATGTTTAAAACTTTTTCAAGATGCTAATAAATATATCACCACAAAGCACTGAAGCATATATAAGGATGCTTTGATTATTATTGTGATCTTGACAGACTAGAAACGGCCTTATGGCGATTTCTGCAATGATTGCGTCGGGAAGAGGAGATCTTGGTAAAAATGATGATCTTATGATGAAAATAGGACAGATATATTTCCTTGGCAACAGCAGAGGATACTGAGTTCAATGTTGATTATGGTACAGCGGCAAGATATTTTTGAGAAGGTAGACACAAAGAAATACCCACAGGCAAAATATTATTCTTCATTGTCAAGATCTCTGTCGGAGATAGGTAGCAGACTGGAAATATGATAGTTAAGGATATGAATAATGTGGATGAGTACCGAAACACAGAGGTTGATGAAGAAGAAAAGATAGAAATATATATTACATTGTCAAAAATTTACAGGGGCTAATGCATTTGCTATACAAAAGGTCGGCGAAAAAGCCTTTTGATAAAGCAATGGAGCTTTTAAAATAAGCGTGATGAGATATTGAAAAGTCCATATATGGATAAGGATTTGAAAGATAAATATTTACCTGAGGTATATTTTTGACTGGCGGATGCCTATTATAGAAGAGGAAAATGTAGATATACATGAAAAAGAGCTCTAAAGATGACTTATATGAGGCTATATCTTATTATGAACAATATTTGGACATTTGCTACAGCAACACAATCTATTTTATTTGAAAACAGAATAGGTGATATTTACCGAACATTAGGTGAATATAACAGAGCGGCAGATGAATATAATAGGTTGATTGAGAAATATCCGGATGATTCTACTGCATATATAAGCTTTGCAACTATGTTGTTGATGGATATGAAAGATGTGAATACATCAGCTATGATTTATATGAAGGCGAGGAACTGCCTGACATTGAATCAAATTCAAATTTTTGTTTCTTTAAAGAATAAATTACAAAATGTAGGAGGTATCTAATGCATAAAATATTATATTTTAGTGGGATTTTTGCAGGCGGTACTATGTTGATACTAAGTATTTGGATTTGGTTTTAAATTGGGTGTAAGAAAGGCTTTTAGAGATATTTTAAGTTATGGCTCAAAGCAGAAATGGTCGGTTGATCAAAGAATGCAAAAATAAAAACTATGCCACTTAGAAAAACACATTCAGGTAGATTAACTACTGATAATGTAATAAAAACAATACAGAAAGTATCAGTAAAAATAACTCTGATTATAGTAATGACACTGTGTTGTTAGAAAATTACCATGGTCAGATTATAAAATAAATATGATCAAAATATGGATTTTGAGATTATTGAAGAGTTTTTAATTTAATTGCGGGAGGTAAATAGTATTATGAATGTCCGAGGTAAAGACAAAAAGTAATTGCAATAGTGATTTGTTTGTGTTTTTATTTCAAATTATTTTTCAGATCTTTACTTTTTGATTCCATAGCGGCACCTTCAAGTACGGTAATAGGACTAATTTTTAGAGATGATAATGGATACCATATCAGAAATGTTTCATTATTTCTAAACTCAGATGGAACATTGACATTGCTCTACACCAAGAGAGTTTTGGGGATACAAATGATGAAAGTTATTCTAATTGGAGCCCTGTTCTTGTAGAAAAATTCTTTTTGAAAAATGTAAAAATGTCATATTGAATCATGGAAATATTGAGATAGAGGATTATGATATTTACACCGCACGACTCTTGCCACATCATCTGTTGCAACCCTTCAATAGCTACATCTTCAAACCCGAGAGGGGGAGATTTGAAGTTATAAGAAACGGTTTTTCCTACAATGACAAGAGAGGAAAGTAGTAATGCAAGCATTACACTTTATAGAAGTAATGTATATTATGGTATTGGAAGTAATGTGCAAATTGCAAAGAGCTGGTAACTTGAATGCTGTAAATAACAGTATGCAGCAGTTTGTATCTAAGAATGGAGATAGAAATCAAATCTTCTTTTTAGCAGTGCAACCGCCTGTAGTCGAGCCACCTGTTGATACACGAGCAAATACTGCCAATACAAATGAAACAGGAACTGCTAATAATAATGTTGTAACAGTAGATACTCCAACTCGTACTGAAACAAGAGTCAGAAATAATGATAGTGCTAATCTGCCCGACCCCGGATAGGAAATACACAAAGTACAAATGTTGTAAATAGTGTCTCTACAGGCAATACCACTCGCAGTCTGCCACAGTACAGGTACAGGATAATGTTCAAACCAATAATAATCAGACAAATGCAAGTGCAGATACTTCAAATCAGCAGCAGAGACTCTTCCAGCCTTTGGGAAGCGGAAATAGTAGTAGCGATGGAAACAGTGGGAATAGTGTGAGCACAGTAAATAGTGTGGGCAGAGGAAACGGTTCGAGTACAGAAAATGAGACCTAGAGTAAACATAAAGTACAGATATAGTGAGCAATAGGGTGAACGGACTCTGAATACAAGAACTCATATCTGTAAGTGTTGATGACAACAATTTTTAATGCGAATAATTATTCAGTATTGGTTTATAAGGTAGACG
>BNJV01001807.1_pt1 | contig 21484 bp, 22 predicted proteins | sample 8540591 | NCBI WGS metagenome assembly BNJV01 (sample SAMD00202457, study PRJDB9452) | human saliva metagenome | host: Homo sapiens | reverse complement strand
TTATTTCTGAGTGTAATGGATATTTATATGGCACAAAAATGTTTCCTCAATTTGGGTAGTATTGTACATTGACGTTAGTAATTTCGGCTGCAAAAATCTGTCGCTTTAATACTAATTGTGGGTAGAAAATATGCAATAGGGTCTACTTGTAGGCACTCCCATCTTCTTTTTCATTTTCGACATTCATCGTGATGAAAAAATTATCAAGCTTATTAAGGAGAAAGCGGATGGATATGATCAACAACTAAAACAAAAGACTGATAGCCTCGTCAGAAGAAATTGAATGAGGTAAAATTGTGATAGTAGAGCATAGAGATAAAAACTTGAGGCCTCTACTTAGTCATCCCTAAAAACTATATTTCAGCATAAAGCCTGTACCGACAAGCTCTATGCTGATTCTTTTTATAAGGTACAAAAGAACTCTCATAGCTCTTTTGAAAGTTATATGCTGCCGCAGCTAATAATACATTGATAGCATCTCCTTTCACACCTTTATAAAAGTTGCGAGATAATCTATGGTCTGCTTTAAGATGTCCTATTGTTGGTTCTATACCTGCTCGTTTACAAAATAGTTTGTGTTTCTTTTTCTTTTGGTAGTAGCTGTCTTTAGCTTTAGGAACGTCTGGAATGAGTATCTTTGTCTTCCCAATCTGCTTTATACCTCTATACCCTCTATCTCCTGCTAACTTATCAACCTGCTTTCCTGTCATCCTTTGGGTTTGTTCCAATGTCTTTTCAATAGTATGTCCATCATATTCATTCCTAAAAGAACATGCACCAAGAATAAGTCCTGACCATGAGCGAAGAATAGATACTTTATTGCCAAACTCATATTGCTTATGCTCCTTACCTTTGCTGACGCAAACTACATCTGGTTCGTGCAGAGAATATACTTTGTTCTTTGACTTCCTATTCTGAGAAAGAACTCTGTAATATAGCTCAAACATATTCTCATACCCTTTCTTTCCCTCAAGATTACGCTCTAGCTCTCTTACCAATCTTCCTGCTATGGTTCTTAGTTGTCTATCTGCCTTAAGAGCTTTCTTACGATTCTTGGGATGATTACGAAAACGTTGGGAACGGTAAATGCCTTTCAACGTACGCGTATAACTCTGTCGTAGAGGAAGACTCTTGTCATGAACTATCTTCAGAACGTTTTTGATTATCTTTTTATGCAACTTCGCATCTGTAGGATAGGTTATATTCTTCTCCTGCACGGTAGAGTCAATGAAAGCCGTATCAAAAATGATCTTCGTTATCATGGTCGGTATTAACGCGGATGCTTTCTGCTAATATTAACTCCATACCTTCCTCACCGATACGATTTCTGAAGTGAACTAACTCGGAAGCGTCACAGGGTTGTTTTGGCATAAATTCAAGTCCACCACAGAAATATTGGTAGTAAGCATTCTCACTCCATTGAAAAACCACCATTTCATCTGACACATTACGCAAATGTTTTTAAAAATTAAAAGACCACACATCAAGCGAATTGGATGAGCAGGGCGGCCATTATTGCTGCAATACAAAGGAGAGAAAGCATTTTCAAAACATTCCCAATTAATCTTATTACTAAGTTGGAAAAGGGGATGTTGATGGCTAAGCATGTCCTCTAAAGAAGAGAACATAGAGAGCTGTTTAGATGTACGTTTAAGCATAAATATCTGCAAGAATTATAGTGTAAAGGTACAAAAACTTGCAGATATTTGCAAATAATTTACAGCATAATATACTATGAATCAGAGGATTTTTAGGTTTATAAGGGTAGACTACTTAAAATAAATAAGAAAAAATCGCAGATTACTCAAATAAAAGCTGTAAATTTGCCAAATAACGTCAAGACATAAGTAGGTAATATGCTATTTTTCTGAACGAATAAAGAGTTGCGTATGCAATATAAGCTGCCACAACGTCATTTTGCAGCAGCACTGATATTGACACTGCGACTTATTGCAAGATAGAAAAAGGAGAAAGGAAAGCTAAAAGAGAACAGGTGTGCATCCTGTCGGGGCTATTTCATGTTAAGCAAGAAGACTTGATAGTCTTATGGCTTGCCGATAAGGTTTCCGATATTGTGGTTCCAGAGAAACAAGTTGCTATAAATGTTTTATCTGTTGTCAAAGAAAACTTAAAAACGTATAGTGTGATGTTACAAAGAAAATATAATCCAACAAATCTGGAGTCCACTATAGTTGCAGAAAGCCGTTCTCCTATGGACTGAAAACCTATGTCAGTTTGTTCAGTAGTGCTGGGGTGGGATGTTATGGCTTTAAACAAGAGAATTTCTATTGTATTGCTACAGTAGAACTGCTTGAACGTAGGCTAAAAAAATACAAAAATACAATCAAAAATGTGCATACGATAGTGGATATATTTGTGGGGATATGACCCAAAAAGAAACACAAGGACGAGTCTTTGAGGAATTGTATTTATGGAAACGAAATTTTTAATGTAAAAGATTTAGATGTAATCGTTGCGACACCCCCATGTCAAGGTATGTCTGTGGCAAATCATAAGAAGAAAGATGAACTGAAAAAGAAATTCTTTGGTTGTTGAATCTATAAAAATGGTTAGCAAAAATACAGCCAAAATTTTTCATATTCGAGAATGTCCGTGCATTTCTTACATCCATTTGTACAGATGTTGATGGTCAAGATAAGACTATTAAAAATGCAATAGAGTTGAATCTTGGAGGATTGTATAATGTGCTGTTCAAGGTTGTGAACTTTAAGGATTATGGTAATCCGTCAAGCAGAACACGAACTTTGGTCATTGGAGTAAGAAAAAGATTTAAAAGAAATCACCCCTTATGATGTATTTCCAGATAGACAGCCTGAGCGAACTTTGCGACAAATAATAGGTGAATTAGCACCACTAAGGACTATGGGAGAGATTTCTGAAAATGATATTTATCACAATTTTTAGGAAATATTCTCCAAGAATGGAAAGCATGGATTGCCGATATAAAAGAGGGGCAGTCAGCTTTTTGACAATACTGACATAACCAAGATACCCCATACCATAAAGAATGGGGTTATAGTTTACTAATGCTCAGAAGAATGGGGACAAATATACACGTCAATATTGGGATAAAAGTTGCACCATGCATTCATACTCGTAATGATATTATGGCAAGTCAAAATACTGTTCATCCTGTGGATAATCGGGTTTTAGTATTCGTGAAGTGATGCTTATGATGTCGGTTCCTGCACCTTTTCAATGGAGTGATATTCCTTTTTGATGAGTTGAACAAATTGCCAATAAAAGAAAAAGAAGCTTTCCTCAAAAAGGAAGAAATGAATATAAGGCAAAATTTGGGCGAAGCCGTTCCTACTATTATATTTAGACAGATAGCGCATAAAAATATCCAAAGTTTCCTGTCGTATCAATATGACGGAGCAAGATATTAAGGATTTGATAGAGCGGAAGCATCTTGATAGTCAAATAAATCTTGCAGATTTTATCAATAAATCTACAAGATACCGTTTCTGCGAACTATCAAAAATTGCAGAATTAGCAAATGCTAATAGAAATAATAACGCAGCATATTATACTCGACAGGATATTTGTTTTTCAGTAGTTGAGAACTTGCCAGAAGCGAAAAGCCTTACAGAAATCAATATTTTAGAACCCTCTGTTGGTGTAGGCACTATTCCCATGCTTATTCAAAAGTATGTGGACGTTCCCTCTGTAAACATAGATGTTGTGGATATTGATGATGACAGCCTTGAAGTACTTAAAGCTCTAGTCAATCATGTAAATATTCCTAATAATGTACACATAAACTACATTCATGCAGACTTTCTTACTTATTGTTTTGAGAAGAAGTATGATGTGGTTGTTGAAATCCTCCTTATAAAAACTGACAAAGGAAAAAGAGTTACTATCTGTCTATAAAGCAGAAGCCTACAATACTGATACAAATAACATATTTTCTATAGAAAAGTCTATGAGAATTGGAAATGTAGTATCATTGATTGTACCTAAAAAGTTTGATAAATGCTCTGAGTTTAATAAAACTCGTCAACTAATGAGTAAAAAGAGTTTCTCATATCATTGATTTCGGGGAAAAAAGGATTCAAGAATGTTAAGATTGAAACTATAAACTTTGTTGTTGAAACACAGCGAAAGCCTGCTCAGACAATTGTAGAATCTTACATTACGGAAAAAAAGTTGTAGTACAGCAGCAATCCTACCTTATGGATACAAAGTTTCCTTATTGGATAATATATCGTAACGAAGATTTTGATAAAGTTGCAGATAAAATGGAGTTCAATGTGTTTAAAAGCATATAGAGATAGAGTTATAACCAAGTCTTTGACAAAAGGGAATGGGCAGGTAAGAGTTCTCAAGTCAAGGAATATTGGTGATAATCAAATTATTGATATTCCAGAATATGACAGTTATGTGGATAATATAGAAGGGCTGGATGTTAGTAAGTTTCTGAACAAAACAAATTGTGTCCTGCTCCCAAACTTGACATATAACCCACGAGCATGCTTTCTCCCCAAAGGGTGCATTGCCGATGGTTCTGTTGCAATTCTTACTTTAGCAAATAATGATGAGGTTATAACAAAAGAAGACCTGTCGTTTTATGCCACGGATAAATTTACTAAATTCTATGCAATAGCAAAGAAATTTAGGTACACGTTCACTTAATATTGATAACAACTCTGTTTTCTTTTTTTGGAAAAACTTAAAGGATAGATGAAATGAGAGAAAAATATAATAAGATATCTTAGTAACTTTGACTTGGATGTACGTAAATCACAAGATGCACGTTTTATGGATCAAAAAGTGTACTCCTGATGTTGTTTGCTTTTATTGCTGATTGCATTATCAATACAATAGGTGTTGACAATGAGTTTACCGTGTCCAATATTTGGGATGCTCAATACTTCATAAAGAACGCAAGAGCTATTTTCAATAAGCCATTTGCCAACTAATCCAAAAAGCTCGTCATGAATATGACAAGTTTATACAGCAACCTCTCCGGATGCTTGCTTATGCTCATGTATTGGAGATAGAAAAAGCGTTCGGGAACAAATTATTATCGCATTGCAAATTTGGATATTCTTGACTATATAGCGCAAAGGGAAAGAAATACATATAATTTCCTCTATTGCTATCTACAAAAAGGTTCTTTCAGATGGTGGGATTATCCGATATTTTGATGCATTCAAAGATAAATGTTTGCAGGGGAAAGCTACAAATACAGACTTCAAGAATTAAAAAGTAGATATGACCGCTTTGTAATAGGTCATACAGCTATAAATACGAAAGTAGAAGTTCATCGTATTTTAGTAAGATATTGAATGTATATGCCGTTGAGAATCAGATTAACGGGACGAAAAAGGGATATATGTCTAAATATATCTTTACTTTCTCTGATTTGATGTATAATCGTAAGAATTGGAGAGACCTGAATAAAGATAAATCCATTACTCGGCAGGAAGCACAAGAGCAACAAGATGTAAAAACAGCAAGAAGCATACAATGCTTATTACGTTCAAAAAGCTATGAATTTGTTGCGGAAGATTCAGGTCGAAAGTGAAGTACATGACCAATGGGGAAATGGAGAAGCAACACAAGTTCATCATATTTTTCCAAAATCTCAGTTTCCGCAACTGGCACATTATTTAGAGAATTTGATAAAACTTACAGCAACGCAACACTTTTACGAAAGCACATCCTGATAATAAAACTCAGGAGATAAATCGTGATTATCAACTTACTTTGTCTTTTTAGCTAAGGTTAATACGATAGAATCTTCATTGAATGCAGTTGGAGACAAATATTATCGCAAAAGTCTTTTTATCTTTGTTATAAATACAGGTTTAGATGTCCATTTGTCAGCTACCTTATCCTTTTTAGAAATTAAGAGTATGCTTGTGCAACTTTATAATGCCGCCTAATTTATGTCGAAGTCGAAGAAAATAAAAATAGATATACTTTGCTCAAATATAGCTCCATTAGAAAACGCTAATATTCTTATTCTGCTAATTGTCAAAAACTGCTATATTTGCCAATAATGGAGTAGTAAAACTTTCATAGTCGCCTATTCCGACTTATGGAGAATAACACTTCTATATATTTAGACGATAAAGGTAATAGCCCAACTGATAGTCTGTTGCGGTTTAACTCTACAAAGGATTATTCTCTTTTAAAAATAACAGAAGCTAATGATACGGTTAAAGAGGACTTTTCATTAGCTTTACAACAAAAACAATTCCGAAAATTCCACAGACTTCTTATATCTATCATACATTCAACCAAGATTACGTTGATGAAAAATATACGGGCTCTGGGGTTTGAAAAAGACAGCGAAATTCAAGGATATATCTTAGGGAAGTCTCACATAGATTTGGCTTCGGACAAAGCCCGATTACAAGATATTGATGATAAGGGTAAGGAGCTTAGAGTGAAGTTGCAGGATATAATTAAAACTTTTTCTTGATAAAAATAAATGTTGTAAGAGATATAAAAAGACTCCAAGAATACAAGCAATATTTAAGTATTGATACAATCTTAGATTCATCAACAAAATGCAGTAAAGTAGAAGTTGATAAGAATCTCAGCGATAATATAGATGATTATAACAAAAATAAAATCAACGCCAGATAATCTTAAAAGATATTAAGTCCATAGACACAGCTGAAAGCGATTTTCGACCTACCCTTACTAATATGATTGAAAATCTTGGGAAAGTCTTCTCTATAAGTTCTTTTTGCTGAAGATTTTAAGCAAAAAGTAAAAATAGGCAGGATTTTATAGAATTAGGTCTTAGATACAAGGAGGAGGAGAATGGGGTATGCCCTTTTTGTGGTCAGAAGTTTGAAAAGGAATCCTTATCCTTAATAGACAAATATACTCACTATCTTTCAGATGAAGAGGCTAAGGCAATAAAACAATTTCAAGTATATAAAAATAACATAGAGGGAAGAAAAGAAGAGATTGAAAGGTTTACAGGTGCAATCTATAGAAGCAATTAAATTCTTCGATGAGTATAAGCAGAAATATATTCCATCTTTTTGAAAAAGAATCTCCAAGAAATAGAAATCAAATTCCTTGAAGAAGATTTAGATAATTTGAGTGAGCACCTCAAAAGAAAATAGAGAATTTAAGTACAAAGGTTAACCTTGGCACAGAATTTATATCCCAAATTGATGAGCATTATTCGCAACTTGAGAAGATTATCAAGGATAATAATAAAAATTGGCGAAAATAAACGCCCGCAAAAACAAAATTGGTGAGGAAAGTAAATCTATAAGGCGGAAAATTTGCAAATCAGCTTATAATAAGTTACTGGATGAGACTTCAAAAAGATTTAGACACTCTCTTCTCTCTGCGTGAAGAATATAAAAACTTAATATTGAAATCCAGAAAAAGAGGAATCTGAAAAATAAGTAAGAAAAAGAGTCTATGAAACGATAAAGAAAGTTCTTGATTATTTCTTTGCAGGAAAATATAGTTTAGATGAAGATTCATTTAGGGTTGATTTTTTTGAGAAAGGTCTTTGGAGGAAGGGCAAGTGAAAAGAGTACTCAGTGAGGGTGAAAAATATAGTCGCATTCGCCTATTATCTTGGGGACTTGCATTTAAGAATTCAAAGAGAGGAAGATTATAATAAATTGTTTTCATTATTGATGATCCAATATCAAGTATGGATTTCACATATGTTTATACGCTATGTGGAGTTATTCGAGATTTACGGCAGATAATTAATAGGATTCAACATGAGAAGTTTATAATATTTACTCATAATAATGATTTTATGAGAATATTATGTTCAAATAATATTGTTGCGACGAAACTTCTTCTTAGTAGAGGAATTTAATAGCTTTTAATGAGAATTTTTACCGTCCCATATCAATCACCTGGTTGATGTATACAGGATTGCGCGTAAAAGGCAACTGTACAGCCATACTGCAGCAAATTCTATAAGACATATTATAGAGACTCTCGCGAAATTTCAAAATATAGAAGTATCAGAGGAGAGTATCTCTGAATATATAAAGGAAAACATTCCAAATGACAAAAAGTCATATACCTTTATAAATGACTTATCGCATGGAGGCTGGCGAAGTGAACAGGAACCAATGACAAACGAGGATTATCAAGAAGTTTGTGAGGCTATTATCAAGCATATTGAGAAGAAATTTCCCAAGCAAATTAAGTACTGCGAGAAATGTTGTTCTTAATAATTACCTTTTAACAAAAGGATTATTGGGAACAATCTGGGAACATTTATAAAACAAAAAGCTAAGTGCTTGACAATAAATCACCTAGCTTTTTACTTCGTACCCTAGAACCCGAGATTAACCTTTTTCCTGACGTCAGGAAAAATGGTCAGAAACCAGATATCCTGCAATTCCACAAGCTATTTTTAGCTTTCTCTATTACTTTCGAAAAAAATTCTCCCATTTGGAATACCCCAAAAAGTAATTGGAGTTCGCGTGCGCTCAACATTCTATACCTTCAACTTCTACAGCCACAGCCTCGAAGCCATTGTATAGTTCGCAAATAATTTCTTTTTCATCTATCAGTTTTGTTGCTTTTTCTTCTTCATAGTTACAGGAAACAGAACAGTTTAGGACTTAAACATAAAAGATCAACAGTTTTCACTTCATAGCCATTAACGAAAGAAGACTTCTTGTGTTCTTCTTTTGTATTCTTTCATAGATAAGCTTTTTAGTTACACTTTCCCATAGATACAGTAATTCGTTGCAAAATATAATATAAAATACTCATATTAATAATAAATAAAAAATTTTTTATATAAACCAAGATTTTTTTAATTATACTTTATGGGATTAATAGCATTTATATATAACTTTGTTTTGTTTTTTTAAGTTGCTGTCACTTTTAACACTTCGCATAAACAACAGATTATAAACTACTTATGGTGTATATGCGAGTGACTGTAGTGACAGCAACTTTGAAAACTCATTCAGATAGCAACTAACAACTCAAGCTGGACTGACCAGACTGTACCACGTTGCTACGTACTGCAACCAAATACTCTGTGCCATGCGAAGAATGCTTACTATGGAGATTCGGGATATTTGCAAGGACACGACCGAAATGGGAAAGACTTGTTAGGTTCAGCTGACTGCCATACCGCTGACGAAGTAGGCTAAAAAATAGAAGCTGCAGTCATATAAGCACCCTTGGTTAAGTCTTTAGGAATAGAGAAACTATCTAAAAAGAGAGCTTCGGCAGGGGTGCGTTGCTGATATTGCACGTTATTTTTCCATAATATCTTGGGTATCAGCCTCATCAAACCAATAGCGTCTACCAGCCTCAAGTTCGGCAACTGCCTGTGCGTAGAGCTGTTCATAGTCTATGTGTTCGGGCAAACGAATAGGACCTGTTAGTGTAACTGCAATAAAACGGCGGCAACCACTGGGATCGCTAAAAAACATCTCGAAACGTTTGCCGTGGCAATGAAAGAGGCAATGCGTGGCAATGTAACTTGTTGCTGGCAATAAGGCTGACGGATTTTTATGTTTGCAAGCTGCATAACATTCTTTAAAAATCCGTCTTGCGTCTTTGCTGACAGCGTATTGAATTCATCAATATTAATCAGTAACGACTGTGTCATTGCGCGCAATGTATTCTGCTTCTCACTAATGATTAGATTATCGTTATATCCCCATTGCAACGCCTCTGGTAGAAGACGTTTACAGAAAGTAGACTTCCGATAGCCTTGTCGTGAAATGAGCAACGGTGCCACACTGTTACCATGTGAGATATTCAGCCCCAACCATTGTGCAACCATTGCAAGAAACCACGTGTGAAACCATTCTGCCCACCGTGCGTTGTCGTTAGGGTACACAGTCTGCCAGCATTTCAATATGATTCTTTCCGTTCCATCGTCCTCGCAATCCTTCGAGGAAAATATCCACAGGATTAAAAGCCTTAACAAAATCCGACTCCATATATCGTCGGATATCTTTGTCCCACGCATCAATCCCATCAAGACGCGCCTTAATAGCAATAGTATTGCGCATTCGTTCATCTACAGCCACAAAAGGTTCGTTACTCCCAGCCTTGCGAGCTTCTGCACACCCTAAGGCGGTATTAAATCTCATTTCATACTTCCGCTCAAGATAGTTGAGCAAACCGACGAGTAATGTCGTTTTTAAGTCTTTCCGACTGTCTGTTTCTGCTGATTTTCAGCTTTAATGTTTTTAAGGTTCTTACTTTTCATAAATGATTGTTTTTAAGTTGATGAATAGATAAATTATTTGTGAGAAAGGATAAAGCGTAAATAAGCAAAGCTGTTGCTATGTCTTTTCCTGCCCAATCCATTTGTCATTCCGTATACAAAAATAAAATTGTGCATAAAACGCACTACCCTATTTGTGGGCATATTAAAAAAATATGTACACATGAATAAAAAGATTTAAGAAAACAAATTCAAAAAGGAAGATGCCATTAGTTTGTAGGAAATCATACTAAGCGTATCATAGCTCTTCCTTATTTTCGCTTGCAAAGATACAAAACAGAGATACCCTTGTCAAGTTTTTCACGAATTATTTTTTTATTTTGCTGTCACTCCCATCACCCTCTTATTAACCCTAACGTACTGACGAACAAGCTTCTACGGTAAATGTTAAAAATGACAGCAACCAGTTTTCAAACTTAGTGTAGTAGATAAGAAATTTACTGAAAAGAGTAAATAACATTTTCACATTCACATCAAGCATTATATTGGCTGTATATACAAACACTGGCTGATTCGTCTTGTGAATGTCAGCCAGTATGCGGTTAATACCTAAATAATTGTATTCTTCTTGGAACTAAGATTTAAAATGGTGAGTACCAACTACTCCAATGCTCGGTTAAAGAACAGTCGACGTTCTTTAACCACAATGATATCAGACACTATAAGCAGTAATACCGTCTGTATACACTTGCTATCGGGGTGAGTTGCAAATATTTCATTGAAATAACCTGCTGTAATGTGAAAGATAATAGCTACGAGGATATTTCGGTTGGTTTTATAATAGAGCCAGTTCATCAAGATAACAAAAGGAAAGATACTCACGATGAAGTTCAGACTATAAAGCCAGCCCTCACTCACCACATTAGCGTGATAATAACCCTTAATACCTGCAAGGGAAAATGCCAAACTGCCCAATAAGCTGCAAACAGCATAGATGTTTTGAAGAGACTCATTCGAGAACGGAGACAGTCTGTTCCATAACCATGCCACGCAAGCTCCTCAAGCGTAGGTGCAAGGATAAGGAGGAACCATACAGGAAAAGACACCCGAAGTGAATGTGTAATGACCTGTAATGATGAATTGCGATGGACTGTAACCGAACAACAGAGATATTGCCATAGCACACAAGATACTTGCAGGCATCAGTAGGCAGGCTGTGAGATAATATTGCCACTTATCGGAAGACAAGTTTAGGAATCTTCCAAGAAAGTCTTTCCGCAGTTCCTGACGCTGAAAAACCAAAATAATGGTCAGAAACATTGGGAAGAAAAGTCCTGCCAATCCCAACAATGGAGCTACCCATGTGCTTTCCGAATAAACTACATGATGACTTACATAACTTGCAGCAAACCAGAATATCCATGGGATAAGGGTTGCCAAGAGATAGAAAAAGTACCGTATGGCGATACTTGATGACGATGTTTTCTTTCATATTGCTTTGATGCTATCAATAATCAGTGATTACGTAAATAACAAGATCTACATGAACAGTAACAGCCAATGTATTACAAAATCGCAACAAATATACTTCCTACATCGCAAAAGAGCCAAAATGAAACACTTAAAAATACTCTGTGTCTGATATATTTTTGATTTAGATTATCCCATATTTAACTCAAATCTGTCGTTAGATCACAATATATATAATTCTTATTACTATAGTATTGTTTCCTAACATCTTTCATTCTACTATCGCGCATTCTTTTGGCTATATGACGCTATCAATGGCTGATTTGAAGTGAGAATCAGCATAGTCAATATCTAATAGGTTGTATTCTTCAAGAGACCTAATAATCTATTATCAAAGTCCACTCAAATAATCATATTCCTTCTTATATCGTTCAATACGTTCATAATCCTTCTTTGCTGGATTAGGAATACGAGTAAGATCCATATTGTGAGTAAGGTCGTGCATCTTTACTACTTTTGCAAGAGCATTGCTTTTAATTCGCTGAATATATGTTTCCCTATCAGGCGCAAGGTGATGATTAAGCAAATGTAAAGCATCGGCAAGTTCAAGTCTATCAGTATCTGATAAGGGAGTTCTTAATTTCGCATCTAACAAGTTAAGCACTTCTTCAACAGAATGTGAGTATCTTCACTTGCATCGTGTAGATAACCCACAACCTGCTCTTTCAAGTACTTCCCATTTTGGCAACAACTGTAAGATGACCTGTGAAGTAATCAACCCCAGCTTTATCCACCTGCCCTTTGTGTAGCTCGCAAGCTAATACGGCAGCACATTGTACGATGTCTTTTTCCTGTTGACTAACATATCTAAAAATTGAGTTTATATGTAACAAAAATCTCTACAAGTTTACTCTGAGTGATTCTATCATAGCGAGACATCTGCAAAACCTCATATAGATAGCGAAATCATAAATATAACTCATTGATTATCAATAGTAGCTTTTTGGGTGTAAAAAGACTTTTGCAGAGGTCTCATAGCACAAAAGATACTTCTTTTTATGAATACTTTAACCCTTTACCCCTCCTAATTTCATAGTATTATATAAAAACATATTGCAGCAACCCATTACCAGACTGCTGCAATTATTTTAGTTTTAAAAAAATTTACTTCACTTCCTCAAATATATCCTACACTGATTATCAATGATTTACATTTGTATAGTACAAAAATGTTTCCTCAATTTGAGTAGTATCGATTAGTAAACATCTTGGATGTTATCACCTATGTGGTAATTAGACTTTATTCCATATACAATAATCTGAAAAATTGCTCTAGTATACCATTATCCTTAATTATCCAATACTTAAACCCCAAGAATTCCTGTTCGATGCTTAGAGTTCTCTTATAATACAAACATTGTCTACACTTGGATCTGACAGATAGTTGGAAACCGCTTTACTAAATTTATTCATTTCTTTTTATGAAATACTCGAAAAAAACGACTTTTCACGAAGTGTACGAATCCTCCCTGTTCCATTATATATTCGTCCGAGTAATTCAATGGTCTTATGGAAGGACATATTGTTTGCTGTATCAAAAACAGCAATCTTGTCCACATAGTTGATTCTTTGAGAAATAACTTCTTCTACATTGACATGCGTAGGGGTCTACGATATTATCATAATCGCTAGATTTCTTTGCGTTGCACACTACATCCCAATAGCAGATTATTCCAGCTCAATTTGTCTTCGGGAAAATGGGCTTGGCTGCACCTATGTTCTACTTGATAGTCTGTAACACAGCGTCTCTCGCAAAGATAGCATTTCCTATTCTGATCTATATAGAGCTGCTTTGCAACATCTTCTCCATTATATTGTAGTGTTGTTGCCAGAAGTTGGTACATCCTCCGATTTCAAGACTTTAATCATCGCTCAACAATCTTTGGATTTTATTTATGGAGTTAGATTTCAATTGGAGGTATTCACCTACAATTATAGGTGATGCAGGTTCGGGTATTTTATCAAAATCAGTCATAAGATTTTTCACCTCTACCTTTTCCGATAGAGTTAAAGTCTCTTTTTCCTAAAAGAGTTTTCAACGTATTGAGTTGCATTACCATATAGCTGGAATCGGTTCTGACTCCAAAAATAACCCTCTGCCAGAGATTCGTAAGAATACTCGGTAAGATTTGTTATGGTCTCTTTATGTTCAAGGTCAAAAGCCATTGCTGAGTTGAGCGAGTTTAGAACAAAAGGTGAGTGGGTTGTAACAATGAATTGTATATTGGGGAATATCTTCGTCAGTAGTGGCAATATGATTTTTGTAGTTCCAAATGCAAGTGCGTCTCTATCTCGTCTATCAGCACAATGCGCTTCTTGCTCATAGGCACGTGTGAGTTTATCTTTATTCTGCATTTTTTTAATATAAGATCTACAATAACATCCAATACTGCGGCAAAAGCCATCTGACATTTCAGTAAACTTAAAAGATTTTCCCTCGGTTCCTATTCTGAAGCTGTAGTCCTTATAATTGAAGACCAAGCGAAGGTCATCATCTTGAAAGACCTCTTTTAAGAGTCCTCAAATTCACTAAACCATTGAGTGATTACATTAGCTTCTTCCTCTAGTTTTTCATTTCTTGCTAATGCCTCCTGTATTTTGAGATCAGAAAGGAAATTAAGAAACTCTTGCGTTGCCGTTTCTTTCACATTCCATTTTTCCTTGATATTAGGTTTGGTCGGATTGATAGGCTCGCTCATTCTGACTTTTCGATCGGCTTGATAAAAATGCTATGATAAATTTGCTTTCTTGATAGTTCCTGATAAGAGAGTCTATATCTGTAAAATCAATCTCAACCTTACCAAAAATACTTTTTAATCCGATCTTGGTAATACATCACACTCCGTTCTATAGATAAAGTATCATTTGGATCAGTGTTATCTTTTTGCCATTTCTGAAATCTCTTCAAATTATCCTTAAGGCTAGCAAAGTCTTTACTAACATCTTCTTTTTATATAGTCAAGGTGTTCAACATGGCATTGAGAATGGAAGTTTTTTCCACTTCCATTCTTCCCTGTAATAATTAGGTGTGGACTTTTGTCTTCCCTCGATAGAAATTTGGAAATTCCTTAAATGGAAGATATTATTAACTTTTTATTCTTTTGATGTATCTATTCATAATTATAATATTTGATGGTTTTACTTTTATTTCCAAATTATTGCATGATGGTACTTCATTGTACAAATCAATCATTTTGCTCATAATAATACGAATAATCAATACCGCTTCATAAACATTTCTCTGTCATCAATCTTTGTAGTGAGAGCTGGTAGCACCAAAAGCCTTGATGTGAGTGCTATCAGAAACACTCTCGCGCATTGCCGACAAGTATTCGTTTTTATCTATATGACTCCAATCCACACATCGTTTGAGAGAACGTTTCAGCATGAGGTCAAGCCAAATACGAGTGCTGCGCCCATTACGCTTCCATAAATGGATGCGCTACATTGCATAAATTCGGCTGCACTCGACCATTTGTGAACGAGTTCACATGGTGCTCATTGGCACGAATTTTCATTTCAACATATTTGTCCATTATCTCATCAAAAGTAGTTTTCGGGCATTCGCTCTATTGTTTGCAGGGTTTCAGGGAAATGCATACAATTAGCAAAGGTAAAACCACCTTTTGAAATATTCTTTCGTACGGATTTGTCCTGCAAAGTCATACAGTCCTCCAAAGAGATAAGCGTGTATTTGTTGTAAACATTTGATTGTACCTGGGTCTACAGTCTTTAAGATACCACTTTCAAAAAAACTGATAAGCCTTTTTCTTGCTCTGTCCGTCAATAGTGTTATCACTATAGAGGAACCAGTCAAGAAAAGTTCGTTGCCTTGGTATTGTTGATATGCTTTACCAAAAGGGTTACACCCTCTGCATCAAAACGTATCTGTCTTATAAGACTTCCCGTCAGAGGCTTTTAGCTTCAGTTGGTTAGTAGCACTAACCAACTGACTATTCTTTTCTTAGTTTGGTTTTGAGATACTTCCAATAGTTTCTCGTCTTTTTGGTAATCGTCTTGCTCGTTAATCGCAGCAATGATGTCCAGCACAGAGAACCACCACTTACTGTGTTCCTCGTCCCATACCGCTCTTACTTCACGGTCGTTGAAGAAACGAATTGATTTCTTGTGTTGTTCTTTCTTCTCTTCCATAGATGGGAATTTAGTTGTTCGTTTTACTATTTTTTTATAACCCAATAGCCATTGCGCCGACCGTTCTTGCGTTCAAGAATGCCTTGTACAGATAATTTTACGGTCATCGTCTTTACCGTTCGTTCTGATTTTTCCGATATGCACAGCTATTTCTTTTTGCGTTGCATTTCGGTTTTATCTTTAATAAAGTTGAGTAATGCTAATTCTTCTAAGTGCAATTCAAAGTGCAAATATTGCACTTTGGATCATTACCTGTTGCACTTTGACTTTCTGCCGACACGTGCAGGTATCTATTCTTCAATTCATTCTGCTCACCTAATATCAAATTGCGAAAGAACGTCTCAAGATATTGTGTTGTCGCAAAAATCCCTTTTAGGTATATTGTTGTAGTTGGCACGAACCAGTGCATTGCGGAAGTACCACGAATAGTGAGCAAAGGTTTCGTTGCTGATGTCAAAACCAAATGTGCGCAGATACTTGATAGTGAAGACTGCTGTTGTACGAGTATTACCCTCACCGAAAGGGTGAATTTGCCAAAAGATCTGAAATAAATTGAGTAATATGATTCACGGCTTCCATTGTGTCATGGTGTCTATAATTGTATTCCTTTTCACGGGCAAAGTCATAATCCAGCGTCTCACGAATACTATCCGCACCTGCATATAGTACCGTTTCTCCATTCAGTACCCATTCCTTTTTCGTAATGTTGTAATCTCTTATCTTGCCGGCGTGTTCATAGATGCCTTCAAACAATCGGCGATGAATAGAAATATATTCTAATGGCGAGAATGTAAAAACTCTGCTCGGACAGCAATTCGGTGATACGAGCCGAAACCTTATCAGCTTCTTCTGTTCTGTCTTCTACGTCCCTTACGGGCTGTCATCGACTCATAATAGCTATTGACAAGCTGCTTTACCTCTCCCTATCGTAATATCGCCCTCAATATGTTGACGAGCTGTTTGAAGCAGATAGTCTGAAGTCTTCAGCCCATCAACAGCCTGCAAACCAATTGCCGTCTGCCACGCATAACCTTTCTCTCGTTTATGCGGTTCACTCTGTCGGATATATTTTTCAAAAGTCAGTCATCTTGCTACCTAAATTAAATATCCCAACATTAATTCTTAACTTTCTTATCCACAAACACAATAAGGTCAATTGGCTCAACTTGCAATATATCGGCTATCTGAGCAATCATATCAAGACTCGGTTGACGGTGGTTGCCCACATAGGCATTGACCATTGCAAAAGCTCTTGCCCAATTGCTCTGCTAACCACGTCTGCTTTAATACCTTTCTCATTAAGTACCTCTTTGATTCGATTGTTTGGAGTTTTCATATCAATTTGCTTATGATTTACAAAAATAACAAATTTAATTTGATATACGATATAAAAGAGGATTTATTTCCCCTCTTTTATATCGTATGCGTTTTATTTGATTAATCAACTATTTTTTTCTTTGCATCAGACTATCTGCCTTTTGCTTCAATTCCATATCGTAATCATCTGCTTTTTCCTTGATTAGCTTGATTATCTTTTCATTGCGATGAATGTCAAACACATCATTGAGCCATAGGATATCCTTAGAACTGCAACCTCCATACCCTGATGATACGAAATTTCAAGGCATCGTCTTGTATTGCTATTTACTTTTTGCCACGAAGTAATTGCTGACCAAAAGAAACAAAAACAATACGGCAGTTGTCACAACCATATAAGTAAAGACCTTGAGGATTTAATATCAAAGCTATGCCTATAGAAATGTTCTTGTTGCTTTGGAAGCTTTTTATGCTTCCAACTTCCACATCTTTGAATGTGATGGCAAAAACCTGCTTAAGAAACTGCGAAATTTCATCTTGTTTGCCAACTCTAAAATGGTTCCATATATTCCAACCAAAATGAAAAAGGTCTAAGGCAACTAAACCTTTGATATTAATTGGTTCAACGTGTGATAAGGGAAGCTTAGCGGAGTACAATTCTATGTATTTACAAAAGCTTGAGCAAAATATTTGTTAGAAACATAAGGTGCGAACTATAGTTGAGTATATTTAATAGCTATAGCTTTGTTTTTGCTCTTTATAAACTAATTATTTTCATAGGAATGAAACTAGAGTTTCAATATGATGAAACTGGAGTTTCATACTGATGAAATTAAAAGTTTCAAACTGTTGAAACTATCGCTTAGTACCTAGAAGATGTTTTTATTTTATACACGCTTGTAGGTATGCATAAGTGTAGGGTATTGTTCTTCATAGCTGTCGAACTCAATTGCAGAGCCGTCGTAACCCATGTCTGTGAAGATGTCTCTTATCTCCTTTTTGCTCACTTTCAGTCAGTACACGCTCCTTTCGTTTAATCCGATAATAGGCTGTGCGACCAAAGGTATAGATAAGATTCTGACGGATATCACTTAAATCAGCCACCCGCACGTTATCATATATTCGTGATATTCCCCATGCAAAACGTTCCTTGCGGTCGGACTCGAAGAACGGGCAAGGCTGCGCACCCTTTATCACGGCAGAGTTCACCATCGTATAGGTTTCATTCCCATTCACTGCCAGCATCTTGTAGGCAGTGTGGCGCAGCATTTGCCCGCCTTCTCACAATGGGTGCCTGCGCAGTGCGCAAAGTCGAAGTCTAATTGGTTGTATTCTTCTTGGGTCATGCGGGGAGTTGGTTAGGTATGTCGGTTTTGTTCCTTTCGGTGTGAAGCTATTAGTAGAGTAATGGAGAAAATAATAAGTGTTTCCACTTCGCCAATATGCGGTGGAAACACTTATTAATCACTAAATGAGATTATTTCTCATCCCCAACCCATTTGTATTTTCTAATGCGCTCTTCTTTCTTTGTTTCGAAGTGTCGTTTATCGCTGTCAGTGACTTTCTTCAATAACCAGCCTGCTGCTTGTCCTGCAGCGCTTACGTCATCTGTCTTTTTCAAAAAGTTTGTATAAAGGAGTTCCTGCCAGTAGAAATTTGTTCCACCCATGAAATCTCGCATTGAAAAACCATTTATTAGGATTGTTGTTACACCAGCAATAAACCGCTCCTTGTAAGAAACTGTATATTGCATTTTTCCTCTTCTTTGGAAAGACCATTTACGCTTCTGACCTCTCCTGCTTCTTCTGGATTAGTAAACATAATTTATACATTAAAGATTAGAAAATGAGGAATAGACAAGATATGCTTGTCTATCCCTCGTATATACTTATTCTTTACTTCACTTCCTCAAAAGTCTGCGTCTTGAATTGTGTCATCCTGCTTTGGCTGCTCTTGCTGTGCCTGCTGACCTGCATCTGCGCCACTCTGTGTACCTGCTTGGCTGTACATCTGCTGTGATGCTGCCTGCATAACGGTGTTGAGGTTGTTGATAGCTGTGTCGATGGCTGCAACGTCAGCTGACTTGTGAGCGTCACGGAGCTGCTGGAGAGCAGACTCGATACCTGACTTCTGGTCGGCTGGAATCTTATCACCGTTGTCTTTCAAGAAGTTCTCGGTGGTGAAGATCATTGAGTCAGCCTGATTCAGCTTGTCAATCTTCTCACGCTCTGCCTTGTCGGCTGCTGCGTTCTGCTCAGCCTCAGCCTTCATGCGGTTGATTTCGTCCTCGCTCAAACCACTTGAAGCCTCGATGCGGATGCTCTGCTCCTTACCAGTTGCCTTGTCCTTAGCAGATACGTTAAGGATACCGTTAGCATCGATGTCGAATGTTACCTCAATCTGTGGAACACCACGGCGAGCTGGAGCAATACCTGTCAAGTTGAACTGACCGATAGACTTGTTCTGTGCTGCCATTGGACGCTCACCCTGCAGAACGTGGATAGTAACCTCTGTCTGGTTATCAGCTGCGGTAGAGAATACCTCACTCTTCTTGCAAGGGAATGGTAGAGTTAGCATCAATGAGCTTTTGTCATCACACCACCCATTGTCTCGATACCGAGGGTCAATGGAGTAACGTCGAGCAATACGATGTCGCCTACACCGCTCTCCTTATTAAGGATAGCACCCTGAATAGCTGCACCAACAGCAACCACCTCGTCTGGGTTAACACCCTTTGAGCGCTCTTTACCGAAGTAGTTCTTAACCAATGTCTGCACTGCAGGAATACGGCTTGAACCACCTACGAGGATAACCTCATCGATATCTGATGTCTGCAACTTAGCGTCGCGGATGCATTCTGGCAAGGAACGAGACAAGCTTGGATAAGGCTATGTGCCAACTGCTCAAACTGTGAACGTGTCAAAGTCTTTACTAAGTGCTTTGGAACACCGCCCTCAGCAGTGATGTATGGCAAGTTAATCTCTGTAGAAGAAGAGCTTGACAACTCAATCTTAGCCTCTCAGCAGCCTCCTTCCAGACGTTGCATCAGCCATTGGATCCTTTTGTGAGGTCAACACCCTCTTCAGACTTAAAGCCATTAACCAACCAATCAATGATTACTTGGTCGAAGTCATCACCACCAAGGTGAGTATCACCATTTGTAGAGAGCACCTCGAATACACCTCCACCGAACTCAAGGATTGAGATATCGAACGTACCACCACCAAGGTCGAATACGGCAATCTTCATATCCTTATTAGCCTTATCAACACCGTAAGCAAGTGCTGCTGCAGTAGGCTCGTTCACGATACGCTGTACATTAAGACCTGCAATCTGACCAGCTTCTTTGGTAGCCTGACGCTGTGAGTCAGAGAAGTAGGCAGGTACAGTGATAACTGCATCAGTTACTTCTTGACCGAGGTAGTCCTCAGCGGTCTTCTTCATCTTCTGCAGAATCATTGCAGAAATCTCCTGTGGAGTATATTTGCGGTCGTCAATCTGTACACGTGGATAACCACCTCATTAACAACCTTGAATGGAACACGCTCAGCCTCTTTCTTACACTGCTCGAAGGTCTCACCCATAAAACGCTTAATAGAGTAAACGGTCTTCTCTGGGTTTGTGATAGCCTGACGCTTAGCAGGGTCTCCTCACCTTACGTTCGCCACCCTCAACGAAACCTACAACAGAAGGAGTTGTACGCTTACCTTCACTATTTGCAATTACAACTGGTTCGTTACCTTCCGAATACAGCAACACAGCTGTTAGTTGTTCCTAAGTCAATTCCTATAATTTTTTTCCCATAATATGTATATTTTATTTTTTTATTATTATCAATTCTTATTGTGCTTCCTGCTTTCGCAGTACGTGCACGTCCCAATAATTACAAAACGATATGCCAACAGAAACAGACTGACAGAATGACGGACAAAAATGACAAATCATACATAATTGATACCTTTTATATTATATGGATTGATAGTGTAACCTACCATACTTATAATATAAAACTGTGTCAGTATTCATTATAAGAATGCTGACACAGTTACATTATATTTAAATACAAACAGCCTTATTTTTACACCGAGCGTTGTTACTTTATATCATTTTTCTCATTCCGTTTATCAGGATCTCCCAAAGAGATGCCATACTCGCCTGGTTTCAAATTCTCAATAACTATATAGTAAGAGCTCTGACCATACTTCTTAGCTTTTAAAAGTAATCTGTCCAAGAGAGTTTGTTTTAGTTGCAGACAGCGTACCAGCTTCAGACAACTGTGCTCTTCGTTCCTTACCTTTTACCTCGAATGGAAAT
>BNJV01001579.1_pt1 | contig 21550 bp, 27 predicted proteins | sample 8540591 | NCBI WGS metagenome assembly BNJV01 (sample SAMD00202457, study PRJDB9452) | human saliva metagenome | host: Homo sapiens | reverse complement strand
ATCTTCGACGGCGCAGCGCGGCATTCGACGCGGTTCCCCTTGCCATTCCTCCGTCAACGACGGCTTCTCCTCCGCCCACAACGGCGATGCCACACAGGAGAAAAGCCCGGTAGGAACCGCACCGAGGCGGGCCCAGAAACATCAGCGGGTGACAAGGATCGCGGTGTCGCTGCAGGACACAATTGGCCTGGGCATGACCTACCTCGAGATCTTCCGATGACCACAGGTGGCCCAACGCCCTTCAACCGTGCGGTCGCAGGGTAAGCCGCGCGTTCGTACCCTCTACCCCTCGAACGTGCGACATAAGGTACGACCACGACGTCAGAATCTCTACCGCACGACGGCGCGGGTGCGGGAACCTCAGATGACGAGGCCGCCTACAGCTCCGCAGCCTTCTGGAGGATGGCGGCCTCGTCATGGCCAGTGTTACCGCCATGCTGGGGTGTCCAAGTACCGTCCTTGCAGGTGTGAGCTCAGCCAGTAGTCGTTGGTCGCTGGAGAGGCCTCTTTGCACCTCGGCCGTTGAGCTGGAGCGTGTTCCGGTCCTGCGATGCGGCAGTCGGAGACTGCGTGGACGACGGGGGCTGCGGCTTCGAGGTGAGGCCTTTGCGCTCGTCGGTGACCAGGCTCGGTGACGGACGGGAGTGGTACCGCTGAGCCTCGATGGTGCCGGCGGGGCTGGCCTGCCCTGGCGGCGGCGATGACGCGGGTGACAGGTGGGTTGGAGTAGGAGCCGTCTTTGGTGGGGGAGTAGGTGACGTTCCAGTTGTTGAGGTGAATGTCGTAGGACTGGGGGCTGGTTGGCTCTGTGATAGACGCGGGAGCGGGACGTCGACTGTTCCGTAGTCGGCGTGAATGGAGCCGCCAGGTTCGCCTCGGGTGACGGACTTGGCTCTTGCCCACGGGGCCTCAGCTCTCGTCTCATGCTGGCCCGGATACTGTCAGGGCTGTCGTCGCAGCTGAAGTTGACCGAGGATGTCTGTACCGTTGAGATGCCAGGACAAGGTGACGCTGAGTGGTACCTGGCTACTGTCGGCTTCGCGGTGGGTGGAGGCCAGGAGCTCGGCAGCCTGGTCCACGCTGGTTTCATCCTGAGGCGGGCGTTGACCTGTGCGATAGGATTCCAGAGGTGGGGTCGGCGTAAGCGCGGAGACCTCGCTGATTTCACTGCGGAGTTCCAGTAGAGGGTGGTGGGACGCTGAGTAGGCCACGGTCCTGGCTTGCAGACCGCCGAGACCGATGTCCGGGTTCAGGGTGGCCAACACCCAGTAGACGAACCCGCTGATCACTACCAGTACCACCGCCAGTGCCGCTACCAAGGTCCTGCACCCCTTTGTGAGGCGGCCCTTGAATCGGACACCGCTAGGCGCACTCTGAGATGTTTCTGGGTCTGCCTCGTCGGGCATCAGCTGCTCCCTTATTGGCTGATTGGACGTATTCTCTCAATAGGCCGTTCCTGTGGATCGAGTCGGTCTCGGTCAGGTGGGAGCAGGGCAGGCGGGGTGGTGGGTCGTCTAGAGTTCGGCGGCTTTGTTGAGGATTTCGGTGTCGCTGGGGCTGGGGGAGTCGAACTGCGACGCCCAGGTTCCGTTCTTGCAGACGAAGGTTATCCAGTGGTCGTCGCTGGAGGGTTCCTTCTTGGCTCCGTCGTTAGCTTGAGTGTGGTGAGTCCTGCGGCTTGGCAGTTGTTGACGGTGTGGATGACGGGGGCTGCTGCCTCGGGGGTGAGGCCTTTGTTCTCGTCGGTGGCCAGGCCGGTGACGGACAGGGTGGTGCCGGCAAGGTCGATGGTGCCGGTGCGGGGCTGGCCTGGGTGGCGGCGGTGATGATTTCGCTCAAAGGGTGGGTTGCTGAACTGGCCGTCAGTTTTTGGGGGTGGGTGACCTTCCAGCCGTTCGTCGGTGAAAGTCTTGGAGGAGTCCGGGACACCTGGTTGCGCCAAGGTGGTGGGTACTGCAGTGACCTGTCCGTAGTCGATCGTCAGCTCCGTGTAGGCGTCGATGCTGCCGGTGAAGACCTTCGCTTCTCCGACGGGGTGGAGTGCTCGTTTCACGTCGGTCCGGATTGCCTCAGGGTCTCGTTGACAGGGAGACATCGACGTCGATGGTGCTGCCCTTGACGGTCCAGGACACCGAAATGATGAAATCGCCTGAGTAGTCGGGCTCCTGTTGGAGTGTTTTCTGCCGGGTTGAGGCCAGTAGGTTGGCGTGGCCGCCTCACGCTGGTGCCGTCCTGAGGTGGGCGTCGACTGTCACGGAGCTTCCGTTGATGTTGGCTTCTGCTCCTGTTGCCTCTGCTGAGGTGACCGAGGGATCGCTTGAGAGGTAGTTGGAGGCTGTGCTGGCAACGCGCCGGACTTGGAAGCCGTCCGGGCCGCTGTCGGGGTTCAGGTTGACGTAGAGTAAGTAACCGTAACCACCGATGATCAACACAAGTACGACCAGCACGAAACAGACAGCCCACCACCCTAACGACCTGCCCGACGACGGTTTCCTCCGGCTGGCAGAGGCTTCGTTGCTCGAGTCGGCAGTCGGGGCTTCTTCCGACTTGGTTCCTCCTTGTTCAGGTGTGGTCTGCTCGTCGGGCATCGGCTGCCTCTCTACTGGCTGAATGGACGTAATTTTTCCCGATCCGTTGTGGTGGGCTAATCGACTGCTCTACTTTTCCGTCCGTCTCGCGGGGGAAGCGAATCAATCTGATGCCCTGCACATGAATTGCTATCCCTGTTTAATTGACGGCCGGTCGACATAGTCGGGTTTTTCGCCTTTCAAGATTTGTCCTTGGTTGTGCAGGGAAGTGCTGTCTTTATCTGTGTAGTTTGAGTGTCCTGACGTGTATTTGTAAGGGCCGTTGGCGCCTGTGTCTAGTGCTGTAAAATCAGAGTTGCGGTTGGTGGTGGGGTTTCCTCCGTAGTATCCAGATGCTGCAACTCCGTCCCAATTGTTCGCTGCTGCGAATGTGTGGTCAGGAAGCGTGTGGAAATCTGAAGCATCTACTGAGCTGGGGCCTGTGAACCCATGATGGATCGTCTGGTGCGGTCGATTGCCTGAGGGCGTATCCGGTCGCTAGGGATCCATAGGAGTGGCCTGCGGCTACAAGGTGGGGGTCTCCATGGTGGGTTTCCTGAATGCCATCATAGAAGCTAGCGAGATCCTTTGCGGCATCCTTAGCTGCCCTTGTCGCCAACTCACGGAGCTGGTCCCTCTGCTGTCTCTGCTGCGTTGGTGCGTCATATCCTAGCCAAGTAACTCAGGCTACGCCTCTCCGGTCTTCGCTGCTTCGTTGACGATACTGCGTCTGCTTATTGACTGCACTGCCTGGTCTGATTTCGCTAGGCTTTCTAGCTTGTTTCTCATCTTCGTCGGTAGGTATCGGCGATTTCTTTCAGTGACTCCTGTGTCCATTCCTGGAGTGTTGACGATAACGTTGTCGGCGCCATCAATGTCCCTGTTCCAACGGCGGCACGAAGATGCTTTCCTGTGTTATCGAGAACTAAAAAGACTGTGGGAGCCGGCGTCGTTTTTAAGACTGTGGGAGCCGGCGTCGTTTTTAAGCATGTCTGATAGTGCATGCAGCTCCTTCTGTCGCGAGGAGTTGATTATACTCTTCCGTATTTACCCTATATTCTCCTTCGCCTTTCTGTGTGAATTTCTTAGTCTTTTTCGATGGGTCAAAATTCTCGACTTCACGGTCAATATCCTTCACCATGATTTCGAGCCATTTTCGGTCTCGCCTTGTCGCGAACAGTCGATGGAATTCCGGGCGCGATTGCCGATCCAGGCTGGGTGCTGTTGATGATATTCTGCCGTTGTGCGTCGGTCAGCGAAGTCCACCAGTCATTGACCTGACTGGGCGTCCAGTTTGGGTTCGGGGGTCTCTCGCCGTGGTTGACCACCTCGGGGCTCGGGCCGTTTGCCGTATCGTCTAGTTTAGCAAGTTCATCGTATACAGAAGAGATGAAGGTGACGGTGTCGTCTGCTTGCTCGACAAGTCGGTCGCGCTCCCTCTTGCTATCCTTCAATCAATGACTTTACGTCAACGGGTTCAAGGCTGGGGTTTTTCTTGTAATCGGCCGTAATCTTCCGCTTTCGGATATCTCTAAATCATCATCCTTTATTCTGGTGACTAGTACAAGTGGCGTTGTTGATGGTGGTGACAGTGGTGGAGGCATCCTTGAGGTCGTTGCCGGCCTTCTCCAAACCAGTCCAGAGGTCCTCGGCGTCGTCGGCGAGGATTCGTCGCGCCTTGACCTCTGCCTCGAAGGTCTTTCCGGACAGGCCGTCGCCCAGCCCTGGCCTTTCTAAGGTCGGTGTGACCTGTTGTACTTGGGGAGGCGGCCACCAAGGAGTCGCCAGTCGTGTCGAGGTTGGTGCCACCCCAGGATAGGAGGTCATTGAACGTGACCACAGGGTCCTCCAAAAGGGTAAACTACTTGAATCGTTAGGAGAATATGTTGAATGAGTTAACGGTGTCTGACGTGGGTCAGCTGTGGCCGTTCTTGGGGGTGCAGGCTGCTGCGCCGTCGGCCGCCTTGAGCTGGTTGGTGGCGTTGTAGATCCCGTTGTGGTGATTCGTCAGCCTGTTGGCGAAGGTGGTGCGAGCCTTTGGAGACCGCGTCCGCCGCCGTTGATGCCTTACCGGACAGTCCTCCACCCGTCAGGCCGTTCGCCGAGGAGCGCACGTCGCTGTCGCCTCCCGACGCGTTCACCTCACTGATGCAGTTCTCCACCTCCGAACGGAGCTTCGACGTCGTCTCCTCACAGGTCTGCAGATCAGCCACCTGCCCCGTCCTTCCTCGTTACGGCGAAAAAAACGCCTCAGGGCTATCGAGTCACGGCTGCCGCCAGCGAACCGACCGACATAGCCGATAGCCGACAATCGTTGCCCTTGCGAGACTTATGAACGGCGAATTTCTCCCCGAGATCCGAGATCCCTACTGGACATGACAACCAATAAGCATGGTGATCACGACCAGCACGTCCGCGAGCCACCCCACAGAGCCAGCCAGTACTTACAGCCACCCATTGCATCCAAACCAGCCTGGAACAAGGGGAAACACGCCTCGCAGGCACTTGCGGATGCAGCTCAAAGTCCCTCCCTCGCTTCGCCGGTGAGCCCGGCAGCTCCCGCACCGGTGTCTTACAGGCGGGCGGTGCGGGCGGGGTCGAGGCTCAGGGTGACGTGCGCACCAGGAGCGTGGGGGCGCCGGGTCAGAGCGTTGCGCGGGCCGACTCACGATCGGCATGGGCGTCGGCCCCGATGCCGGGCTGCCTGCCCGGCCCCGCCAGCTCGGCGAGCTGGTCGGGGTCGAGCTCGACTCGACCTCCCACCGGCCGCGGCGCAGTCGTGAGGCCAGCACGGTGGCTGGCAGCATCTCCGTCTGCACGGACCCGCCCTGCCCCTGGCTCCCCCGCCGCCTCAGTCAGACACAGCGCGCGCCGGGAGCGAGGGCGAGCTCGCCGACGACGTCGAAGCTCAGGAACCGCGCCACCTTGCGGCTGCCGGGTCGGCCCACAGACGCTGGGAGTGTCCAGGCGCAGGAGGCGACCGGCCTCCATGACGCCGACCCGGTCGGCCACGCCGTCGGCCTCGTCCTGGTCGTGGGTGACGTAGAGCGCCGTCGTGCCGCCCCGGCGCAGGATGGTGCGCACGTCGGTGGCCAGCTGCTCACGCAGAGCCCGGTCCAGGGCGGACAGCGGCTCGTCGAGCAGCAGCAGCCTAGGCGCCGGCGCCAGCGCCCGGGCCAGGGCCACCCGTTGGGCCTGCCCGCCGGACAGGGTCGTCACCCGACGCTGCTCGAAGCCGGGCAGGCCGACGAGCTCAGGCATCTCGCGCACACGCTCACTGCGCTGGGCGCGCGGCAGGTCGGTGAGCCCGTAGGCGATGTTGCCGCCGACGTCGCGGTGCTCGAAGAGCTGGCCGTCCTGGAACATGAGGCCGAAGTCGCGCTTGTGGACGGGCACGCGCACCATGCTCCGCCCGCCCCAGGGCGACCTCGCCGGCGGCCACGTCCTCCAGACCGGCCACCGCGCGCAGCAGGGATGACTTGCCTGAGCCCTGAGGCCCCCAGGAGCGCGACGACCTCGCCGGCGGCCACCTCCAGGTCAACGCCGTCGACGGCGCGCAGGTCCCCGTAGATCACCGCGAGCCCGCGCACCGACAGGCCCGCAGAAGCGCTGGTGTCACTGGTAGTCGGGCTCATGGCCACTCGCCTCCGTCCGTCCTGGGCTCCACGCGGCCGGGCCGTCTCGTTGTTCTCGCCTGTGGTACCCGCCGAGTGCCGGCCGGTCTCCGCGAGGCTGCGCACTGCAGGGGCGGGTCGATGCGGCGACGCCCTGCCCGGTCTCGACGTCGCGCCCGCGCTTCCGCCCCGCCCGGGGCCGAGCCGGGTCTGGAGCCACTCGCAGCCGAGCATGACGGCGGCGCTGCCCACCGCCAGGACCACGCCCCCGGCCAGCGCCATCCCCTGGTTCTGGGCGCCAGGGCTGCCGATGAGCCGGTAGACGACCACCGGCAGGGGTCGGCTCCTGGGGGCGGGCCAGGGAACGACGTCGCCCCTGAACTCACCCAGCGACGTCGCCAGGGCGAAGCCGGCCGCCAGCCCGCCGGCGCGCAGCAGCTGGGGGACCGTCCACGGTCAGCAGCACCCGGCCGGGTCCGGCCCCCAGGGCGGCCGCCGCCTCACGCTGACGCGGGTCGATGGCGCGCAGTGCCGGCGGCAGGGTGCGCACCACGAGCGGCACGGCCACGACGGCCTGCGCCAGCGGCAGGATCCACCAGGAGCGGGTCAGGGACAACGGCGGGCGCGCCAGGGTGATGAGGAAGCCGAAGCCAACCGTCACGGCGGAGACGCCCAGCGGCAGCATGAAGGCGGCGTCGAGCCCAGTGATGATTCGGGCGAGCGCCCGGCTGCGGGGTCGGCGCGAGACGACCAGGCACACCGCCACCCCCAGGGTCAGGGCAATGGCCGCGGCCGCCACGGCCACGCTCACCGAGTTCGCGGCCGCCTCCCACACGGTCACGAGCAGGGGCGCTGCGCCCGCCGGTCGTGCCCAGGTCGGTGTAGTTGGCCAGCGTCCAGGCGCCGTCGCGCTGCAGGGAGCGCGCCACCAGCACCGCCATCGGCGCCACCAGCAGCCCCCGACCGTGGCCGCGGTGACCGCGAGCGCAGGGGCGTCTGCGCGCGCGCAGCCGTGGGGCGGGCACCTCGGTGCGCAGGCGCAGTCGCGTCTGCGTGGCGGCGCGCGCCCGCTCGGCCACCCACAGGGCCAGGGCGATGACGCCGAGCTGGACGACCGACAGGACGGCGGCGCCCCTGCAGGTCGAGATACTGGGTGGTCAGCCGGTAGATCTCGGTCTCGATGGTGCCGATCCCCACGCCGCTCGAGCACGAGCACCACCCCGTAGGCGGTGGCGCAGAACAGGAAGGTCAGGGAGGCCGCTGAGGCGATGGCGGGGGCCAGGGCGGGCAGGGTGACGGTGGCGAAGGCCCGCATCGACGAGGCCCCCAGCGCCCGGGCGGCCTCCACGGCGCGCGGGTCGAGCCGCGACCACATGGTGCCCACGGTGCGCACCACGAGCCCGTAGCTGAAAAAGGCCAGCGCGGCCACGACCGCGGTCAGGGTCCCGTCCAGGTTCAGGGCCTCAGGGGACCGCCGCGGGTGACCAGGGGCGTGGAAGGCGACGCCGACGACGACGCTGGGCAGCACGAAGGGCACGGTCACCACCCCGCGCAGCAGGTCGCGGCCGGGGAAGGCGCGCCGGTAGAGGACGAGGGCTCCGGGGATGCCGAGGGCCACGCACACGGCGGTGCCCAGTACCGCCTGGGTGAGGGTCTGCGTGAGGATCCGCCAGGTGCGCTCGCGGGCCAGGACCTCACCGAAGCCGCTCAGGTCCAGGGCGCCGTCGGGGGCGAGGCCGCGGCCCATGAGCGTGGCCACGGGCCAGGCGAAGAAGACCGCCAGGAAGGCCAGCGGGCCGACGACGGCCAGGGTCCAGCCGGCACGCTCGCCCCAGCCGGGCCGGGGGCCGCCGGCACGTCGGGCAGCGGCGTCGGCCCCGGCCGGCAGTCCGGCGGCCCCCGGTACCGGTACCGGAGAGGCTTCGGCGTCGGGCCGCGCAGCGGCGTCGGCGGCGGTCTTCTCGCCCGGCGTGCTCACTTGCCGACGGCCTCGGTCCAGGTGTTCAGCCACTCCTCGCGGTGGGTGGTGATCTCCTTGGGGTCGACCTTCACCGGGGACTTCGACAGCGGCCCGAACTTGGTGAGGGTCTCGGGCAGGGCGGCGTCGGGCAGGACCGGGTACATGTACATCTGGCCGGGGATGTCCTCCTGGACGGCCTTGGAGAGCATCCACTCCACGAAGGCCTTGCCTCCCTCGGGGTTGGCGGCGTTCTTGAGGACCCCGGCGTACTCGACCTGGCGGAAGGCCGTGTCCAGCAGGGCGGAGGTGGAGCTGGAGCTCTTGTCCTTGGAGACCGTGAAGGAGGGCGAGGAGGCGTAGGAGACGACGATGGGATAGGTGCCCTTGCCGCTGCCGGAGAAGTCGGTCTCGTAGGCGGCGGCTCCAGTCCTCGGCGATCCGGGCGCCGTTGGCCATGAGCTGCTTCCAGTAGCTGCCGAAGGAGCCGGCGCCGAAGTGGCCGATGGTGGCCAGCAGCCAGGCCATGCCGGGTGAGGAGTTCGTGGGGTTGATGGCCACGAACAGGCCCTTGTACTCGGGCTTGGTGAGGTCCTCGAAGGTGGCTGGGGGCGTCAGGCCCTTTACCGGTGAAGTAGCCGGTGTCGATGTTGAGGCAGACGTCGCCGACGTCGATGGGCGCGAGGGCCGGGGTGTCGGCGACGACGTAGCTCTCGGCGCCCTTGGGCAGGGTGACGGTGACGGAGGTGTCGATGACGCCCTGGTCGAGGGCGCGGGTGGCGTAGGTGTTGTCGATGCCGAAGACGGCGTCGCCCAGGGGGCGTCCTTGGTCAGGACGAGCTTGTTGACCAGCGCGCCGGGCGTCCCCGGAGGTGGCGATCTTGAGGGTGTATCCGGTCTCGGAGGTGAAGGCCTTCTGGAGGTCCTCCGAGACGTGGAAGGAGTCGGGGTGACGACGGTGACGGTCTTGAGTCGGCCTGGGAGCCGCTCTTCTGCCCTTGCTGCAGGCGGCCAGGCTCAGACCGACGGCGCCGGCGGCGGTTCCGGCAAGAACGGCGCGAGCGGCTGAGGGCCGGGCGGGTCCCGGGCCGGGGCGGCGGGTGGACTGGATGCTCTGCGTGCCTCCTGGATGGTTCTCCGGAGGGCCCGGACGCCGTCTGCGGCGCGCCGGGGGAGATGGTCTCGACTTCCTTCGCCGGTACTAACCGGAGCAGGTTCGAGGGTCTGCGGGTGTCCGCACCTCAGCGCCGTCGGTGTCGGCCCGTCGGCCAGTGGTGGCTGGACCGACGACGGGCGCTCCTGTCGTTGCAGGTCAACCGTAGTTCGACACCGCCCGCCGACACCAACTCCGGTGCCCCGCACCACGAAAACCCATCGCCCTGGCACGTTAGCTCTCCCACGCGTTCGTAGGGTAGGTCGCCGGTTCGTACCCTCACCCCTCGAACGCGCGACCTCAGGTACGACCGCGCGGGTCTGACAGCCGGCAACTTCCGGAGCCATTCCATCCATTGAAGCCCACCGACCTTACGTCTGATGACGCTGGAGTTCGGGCGGCCATGACCTCGGTCGCGACGGCGAGCGGATCCGTGGGCTCCCGGCCCAGCAGGTAGGGAGGTCATCACCCGTCCTGGCCAGGAACCCGTGCCGGATGACACTGGAGATCGAGAGCATCAGGGACTGGCGGGAAGGCCGGCATCCCATCCTCGGCGAGCAACTGCCGGTAGTCGCCCAGGCTCATGTCCTCACCTCACATCCCAGGCGGCCTGCGATGTCGGCGACGGTCACCGTACGGTTTCCCACCAGCTCGTAGACTCTCTCCTTGTGCCCGCCTGGGTCGCTGAGGACCGAGGCGGCCGCGCGGGCCAGGTCTTGCCGTGCCACCGCGGCGATGGCCCCGTCACCCAGCGGCGACACGATTCTCAGCGCTTCTCCTGCTTCTCCCACGACAGCGGGGCCGGCGAGAATCTCGGCGTAGACGCCGTTGCGCAGAATAGTCCATGTCATGCCGCTGGCCATGATGATTCGCTCGGTGACTCGGTGCGGCAGCGCCATTGACAGGTGGTCTCCCGCACCAGTGAGGCTCGTGTAGGCGAGGTGAGAGATGCCGTCGCGCGCCGCGACCTCAACGGCGGCGCGGTTGAAGGCGATCTGCCGGTCGTCCTCCTGTGCCCCGGCGGATACCAGCAGCAGGGTGTTGACGCCGGTGAAGTCCAGGCTGTCCGGGATGCTGAAGTCAACATGCCGTTGTCTCTGCTGACGGCGTGCGGCTGCCACCCACCGCCGGAATACCGCGAGCGCGCAGCTCCGCCAGGACGGCCGAGGAGAACCGTCCGCTCGCACCGGTCACCATGATCATGAGTAGTCTCTTCAGACTCAACCGCACTGAGGAAGCCGCCTCCCGCGGCCACTGAACCTTCTGCGCATGAGCCTGAGGGCATCGTGCATGCACCCACTAAGGGAGGCAGTTTCTTGTCACCGACGCACAGCGATGTGACCACCGAGGACCCCGGTCCGGTGCCTCTGGAGCGCTGCACCTGGCGCACCTGCGAGGATCCTGCATCCGGGCGGTCCACGACCGCTAGGGAGACAAGTGGTCCCTGCTGGTCATCGTGGAGCTGACGCACGGTCCGCTGCGTTTCCGTGAGTTTCAGCGCGCCGTCGGCGGAGTCTCGCAGCGCATGCTCACCCCTGACGGTGCGAGCGTCTGGAGCGCGACGGCTGGTGCGCCGCACGGTCTCACCCCACGGTTCCCGCCCAGGTCGACTACCGGCTCACCGAGATGGGGGCGAGCCTGACGCATCTACTGGAGAGCCCTGGCCGACTGGTCGCTGGCGCACCGGAAGGACATCGCTCAGGCCCAGACTGATTACGACCGCGCCCACGCGGGCGAGCTCCCATACGTTAGATCGAGGCGCGAGCCTCCCTGCACGGGCGGGTACCCCTGATCTCACCCCAGGGAGGAGCCGGGGCGCGCGACTCGTCCGAAGGGGTGGAGGGCCACCCCACGAATCATCACCACGACGCTCCTGCTCACCGGTGGCCGCCTCCTAGCCTGCTCACATAGAGCGCAAGGCGGCACCAGCCGGCCCCTGGTTCTATGATGAGCGCCGGCCCGCCGGCACCACCACCCGCGCCATGCCGGGAAGAGCCCACCTCCCTCCCCGCACCCTAAGAAAATCCACCCCTGCCCTACGAGAGGAGCCCACCCCCATGAGCACCCCCTGGTTCCTCCCCGCTCCGTTGATCGATATCACCGCGCTGGCGCTGTGGTGGGGGGCCCTCAGGCTCTCGCGGCGCCGCGACGACCGGCGGCTGCGCAACGGGGTTCTGTTCCTGCTCCTGGTCGGCTCGGCGAGCGAGAGCACTCGCTCCACCTCGCCTCCCTCTATCCCCACCCTCAGGCTCCCGGTAGGACTGGGCAGCGTCGCCTTCTTCCTGCTCATCGCCCCCATGCCGTTCCTGCCTCGCGTTCAACGGCGTCGTCCTCATCCGCCGCGAGGGGCGGCGCCTGAGCAACCTGCTGTGCCTGGCGGCTGGCCTGGCACTTATCGCCACACTGATGGCCGCTGCCGCTCGTAGCCACCGCCAACCCTGGGCCCTCCTGGTCGCCGCTCTTGTGTTCTGCGCCTGCGCTCTACCTGGGCGTCTTCCTCCCTCATCTTCCTGGGTCAGACGGTGGTGCAACGGATCTGGGCGGACGCTGGCCGTGCCGCACCCCGACGTCGTCGTGGTCCACGGCGCCGCCTCATCAACGGGAAGGTCGGGCCACTGCTGGGGTCGCGGATCGCCGGCGGCATCGACGCCTGGCGCGAGGAGGAGGCCTCCGCCCAGGCGTACCACTGCTGGTCATAGCAGCGGCGGACAGGGCGTCGATGAGCCGATCAGCGAGGCGCGCGCCATGGCCGACTACGCGATCGCTCTGCGGCATCCCGCCCGAGCGGATCCTCCTGAGGACCTCCGACGACGACCCGCACGAACATCTCCTGCACCCGCGACCTCCTGGCCGAGCGCGGGCATGACGGATCCGCAGGTCCCGCTGGTGACGAGCTCCTTCACGCGGTGCGCACCGCGATCCTGGCCTCCGACATGGGGGTGCCGGGCGGTGGGAGCCGGCGCGCACGGCCTGGTTCTCACATCGTCAACGCCTGGCTGCGCGAGTACGTCGCCGTGCTGACCACCGGCGCCGCCCTGCCTCATCTGCGCCAGCACGCCGGAGTCTTCGCCGCGCTGGGATGCACTGCTGGCCCTCGGCACGCAGAGAGGGCTCATATCGGCTGAAAGGCGCCACGCGGGCGGACACTGCTGCGCCGTCGGCCCAGGTGCGGCATGATCGGGCGGAACGTCGGACACCCATCGGTCCGCCGCCAGCACGCAGGTACCACGACGCCGCCCGGCCCGGGCGCAAGGAGGACTCAATCGAGCGCACAGGACCCCGCCCAGATCGACCAGACCACCGACTTCATGTGGAAGGCGATCAGCGCCGTGGCCACGCTTCGCCTCCGGTCCGTGGCCGAGAAGGTCGTGGCGCCCGGCTGGCGGGCGATCTCCGGCAAGCTGGCCCCACGCGAGGAGTGACCAGCTCTCAACCACGCTGGCTGAGATCGTCACCCTTTCGCCATCATCTCCGGGGCAACCGTCACCCTGGTGCGTGAGCTCGACCGCGCCAGGCCGCCGCGGGTACAGCGCCCGCCGCCCTGACTCCTTACGCGCAGCGCGCGCCATCAGCGCCTGAGGATTCTCGTCCGTGCCGGGCCCCCATTGCGGGTCGGCACACTAGGAGTCCCTGTAGTCACGATTGGCGACTTTTTCCCGCCCGAGCACCGTTCGCGAGGAGCCTCACACACTGACACCACAGCTGCATCTTCGCAGGTCAAAGCCAGCTTTTCGAGGTTCCTGTCGAGCTCGCGGCCGCCGGCCGCGCCTTGAAAAAGTCGCCACCGTGACACTTTCTCCTCCGTCGCGCCTCAGCCCCCAGGTCTGACACCTCCCACCTCACCCGCCCGGTCACGGCTCCCGGCCCCGCCCCGCAGGCTGACGGGGAGCGCCAACGGTGCCGCGCAGGCGACCTCCGGGCGCCACCGGCCCACCTCCCAGCGCTTCCGCCTTGCCTTCGAAGACCTGAGGGCCTCACCCCGACGAGTGCCGTGCAGATCGTCTGTGTCGTCATCGTCGTCATCGCCACGACGATCGGTATCGCAGTTTTCGCACGCGCCTGTTTCACTCATTGGCGCCCGCATGGCCCGGGGCGCGCGGCCGCGCCGGAGCGTCTCGCGCCCGGTCGGTCGGCGCCTGCGCTCACGCTGGGTGCGCTCAGGCTACACCGCCTTCAAGGGCCGCCCTTCATCAAGGCCGCCCACCGGCTGGTCATGGTCTCCCTTCCGCTGCTGTTCCCTCACGCTCGTGGCCGGCTACGGCAGGTGCTGGGCGGGCCCGACTTCGCGCTGCCGCTCATCGGGCACGCCGCCTCGGTGGGCCTGGGTCGTCGAGCTCATCGCCTGGCTGTCCGCTTTCGGGATCGTGGGTCTGACCATCCTGCGCTGGCGCGACCCGGCCGGCCGGGCCGCCCCGCCCTCACGCCCCGACTCCGACGGCGGCAAGCGTCCGCGCACTCACGCTTCGCCGGGTCGACGTCGGCCCAGGCGAAGTTCGTCGAGGCCACCATCATCGGCATAGTCGCCTGCGTGCCGGCGCTGCGGATGCTGGAGCACGCTTTCCTCACCGCCTCCCCTGACCCGGCGCAGCGGGCCCCGGCCTCCTGGACGCACTCTCCGCTGACGGCCCGGACCGGGTCCGCTTCTCGCCCACGTGAGCACCGCGACGCCCTGGGGTAACGCGATCCTCGCCGTCGCCACCATCAAGGTGGTGCTGCGTCGATGACCCGGTTCGTCGTCGTGGGCCTGCAGCCCTCGATGGGCGTGGCCTGGCACCGGTTCCTGGCGATCCTCACCGTCTACGAGCGCCGCGAGGTGACGGTTCCAAGGCCCCTGGGCCCGCTCCAGCCGCTCGTGGTCGCGCGACGAGCCCCTGACCGAGGCCACCAGTGGACGCGCTGGAGGAGGCCAGCGGAGGCCGCTGACTCCGGTGAGGCCCCGAGGCGCGCCTGGGCGTGGGGCCGCATCGAGTGACTTCACCTGGAAGGGCCTGCTGGACTCTCCACCTGCACCGAGTGCGGTCGCCGCCAGGATCCGTGCCCGGCGTGGAACACCGGCAAGCCCCTGTCCAAGCTGTTCGTCGCTGAGCTGCGCGACCACCACGCGGCAGTCGCCCCTCACCTGCGGGGCCGCGAGCGCCCTGGGCGTCGAGCCCGACGACGTCACCGAGGAGATAGGCCTCCCGCCCGACCTCCGGCGGGCTGGTCGGCACGGCGCTGGGGCATGCACGACGGCCTGGCGCGCGAGACGAACCTGGGCCTGGAGCCAGGCACCGCCCACACCGGCGACGTGCTCGGCAGCGCTGGCACGCCAAGGCGGCCCCCACCGAGACGGGCGTGGCCACGCGGCCGGCGCCTCTGGCCGGGGAGGTCATCCGCCGACGTCCTGTGGGCCTGCACCACCTGCGGGGCCTGCGTGACCAGTGCCCGGTGGACATCGAGACGTCGACCACGTCGTCGACGTGCGCCGCCAGCAGGTGCTCATGGAGTCGGCCTTTCCCAGGAGCTCGGCGGGCATGTTCCGCAAGATGGAGTCCAAGGGGAACCCGTGGGGGCTGCCGGCTCGCAAGCGCATGGACTGGGCCAAGAACCTGACTTCGAGGTGCCGGTCATCGGCGACGACGTCGAGGAGCGCCGCGGACGTCGACTACCCGTTCTGCCGGCTGCGCCGGCGCCTACGAGGACCGGGCCAGGGAAGACGACGCGGGCCGTGGCCGAGCTGCGTGCACACCGCGGAGTGAAGCTGGCGGTCCTCGGCGACGCCGAGACCTGCGCACCGGCGACCCGGCCCGGCGCGCCGGCAACGAGATCCTTCACCAGATGCTCGCCGCGCAGAACGTGGAGACCCTGGGCGAGGTCGGGGCGCAGAGGATCGTGGTGACCTGCGCGCACTGCTCAACACGATCCGCGGGAGTACCCGCAGATCGGGGGCCGCCACGAGGTCGTCCACACACCCAGCTGCCCAACCGGCTCGTGCGCGAGGGCTGGCTGCGCCCCTGCCGCCGCGGAGATGAGACCCCGGCGGCGCCGTCGGGCGGGGAGGCAGACGGCACGGCGGCGGGCGGCGCTGGTCATCCCGACAGTCACCTACCACGACGCCTGCACTGGGCCGCACAATCAGGTTCACTCCCGCCGCGCGAGCTGCTGGAGGCGACCGGCGCGACCACGGTGGAGATGCCGCGCAGCCGCGAGCGGGGCTTCTGCTGCGGGGGCGGTGGGGCGCGCCTCATGGAGGAGACCATCGACACGCATCGCCGTGGAGCGCTCGCGCGAGCCATCGGCACCGCGCAGGTCATCGCCACCGCCTCGCCCCTTCTGCACCACGATGCCTCCGACGGCGTCGCCTCCCGAGGGCGCGGACGTGCGGGTCACGGACGTGGCCACCTCATGCTGGAGGCCGTGCGCCGCGGCGGGGAGTAGGCGTCCGCCTGCCACCCGCCGGGAGAGTCAGCGCTGCGCGCCCGCAGGTCTCCCTCAGTGCGCCAGACGCTCACGGACACGGCGCTCGTGACCGCTGGCGGTGGGCTCGTAGAGGGCTGTCGCTCGACACCGTCGGGCAGGTAGTCCGGTGCCGGAGCAGCCGTCGGCCGTGTCCGGGGTCGTACTCGTAGCCCTCGCCGCAGCCGAGATCCTTCGCGCGAGCCGGGTGGGGCGTTGAGGATATGAGCCGGCGGCATGAGCGAGCCGGTCTCGCGAGCCAAGCGCGCTGCCCGGCCGCAGCCGCGGTAGACGGCGATGGACTGGGGCGCGGTGGCCAGGTGGACGACTACCTGCGCGACAGCGAGCTCCCCTCGGGCGAGCCCAGACGCTCGTAGGCGTCCCAGGCCGCCAGCGTCATCTGGAGAGCGGCTGGTCGGGCCATGCCGACGTCCCCGCTGGCGAAGCGCACCAGCCGCGCACCACGTGAGCGGGTCCTCGCCCCTGTCCAGCATCCGCGCCAGCCAGTACAGCGCGGCGTCCGGGGTCCGGAACCCCGCATCGACTTGTGCAGGGCGGGAGATGAGGCTGTAGTGCCCTCGCGGGACTTGTCGTACAGGGTGCCCGAGGAGACGACGCGCAGCCCCTCGACATTGAGCGCGTTCCGGACCGCTCGCGTCCTGGGCGGCGAGGACCTGCTCGACCATGCCCAGTAGGTAGCGGCCGTCGCCGTCGGCCATGGACAGCAGGGGGCGGTGCGGGCCTCCCTCGGTCAGGGCGAGGCTGCGGCCGGTCAGGGACTCGCGCGCGCCAGCAGCCTCAGTCAGGGCGGCCTCGTCCAGGCGGCGCAGGACCATGACCCGACAGCGCGACAGGAGGGCTGCCGTTGAGCCTGAAGCTCGGGTTCTCGGTGGTCGCACCGACCAGGACGACCGTCCCGTCCTCGTGACGGTAGGGCAGGAAGGAGTCCCTGCTGGGCGCGGTTGAAGCGGTGGATCTCGTCGACGAACAGGAGCGCGTTCCCCGCCCTGATCTCGCGGGCGGCGGGCCGCGGCGGCGAAGACCTGCGCAGGTCGAGCCACCCCGGAGAAGGTCGCCGAGACCTGCTCGAAGACCAGGCCGGTGCGGTCGGCCAGGAGCCGGGCGACCGTCGTCTTACCGCAGCCCGGCGGGCCCCACAGGATGATCGAGGACAGGCGGCCGGAGGCGACCACGCGACCCAGCGGGGCGTCCGGGCGAGCAGCTGGTCCTGGCCGACGACGTCGTCAAGCGTCCGCGGACGCAGCCGGTCGGCCAACGGGCGGGCCGGGTCGTCGACGAGGCCGGAGCGCATCGGAGCCGGCAGCGTCGAACAGTGAGGGCGAGTCGAGTTCGGGCGTACGGCGAGCCATGCCCCGAGCGTAGGCCCTGGAGGCGACATCAGTACCGGCCGCGCGTGTCAGGGACAAGCGGACCCTGACCGATCGGGGGACCGGTTCAGCTGGTGGCCCACATCCATGACGACAGGTGTCCCCATACCTCGGTGGCGGATACGGGGATCAGGGGGATGCTCCGGCTGGGACCGTTGGGGTCACCGACGGGAGAGTCGTCCTCCTCAATGACGTAGACCATGGAGCTCACCCCCAGCGTCATCAGCTGATCGGTCAGGACAAACCCCTGATCCCGGTCCCGGTCCTCCGACTGTGAAGCACGATCGTCCACCGCCCATCACGCGCATCCCGCACGAACTGAGAGGCCTTCGGCCCGCCGTAGCCGATGGTGGCCATGTTGGCCTCGGCGGCCCGAGCATCCGCCAGGCGCACCGCAGCGGCCAGGGTGTCGTAGATGTCGTCGGGGCCGTCATCGATCATGGGGCGGGGGTAGAGGTTGTCGTTGGCCAGGGCGATATGCGGCACCTCGACGTCATCACAGCCATAGACGTGGACACCATCAGTGTCGTAGCGCTCAACGGTGCACCGCGGCGAGCTCAACCCACAGGACGATGTCCCGCACCGGCACCGGGTCCTGAGTCCATCTCGCCGCAGGCTGTAGCGGGCGTCAGCGGCCACGAGGCCGGCCAGGACCTCCGAGGCCGCCAGCGTCGGCCCGTAGGGTCGATGACGCTGATGTCCTCCAGCACCGCCAGGGCCCCCGGCATAGTTCGCGCGCTGAGCAATGGGGCCGGTCACCATCCTCGGAGGACGTCCCACCGCCCTGGCCCAGGACCATCACACCGCGCTCGGCGTCGAAGCGAGCTCATGCCACAACCTCCAGGGACTGGCTCATCTCATACATGTGACCGAAGTGGGCACCGAACTCGCGCGTGGCGCAGGTGAAGGTCGCCGTCCACAGGCAGGCGCCCCGCTGAGGGCTCCGGATCCAGGCCAGCGCATGAAGGTCGGAGCCGTCTCATCAAGGATGTAGATGCCACCGCGCAACCGGCCCCTTCACGCAGGTGCTCGGCCGGCACTCATCAATCATCCGCACACCGGGAATGGCATCCACAATCGCCCGGCCCGAGCCCACCAGCACCGCACCAGGCTCCTCATCCACACCCAACGGCGTACGCACAACCACCAGGTTCGGTGCGTAGGCGCGGGTCTGGGGTACAGCCGCCGCGATATAGCGCACCGTGTCCTGCGTGCCCCGTAGCAGCCCCGCAGGCAGGTCATCCGCGGTCATCGGCTGCCACCCCGGCGCCAACTGAACACGCACTGTTTCACTCATGCGTCCCGACTCCCTCCTGGCCGTTGCGCGGCGCGGTTCGCCCGCTTCGGCAGTTCATCATCATGCTTAGCACATGTACCCGGGCAGTTTCTGCACGAGTTCTCCGCACTACTGCGGGTCACTGTGCTGGTCGTCGGGGTGCGTGAGGTGGGCCCGCACTGGCAGGGAGTCGCTGACTTCAGCGGGTCTCGCCGCCCGCGTCGCCCGCGTGCCGCCATCAGCGACCGTCCACGTCGGTCGTTGGCTCCGGACGGGCGGCATGCCGCCCCCACGAGGCGACACCCCATCCCCATGATCCCAGTTAGCCCGAGCAGCCTCCTGCGCCCGACGACGCCGCCTCTCCAGCTGCCACTCCGGATACATCGGCCCCGGCAGCTGAAACGGAATCAAACCCAACACAGCCAAGGCCAGGAAAGTTACTGCGATAGCAGCAAGCACCCTCACCCCACACATCCCAGCAGTGGGATCCGGAAAGAAAAGCATGTTTCGAGCCAGCAACAACGAAACACATGCCAGCAGCAGGCGTTATCACCGACTCGGTGTTCCTACCGAGATTGAACCATGTTCTCGACTGATGCCGCAGCAGATCTGCGTACCAGTGATCAGAAAACATCGTAAAACAGTTCACCAGCGTGATGCCACCCAGAGCAAAGAGACCCAATGGCTCCATACATATGGGAAGAACTCACCGAGCAATCACCTCACCCACCAGAACCAAGCATTTCACACCTCATACTGACCACAGCACCCTCATCGCCCCACTACCTATCAGAGTGTATGGATCAGACGCTCTCTCCGCCGCGCGACCACCACTATCCTCGTCACGCAGAGAGCGAGCCCGCATCGGCAGAGAGTCGCTCGGACTTCAGCGGGTCTCACCGCCGGCGTCGCCCGCGTACTGACCGTACCGACCATCTGCGCGTCAGTCACCGTCTCTGGAGGTGTGGCGTGCCGACCCCTCGGAACTACGCCGCCGGTCTCATGCTCCCAGCCGGCTCGAGCAGCCCCTGCGCCTCGACGACGCCCCTCCAGCTGCCACTCCGGATACATCGGCCCCGGCAACCGAAACGGAATCAAACCCAGAATGGCGAGCACCATGCTCGACAAACAGACGCCTCCCACGCAGACTACTGTCCAACTTCTACGGATCGCCACCTCCTTCAAGCAAAAACACAAAAGTAACCACCAGACAGCATCATTATTCCAGCGGCTGGAGTTATCAGTGATTCAGTGTTACGCCCAAGGTCAAACCAGGCTTTTGAAAGACCCCGCTGAAACTCGCCGTACCAACTGTCGGAGAACATGACAAACCACCAGTTCACCACTCGTCCCACACCTGATAACCAGGCCTATACATCCAGCGTAAAATATTAGAAGATTCCACCTGGGCGCTCCACAACATCAAAGAGAAGAATGTACTATTGATGCTGTTCGCCAGTTTTTCCCCATCCAGGAACCCGCTATCCCTCCAGCGACACCTCCAACAACCCCTCCGACCGCAATTCCGATGGGGCCACCGGCCACACCAATTGAGGCCCCAATGCTGGCTCCGAGCTTCGCTCCCGCATATCCTCCCACCGCTGACGCAGTTCCCGTCGTCGTTGCGCGCGCGCAACCTTCTTTCCCTCACTCAGGGACGGGTTGTGTGAGTCCTTCTCCCACTGCTCGTAGCCGCTGACAGCGAAGTCGACCGCCACGAACCCCTTGCTGACCTTGTCCAGGTACGGCGCTGCCTTCCTCGCAGCAGCGACAGTCTTGCTCTCCCAGGTCCCACTCTCACCCTTGGGGACTTCCCAGTTGTTGAGGTGGCGATCATTGTTCACCCAGTGGGGCTTCATACCCTTGGGCGTACCCCTCCTGGGGTCATGGGAGGTCACCCACTTGTTGGGCTTGTCCCGCATGGGGTGCTTGACCACGGCATTAGTCGCCTTGAGTCCCGCCCCTCCGCCAGAGTCGCAGTATTCTGCACCACGTTATTCACCCAGATCGCCGCCTTACCCGCCGCGACACCACCGCCCGCAGACGTGTCCGAAGAGCGCACCCTTTGAGCTCCTTCCACACCGGGTTGTCAATGATGGCAGAGCATGCATTAGCAAACGCATCGCGCACCTCGGTCTCCCTGATGCGGATGTCGCTGGTCTCGGTGGACAGTGAGATGTAGAGGGTGTTCTTGGCGTTGTAGTTGTCAACTCAGCGTCTGATGAGTCTGCCGGTCCTTGTCCCTTTCGACAGGGTTGTCTCCATGAGCGGTGGCGGCGCCTGAGGCTCCATCACCTTCTCCCTCAACAGTCAACCCACCGGCAGTCGCCTTCTCCCGGACCCCGCCAGGTCGGATTTAATCGTTGTCAGCCCCGAGGCAAAGTTCTCCAGGCGGTCTTGTAGCTCCCCAGGCTCGAGGACAGCGTCTAGCACTGTCGCTCCTTCAAACCCACAGCGGTCTTGACCTGCTCAGCCGTCTCTCCCTGAAGCTCTCCTGACTGCAGGGTGCGATTGGCCCTCGACATCGATCTCGGCCTCATCCACAGCGGTCTTCACCTTGCCCACGTCCACCGCAGAGGCGGTGATGTCCGCTGGCGTCGCGTCCAGATGTGTATCAATCGGCATTGCTTCACGTCACTTTCTTTTGGGGAACTGGTGAGAGATGGTTACGAGGACTTCGGGGTGCTGCTGGCGCTGTCCTTGTCGGTCTGCCGTATCGACGCATCTGCCGATGACATGTTTTTCGCCAACCCTGGCAGAGTCCGCTGCAGATCGGACACAGTCGACTGAAGCTCCGACACCACCGGTGTTGCCGCCGACGTCGACCAGCCGCACCCGGATGGCGCCCCAACATTCTTACCGCTGACCTCCGAATTCGCGGAGTTCAGGTCGGACACCACAGACGACGCCGACTCGGCATCCCACTTCAACGTACTCGCTCGCCATCGCACAACCTCCTGCGGCACCAGCACGGCGCACTACGCATCAAGGACGCCGACGCACCAGACGAACGGAACAGCATGACCCTACCAGCCGGTCGCAACTTTACCGAGACCACATGGCATCACTCGCGGCACAAGCTCCTAGCCCACAACGCCGAAACCAGACAGGAACCTCCTGTACGTACGGGCGTTGCTCCCCTGCTCGTGCGCAACACACC
>BNJV01001138.1_pt1 | contig 21556 bp, 10 predicted proteins | sample 8540591 | NCBI WGS metagenome assembly BNJV01 (sample SAMD00202457, study PRJDB9452) | human saliva metagenome | host: Homo sapiens | reverse complement strand
CAAGCATTTTCTCTAATTTTTAATCAATATAAAAAAACGAGTTATGATGAGTAACTATGCTCCTATGAAAATCAATAAACCTTTTCATATAAGTATTTTCATGCATATCGCTATTTATAGGAATCTTTCCTAAAATCTAAGTCACTAATGTCTTTTTGAAGTATCCCCCTCACCTTTCAATTTTTTTATCTAATTTTTTTAATATAAATAAAAACAATCTCGAAACAGACACAAAAAGACCCACCCCTATCGGGATGAGTCTCTTTTTTTTCGAAAAACTGAAATAGTATAACTAACTATGTTGAGGGATTTAACCTATGAACTATCTTAGTCTTCTTTTTTGCGTTTTCCTGCCAAACCAAGTCCAGCCACTGTCATCAAACCGCCTAATAGAGTGGCCAATAATGATGTGTTTTCACCTGTCTCAGGCAAAGCTTGCTTAGTATCAGTTGCAGCTGGTGTTGCTTTTGAAGCGACATGAACTGTATCTGATGCAGGAGCAGGTTTATGCACTGTTGGTACTGGAGTTGCTTTAGTCTCTTGATTGTCAACCGTTGGTGTATTCTTATCTGCATCTGTGCGTGGATCTTTGACGATTACCTTAACTGGAACTTCATCTTTAGAACCATCTGGGTATGTCACGACAACAGTAGCGTCTTTTTCACCTTCAGTCGTAGTATCAACCGGTGTCTTATACTCGAATTTAGTACCTTCTGGAAGGTCGCCTACGTTGCCAATTGAATCCTTAGCGTTTGGTTGATCGCCTGGTTTAACCGTTTGATCCTTAGCTACAGGTGTATTCTTATCGGCGTCGGTACGTGGATCTTTAACGATTACCTTAACTGGAACTTCATCTTTAGAACCATCTGGGTATGTCACGACAACGGTAGCGTCTTTTTCACCCTCAGTTGTAGTATCAACTGGTGTCTTGTACTCGAACTTAGTGCCTTCTGGAAGATCACCTACGTTGCCAATTGAATCCTTAGCATTTGGTTGATCACCTGGTTTAACCGTTTGATCCTTAGCTACAGGTGTGTTCTTGTCTGCATCTGTGCGTGGATCTTTGACGATTACCTTAACTGGAACTTCATCTTTAGAACCATCTGGGTATGTCACGACAACGGTAGCGTCTTTTTCGCCTTCTGTGGTTGTATCAACCGGTGTCTTGTATTCGAACTTAGTACCCTCTGGAAGATCACCGACATTGCCGATAGAATCCTTAGCGTTTGGTTGATCGCCTGGTTTAACTGTTTGATCCTTAGCTACAGGTGTGTTCTTGTCTGCATCTGTGCGTGGATCTTTGACGATTACCTTAACTGGGACTTCATCTTTTGAACCGTCTGGGTATGTGACGATGACTGTTGCGTCTTTTTCACCCTCAGTTGTAGTATCAACTGGTGTCTTGTACTCGAACTTAGTACCACTTGGAAGATCACCTACGTTGCCAATTGAATCCTTAGCATTTGGTTGATCACCTGGTTTAACCGTTTGATCTTTCGCTACAGGTGTGTTCTTGTCTGCATCTGTGCTTGGATCTTTGACGATTACCTTAACTGGAACTTCATCTTTAGAACCATCTGGGTATGTCACGACAACGGTAGCGTCTTTTTCACCCTCAGTTGTTGTGTCAACTGGTGTCTTGTAATCGAATTTAGTGCCTTCTGGAAGGTCGCCGACGTTGCCAATTGAATCCTTAGCGTTTGGTTGATCACCTGGTTTAACTGTTTGATCTTTAGCTACAGGTGTGTTCTTATCCGCATCTGTGCGTGGGTCTTTGACGATTACCTTAACTGGGACTTCATCTTTTGAACCGTCTGGGTATGTGACGATGACTGTTGCGTCTTTTTCACCCTCAGTTGTAGTATCAACTGGTGTCTTGTACTCGAACTTAGTACCACTTGGAAGATCACCTACGTTGCCAATTGAATCCTTAGCATTTGGTTGATCACCTGGTTTAACCGTTTGATCTTTCGCTACAGGTGTGTTCTTGTCTGCATCTGTGCGTGGATCTTTAACGATTACCTTAACTGGAACTTCATCTTTAGAACCATCTGGGTATGTCACGACAACGGTAGCGTCTTTTTCACCCTCAGTTGTTGTGTCAACCGGTGTCTTGTACTCAAACTTAGTGCCTTCTGGAAGGTCACCTACGTTGCCAATTGAATCCTTAGCGTTTGGTTGATCACCTGGTTTAACCGTTTGATCTTTAGCTACAGGTGTGTTCTTATCCGCATCTGTGCGTGGGTCTTTAACGATGACCTTAACTGGAACTTCATCCTTAGATCCATCTGGATAAGTCACAACGACTACAGCGTCTTTTTCACCCTCAGTTGTAGTATCAACTGGTGTCTTATACTCGAACTTAGTTCCTTCTGGTAGATTATTTGGGTTTTCAATCGATTTGATTGGTTCTGGAGTCTCAAGAATAATTACTGTTTGAGTATTGGCAGCAGGTGTGTTCTTGTCTGCATCTGTGCGTGGATCTTTGACTATTACCTTAACTGGGACTTCATCTTTTGAACCGTCTGGGTATGTGACGATGACTGTTGCGTCTTTTTCACCCTCAGTTGTAGTATCAACTGGTGTCTTGTACTCGAACTTAGTACCACTTGGAAGATCACCTACGTTGCCAATTGAATCCTTAGCATTTGGTTGATCGCCTGGTTTAACTGTTTGATCCTTAGCTACAGGTGTGTTCTTGTCTGCATCTGTGCTTGGATCTTTGACGATTACCTTAACTGGAACTTCATCTTTAGAACCATCTGGGTATGTCACGACAACGGTAGCGTCTTTTTCACCCTCAGTTGTTGTGTCAACTGGTGTCTTGTAATCGAATTTAGTGCCTTCTGGAAGGTCGCCGACGTTGCCAATTGAATCCTTAGCGTTTGGTTGATCACCTGGTTTAACTGTTTGATCTTTAGCTACAGGTGTGTTCTTATCCGCATCTGTGCGTGGATCTTTAACAATTACCTTAACTGGTACTTCATCTTTAGAACCATCTGGGTATGTCACGACAACGGTAGCGTCTTTTTCGCCTTCTGTTGTTGTGTCAACCGGTGTCTTGTACTCGAACTTAGTGCCTTCTGGAAGGTCACCTACGTTGCCAATTGAATCCTTAGCGTTTGGTTGATCACCTGGTTTAACCGTTTGATCTTTAGCTACAGGTGTGTTCTTATCCGCATCTGTGCGTGGGTCTTTAACGATGACCTTAACTGGAACTTCGTCTTTTGAACCGTCTGGGTATGTCACAACAACTGTTGCGTCTTTTTCACCCTCAGTTGTTGTGTCAACTGGTGTCTTGTACTCAAATTTAGTGCCTTCTGGAAGGTCGCCGACGTTGCCAATTGAATCCTTAGCGTTTGGTTGATCACCTGGTTTAATCGTTTGGTCTTTAGCAGTTGGATCGTTCTTATCCGCATCCGTACGTGGATCTTTGACGATTACCTTAACTGGAACTTCGTCTTTAGAACCGTCTGGATATGTTACGACAACAATTGCGTCTTTTTCGCCTTCTGTGGTTGTATCAACTGGTGTCTTGTACTCAAACTTAGTTCCTTCTGGAAGGTCGCCGACGTTGCCAATTGAATCTTTGGCATTTGGTTGATCCCCTGGTTTAACCGTTTGGTCTTTAGCAGTTGGATCGTTCTTATCCGCATCCGTGCGTGGATCTTTAACAGTCACCTTAACTGGGACTTCATCTTTAGAACCATCTGGGTAAGTGACAATGACTGTTGCGTCTTTGTCACCCTCAGTTGTTGTATCAACTGGTGTCTTGTACTCGAACTTAGTACCTTCTGGTAGATCACCGACGTTACCGATTGAACCTTTAGCGTCTGGTGTGTCTCCAATATTAACCGTTTGATCCTTAGCTACAGGAGTATTTACATCAGCTTGAGTTGGATTTGCGGCTACAGTAACCTTAACTGGTACTTCATCCTTAGAACCGTCTGGGTAAGTTACGACGACTGTTGCATCTTTTTCACCTTCTGTGGTTGTATCAACCGGTGTCTTGTATTCAAATGTAGTACCACTTGGAAGATCTGAAACGTTACCAATTGAGTTCTTGGCATCTGGTGTGTCTCCAACTTTAACAGTTTGATCTTTAGCTGTTGGCGTGTTCTTATCCGCATCCGTACGTGGATCTTTAACGGTTACCTTAACTGGGACTTCGTCCTTAGAACCATCTGGGTAAGTCACGACAACAGTTGCGTCCTTCTCACCTGTAGTCGTTGTATCTACTGGTGTCTTGTATTCGAATGTAGTACCACTTGGAAGGTCTGAGACGTTACCAATTGAACCTTTAGCATCTGGTGTTTCGCCGACGTTAACGGTTTGATTTTTAGCTGTTGGTGTATTCTTATCTGCGTCTGTTCGTGGGTCTTTAACAGTTACCTTAACTGGAACCTCGTCCTTAGAACCATCTGGATAAGTTACAACAACTGTTGCATCCTTCTCACCTGCAGTTGTTGTGTCAACTGGTGTCTTGTATTCAAATGTAGTACCACTTGGAAGATCTGAAACGTTACCAATTGAACCTTTAGCGTCTGGTGTGTCTCCGATATTAACCGTTTGATCTTTAGCTGTTGGCGTGTTCTTATCCGCATCCGTACGTGGATCTTTAACGGTTACCTTAACTGGGACTTCGTCCTTAGAACCATCTGGGTAAGTCACGACAACAGTTGCGTCCTTCTCACCTGTAGTCGTTGTATCTACTGGTGTCTTGTATTCGAATGTAGTACCACTTGGAAGGTCTGAGACGTTACCAATTGAACCTTTAGCATCTGGTGTTTCGCCGACGTTAACGGTTTGATTTTTAGCTGTTGGTGTATTCTTATCTGCGTCTGTTCGTGGGTCTTTAACAGTTACCTTAACTGGAACCTCGTCCTTAGAACCATCTGGATAAGTTACAACAACTGTTGCATCCTTCTCACCTGCAGTTGTTGTGTCAACTGGTGTCTTGTATTCAAATGTAGTACCACTTGGAAGATCTGAAACGTTACCAATTGAACCTTTAGCGTCTGGTGTTTCTCCGATATTAACCGTTTGATCTTTAGCTGTTGGCGTGTTCTTATCCGCATCCGTACGTGGATCTTTAACGGTTACCTTAACTGGTACTTCATCTTTAGATCCGTCTGGGTAAGTGACAACAACAGTGGCATCTTTCTCACCTGCAGTTGTTGTATCAACTGGTGTCTTGTACTCGAAAGTTGTTCCACTTGGTAGATCTGAAACGTTGCCAATTGAACCTTTAGCGTCTGGAGTTTCTCCGATATTAACCGTTTGATCTTTAGCTGTTGGGGTGTTCTTGTCTGCATCTGTACGTGGATCTTTAACGGTTACCTTAACTGGTACTTCATCCTTAGATCCGTCTGGGTAAGTTACAACAACTGTTGCATCCTTCTCACCAGCTGTTGTTGTATCAACCGGTGTCTTGTATTCGAACTTAGTACCACTTGGAAGATCTGAAACGTTACCAATTGAACCTTTGGCATCTGGTGTTTCTCCGATATTAACCGTTTGATCCTTAGCTGTTGGGGTGTTCTTATCCGCATCCGTACGTGGATCTTTAACGGTTACCTTAACTGGAACTTCATCTTTAGAGCCGTCTGGATAAGTGACAACAACAGTGGCATCTTTCTCACCTGCAGTTGTTGTATCAACTGGTGTCTTGTACTCGAAAGTTGTTCCACTTGGAAGATCTGAAACGTTGCCAATTGAACCTTTAGCGTCTGGAGTTTCTCCGATATTAACCGTTTGATCCTTAGCTGTTGGGGTGTTCTTGTCTGCATCTGTACGTGGATCTTTAACGGTTACCTTAACTGGTACTTCATCCTTAGAACCATCTGGATAAGTTACAACAACTGTTGCATCCTTCTCACCAGCTGTTGTTGTATCAACTGGTGTCTTATATTCAAATGTAGTGCCACTTGGAAGGTCTCCGACGTTACCAATTGATTTCTTAGCATCTGGCGTTTCACCAACGTTAACCGTTTGGTCCTTAGGCGTTGGTGTATTCTTATCTGCGTCTGTACGTGGGTCTACAACCTTAACTGTGACAGGTACTTCATCCTTAGAACCATCTGGGTAAGTCACAACGACTGTTGTACTCTTATCGCCTGGGGTTGTTGTATCAACTGGTGTCTTGTATTCAAATGTAGTGCCACTTGGAAGGTCAGCAACATTGCCGATTGAGTTCTTAGCATCTGGTGTTTCACCAACGTTAACCGTTTGGTCCTTAGGTGTTGGTGTGTTCTTATCCGCATCGGTTTGTTTAGCCTTGATTTCAATTGGGACATTAACTGTTTCTGTTGTGCCGTCAGGATATGTGACTTGCATTGGCACATTGACCAAACCACTGCTTGCATTTTCAGCAATCTTACTAGTGATAGCACCTGTCGCTTCATCAACTGACACAGAAGTGACACCAGCAGGTAAAGTTCCAGCTTTGAAGGTTGTTCCTGAAGGAACTGGAACAACTTTTCCTTCCACATCGCGAATCAATGGAATTTGAGGTTGAGTAGTTTCACCAGCAGTCACAACTGCTTTTTCATAGCTGACATCATAAGTTTGGTTCTTAGGTGCATTAACAGTCAATAAGTTCGTATCAAGAAAGGCATTGGCATATGAACCTTGATGAACACCTTCAGTGTTACCTTTCCAACTACGTTGGATAGCATTCAAGTTTGGTTTAACGCCACGCTCCATCCATTGTTCAAAGAGGAGCATACCATTGTTTTTCTTGATTTCTTCATTCAACTTCTTAGCTAATTCAACTGAATCAATTGTATCTTTGAATTTGTACGAAATAGTGTATGAACCAAGTTGTCCCGAAGCTGTTCCAAGAATATTCTTGTTAATATAATTACGAACCTTATCAACATCACTTTGAGATGGATTAGATTTTGTCGCAATACTAATTTCATCTGTATTACGTGTATCAAGTTTTCCTGATGCATCCATCACAACCTTAGTTTTTTTGAACGCCACTTACAGCAGTACCATCTGCATCAGATTTATAAATGTATGTTTCGTTCAAGTCTAGGTATGGTAAAAGACTCTTAGGTAATACTTGTTCAATATAAGGTACTGACTGGAAAGTATTAGAACCCAGGTTAACAACACCCATTGCCGCAGAAACTTTCGTAGTATAGACTAATTCAATCGAATCTGCTTTTCCATCACTAGTAAAGCGAGGAAGAACTTTAAGGGTTGGCTGCGTATTAACCCCAGTACCAGGTGTACCAGTAAATGCGTTGCTTAATCCATTGTCAGAAGCAGTCTTCTTATCATTTTTAGAAGCGATAAACCATGAGTTATCAATACTTTCACGGACTAATTTATTTGGAATAACTTTACCATAGTCCTTACCAGTTACCCATGCAGAAGAGAATGACAATGGTGTATTGGCAAGACCAAGGTCATCCAAGGTTTTCCCGTTCTTCAAAGTAATGGTGATAGGGTGGTCATAAGCCGCACCAATACCACCTGATGCAACTGTATTATTTTGAATTGGAACTGACCAAACAGATCCATTTTCATATTTAGTAAATTCTTGTGCAGCACCTTGATAAGTTGGTTTGATTGTAATCTTCTCGATGTTTTCATAGAAGGTTGGATTTTGGAAGTTCATAATCATATGAGCGCCAAATGGGAAATTCTTATCCTTAGCCCATCCACCTGCTAATCGTGTCCAAGAAGTTCCTGTCAAGGAGATGCTTCCATCAGCATTGACCTTGTTGAATTCCACTCCGGCATTCTTTACAACATAAGGAGCTTCTTTATCAGTCGTAATCCCTGTTGAGTCAAATTTATTCGAAATTGTAAGAGAAGAGTCAGTTGGCTTGATAGCTCCATTCACAGTAACAGGAGATACATTGAGCTGCTTCGTCGTGTTTTTACCTGAAGCATCTGTTGCCGTAGCAACCACCGTACCACCTGATGATGGGCGTTTGAAGGTATAAACCCCGTTAGCACCACTAATCGAAACTTCCTGTCCATCAAGCGTCACTTTTACTGTTGAAGCCGCATCAGTACGAATAGTAACGTACTCTTCACCAGCTTCAATTGAAGCAGCAAGACTCTTGTTTTGATGTTTCCGTTGCAGATGGAGTAGCAGTTCCTTCAGCAAGTGCACGACGTGAACGAACACGTGGTTTCTCAGTTGTTGTTGAATCAGCAGAAGCTGATTGACCTGTCGCAGATGACTGAGATGGTGATGGTTGTGGCGTTTCAGAAGATGCAGCTACTGCCGGTGCTTCTGATGTTGCTGCAGCTTGTGATGTAGCGCTCTCCGTAGTTGTTGCAGGCGCTGTTGACGTCACAGGCGTTGCGACAGTAGCTGGTGCTTCAGCACTTGTTGCAGCTGTTGCACTTGCAACAGGATTTGTCGCTGCAGGCGTTGTCTCTGCGACTGTTCTAGTCTCGACTAAAGACGCCGTCGTTTCACCCGCTTCTGCTACTGGCGTAATCGGTGCAGCTGTCGTTTCAGTGTTTTTCATCCGCTTGTGCAGTCCCACCAATCATCAATAAGTGTTCCTAGCAATACCGAACAAACACCGATATTTAATTTTACGGAGAAAAAAACGACTTTTTCTTCTCATTGAATAAATCTTTACCCATAGTTCTCCAAAACAATTGGAATTCTAACTATCCAATTGCCCTTCCTAAAAAAATTTATTCTAATCCCTTTCCATTATGTTATCAAAAAAATGTAAATTTGCAATACAAAAATATCATGATTTTATTATTTTCTTTTTATAATCTTTTCTAATATAAACATCTGCTCACTTAAGTTTAGCTATTACAATAGTTTTATAACCCGTTATAAATACTTCTTATAAGTTATCCCCTGATTTTAAAAATAATTCTATAAGTTTATTCATACTTATCTCTATAACTAATTTAATAATCAGAAAAAATATATTTGTCAGATTATTTTTTTAAACACAAAAGAGACCCACCCCTTATGGGATGAGTCTCTTTTTCGAAAACTGAAATAGTCTAACTAACTATGTTGAGGGATTTAACCTATGAACTATCTTAGTCTTCTTTTTTGCGTTTTCCTGCCAAACCAAGTCCAGCTGCCGCAAGGATTCCTCCGAGAGCCATAGCTGCCATAGACGCATCATCACCTGTTTCAGGGAGTGCTGGTCCTTTAGGAGCTTCTGGTGTAGTTGGTGGTGTCACTGGTGGAACCACTGGAGTTGGAGGAGTCGGTGGTGTTGGTGGTGTTGGTGGTGTTGGTGGAGTCGGTGGAGTCGGTGGTGTTGGTGGAGTCGGTGGTGTCACAATATTGTTGAACTCAGTATCTTCTGGCAATTGAGAAGTTACTGTCAAGACTTTACCGTCTTTAGTTACTGAAACAACGACTGTAGCAACCATCTTATCATAGGTAACAGTTGCATCGTTACCTTGTACTTCTTCTACTGTGTAGACGTGAGTACCTTCTTCACCACGTTTGTACTCAAGAGCTGAGAACTTGATCTTACCGTTAGCATCATTGCTTACAGTTTCGATCACATTACCCTTGCTGTCTTTAAGTACGAAGCTAAACTCACCAGCTTTAAGTTCACGACCTTCAAGTTTCTTAGTGAATTCAAACTCAACCTTAGTTGGGATATTGACTACACGTTTTTCTGTTGGTTTTTCTGGTTTTTCAACAGATTTCTTAGTTGGGTCGTATTGGTGAACGATTTGTGACGCAGTATTTTCGATGTCTACACCATCTTTAGCAGTGCCTTTGATAGTTGCAGGAATATCGAACTTGTAGTAGCGTCCGAATGCCAATTTGGCAGTATCGATCACTTGAGTATTTTCTGCATCACCGAGTGACTTAGTGAGGTCAGACTTAGATGTTGCAGTGATTACACCATTTTCAACCTTGATGTCAAACTTAGCTGTCACATCTTCTCCTGTTACAGAGTCGTATGCTTTAATATCAGCAACATTGATGTTCAAGTTTTCGCTGTCATATTTATCTGTAACACCTACAGATTGGATATTGTGAGCGTCAGTGAAGTTAGTTGTGTCGAGCCATACTTGGTAGACAAACTTATCACCTTTCTTGAGTGTCTTAGTATTGATATTTTCAGCTTCGTTGTTAGCTGTGCTGTCAGCGTAAGGATCCTTGTTAGTATCGCCTACTTTATCTTTCAACTCAGCATCATCGTCAACAAGTTTCATACCAGTGATATCGAATTTCTCTTTAGAAACAACGTATTTCTCTGGTTGGAACTTAGGTTTTTTTCTGGTGGACGAACAGTGTTGTTAAATTCTTTTGTCTGCTGGGTCGTTCACTTTAGTGATAAGAGCTTTCGCTTTACCATCATGTGATACTTCAACAGTAACAAGAGCTTTCATTGAATCGTAAGAAACAGTTCCGTCAGTACCCTTAACTTCTTCTACAGTGTAGTTGTGAGTACCTTCTTGGCCTTTCTTGAATTCAAGAGCAGCAAATTTAACGTTACCTGCAGCGTCGTTCTTAACTGTTTGAAGGATGTTTCCATCTTTATCTTTAAGAACGAAGCTGAATTCATCCGCCTTAAGTTCACGGCCTTCAAGTTTCTTAGTGAAGTTAAATTCAACTTCAACTGGGATGTTTACGACACGTTTTTCTGTTGGTTTTTCAGGTTTCTTAACAGTCTTACTTTGTGGATCGTATTGGTGAACGATTTGTGAGGCTGTATTTTCGATGTCAACACCGCCCTTAGCAGATTGTTTAATTTCTGCTGGGATTTCAAACTTGTAGTAACGTCCGAAGGCGAACTTAGTTGTGTCGATAACTTGTGTATTTTCTGCATCGCCAAGTGACTTAGTAAGGTCAGCTTTAGATGTTGCAGTGATTACACCGTCAACGAGAGTGATATCGAACTTAGCTGTCACATCTTCTCCTGTTACAGAGTCGTATGCTTTAATATCTTTAACGTTAACAGTCAAGTTTTCGCTGTCATATTTATCTGTAACACCTACAGATTGGATATTGTGAGCTTCAGTGAATTTAGTTGTATCCAACCATACTTGGTAGTATACTTTATCACCTTTCTTGAGTGTCTTAGTATTGATATTTTGAGCTTCGTTGTTATCAGTCTTATCAGCGTAAGGATTTGCGTTAGTATCTGCAACCTTATCTTTCAATTCGCTATCATCGTCGAGAAGTTTAACTCCTGTAAGATCGAATTTAGATTCGTTAAGGATGTATTTCTCTGGGTTGAAGTCTGGAGTATCTGGAGGAGTTACTTTGTTGTTGAACTCTTTATCAGCTGCATCTGTCACGTTAGTGATAAGTGCTTTAGCTGTTCCATCATGTTTAACTTCAACTGTAACAACAGCTTTCATACCGTCGTATTGAACTGTGCCATCGGTACCTTTAACTTCTTCTACTGTGTACTTGTAAGTACCTTCTTGGCCTTTCTTGTACTCAATAGCTTTGAACTTAACGTTACCTGAAGCATCGTTCTTAACAGTTTCGATAACATTTCCTGCTTGATCCTTCAATTGGAAGCTGAATTCGTTAGCTTTAAGCTCACGACCTTCAAGTTTCTTAGTGAAGTTGAATTCAACTGAGATTGGAACGCTGTTTACACGTTTTTCAGTTGGTTTAGTAGGAATTTCTGTCTTCTTAGTTTGTGGGTTGTAGAAGTGAACTACTTGTCCAGCTGTATTTTCAATATCTACACCACCAGGAACAGAGTCTTTAACAGTGGTTGGGATATCGAATTTATAGTAACGGCCAAAGGCAAACTTAGTTGTGTCAATGATTTGAGTATTTGCATCGTCTCCAAGTGACTTAGTGAAGCCATCTTTAAGGTTAGCAGTAATCATGCCATTTTCAACTTTGATGTCGAATTTAGCTGTTACATCTTCGCCTGTTACTGAATCGTAAGCTTTAATAGCTGAAGCATCAAGCTCCAATTTAGTTTCATCGTAGTCATCAGAGATACCAACTGTTTGGATGTAATCCTTGTTGTTAGCGTCGAATTTAGTTGTATCGAGCCATACTTGGTAAACAAGTTTTTCACCACGTTTAACAGACTTAGTATTCATGTTTTCTTTTTCATTGTTTGATGCATCATCAGCATATGGGTTCGCATTTGTATCTGCGTACTTGTCTGCCAATTCTTTATCATCGTCAACGAGTGAGTTACCCTTGATGTCAAATTTCTCTTTGTTCACAACATATTTCTCTGGTTGGAACTTAGGTGTTTCTGGTGGAACCACCTTGTTGTTGAACTCTTTATCGTTAGCGCTTGAAGCGAATCCGCCTGTTGAAGCGTGGTTAACGACAGTTGTGAGAACTTTGCCTTCCTTAGTAACTTCCACTGTTACAGTTGCTTTCATAGCATCGTAAGTGATTGAAGTATCTTTACCAGCTACTTCTTCAACTGTGTAAGTGAATGTCTTACCAAGATCTGCTTTGCTGAACAAGAGTTTTTCAAACTTGATGTGACCATCTTTATCGTTGGTTACTGTTTGAAGAACCTTGTCGTCTTTGTCTTTCAATACGAAGCTGAACTCACCTGCAGTCAACTCACGTCCTTCAAGTCGTTTAGTGAAGTTGAACTCGAGTGGAACTGGAACGTTGTTTTCACGTGTTTGAGTTGGTTTTTCAGGAGTTGTAACTTTCTTATTGAATGGGTTGTATTGGTGAATTGTTTGGTTGGCTGTATTTTCAATATCTACACCGTCGTTAGCATCAATGTCTTTAACAACAGCTGGGATATCAAATTTATAGTAACGACCAAACTCGAATTTAGTTGTATCGATGACTGGAGTAGCATCTGTTGCACTAATAGCTTTAGTCAAGCTTGCTTTAGATGTACCGTAGAGAACACCATTTTCAACTTTAATATCGAACTTGTCTGTAACATCCTTACCAGTGATACCATCGTAAACCTTGATTTCAGAAGCGTCGATATCGAGCTTAGCTTCTTCGTAGTTGTCTGTGATACCAACTGTTTGAAGGTTGCTTTCTGCAGTGAAGTCACGAGTATCAAGCCATACTTGATAGTAGATCTTTTGACCACGTTTGAGGGTCTTACCATTCAAGTTTTGGATTTCAACTTTATCAGCTGAATCGTCGTCATCAGCAAGTTTGTTACCAATGATGTCGAAGCTTGGTTCTGAAACAACGTATTTCTCTGGTTTGAAGTTAGGAGTTACGTTGTTATCGAAGACACGATCGTCACCACCATAAGCATCTCCACCTACTGTAGCGTAAGAGATAACTGTTGACAATTGATCTCCTACTGAAGGTTGGATAACTTGAACAGTAACATTGACTTTCATGTTATCGTAAGTAACAGTTGTATCAGTTCCTTTAACTTCTTCTACTGTGTAGTTGAATGTCTTACCAAGATCTGCTTTAGCATAGTTGATAGTAGAGAATTTAACTTTACCTTCGGCATCATTCTTAACTGTTTCAAGAACATTACCTTTTTCATCTTTCAATTCAAAAGTAAATTCTTTATCTTGCAACTTACGTCCGTTAAGTGTCTTACCAAAGATCAACTCGATAGCAGTTGGAACGTTGTTAACACGTTTTTCTGTTGGTTTGTTTGGTTTTTCAACAGTCTTAGTAGTTGGGTTGTAGTAGTTTACAACTTGAGCTGCTGTATTTTCAATTTCAGCACCATCGTAAGCACCGTCAGTAACCTTAGCTGGGATGACAAACTTGTAGTAACGTCCAAATTCGAACTTAGTAGTATCGATAATTTGAGTGTTTTCCGCATCGCCAAGTGACTTAGTGAAGCCAGCTTTAAGTGTTGCAGTAATCACGCCGTTAGCGATAGAGATGTCGAACTTGTCAGTAACATCAGCACCAGTCTTACCATCGTAAGCCTTAATGTCTGAGGCTTTAACTTCCAATTTAGCTTCATCATAATCATCAGTGATACCAACAGTTTGGATATTATCCTTGTTGTTTGCATCAAATTTAGTTGTATCAAGCCATACTTGGTAGTTAATAGTGTCGCCACGTTTAACAGCTTTAGTATTGATGTTTTCTGCTTCGTTGTTATCAGCTTTATCAGCGTATGGGTTCGCATTTGTTTCTGCGTACTTATCTGTCAACTCTGCATCATCATCAAGAAGCTTAGTACCAGTGATATCAAACTTACCGTTACCATCGCTAAGAACGTATTTCTCTGGTTGGAACTTAGGTTCTTCTGGTGGAGTTACAGTATTGTTGAACTCTTTATCTGCTGGGTCTGTCACATTAGTGATAAGAGCCTTAGCAGTACCATCATGACGAACTTCAACTGTTACAACAGCTTTCATTGTGTCGTATGTAACGGTTGAGTCAGTTCCTTTAACCTCTTCTACTGTATACTTGTAAGTGCCTTCTTGACCCTTCTTATACTCAATAGCTGAGAATTTAACGTTACCTGAAGCATCATTCTTCACGCTTTCAACGACTTCGCCTGCTTCATTCTTCAACTCGAATGTGAATTCGCCTGCTTTAAGTTCACGACCTTCAAGTTTCTTAGTGAAGTTGAACTCTACTGAAACTGGAACGCTGTTAACACGTTTTTCAGTTGGTTTGTTTGGTTTTTTTCAACTTTCTTAGTTGTTGGGTTGTAGTAGTTTACTACTTGAGCCGCAGTATTTTCGATATCTACTCCACCTGCAACATCAGCTTTAACTGTTGCTGGGATATCAAATTTATAGTAGCGACCAAACTCGAATTTAGTTGTGTCGATGATTTGAGTATTTTCTGCGTCGCCAAGTGACTTAGTGAAGCCATCTTTAAGTGTTGCAGTGATCACACCGTTGTTAACAGTGATATCGAATTTATCTGTAACTTCTGCTCCTGTTACTGAATCGTAGGCTTTAATCTTAGTAGCGTCAAGTTCCAACTTCGCTTCATCGTAGTCATCTGAGATTCCTACTGATTGAATGTTGTCCTTGTTAGCTGCGTCGAATTTAGTTGTATCCAACCATACTTGATAGTAGATCTTTTCGCCGCGTTTAACAGACTTAGTATTGATGTTTTCTGCTTCGTTGTTATCAGCTTTATCAACGTATGGGTTAGCATTGGTATCATTGTACTTGTCTGCCAACTCTGAATCATCATCAAGAAGCTTGTTATCAGTGATAGAGAATTTCGCTGTATTCAATACGTATTTCTCTGGTTGGAACTTAGGCTCTTCTGGAGGTGTGACACGGTTGTTAAATTCTTTTGTCCGCAATGTCGCCTACAGTCGCGATAAGAACTTTAGCTGTTCCATCGTGTTTAACTGTAACTGTTACATTTGCTTTCATTGTATCGTATGTAACGGTTGCGTCTGAGCCTTTAACTTCTTCTACTGTGTAGTTGTGAACACCTTCTTGACCTTTCTTGAACTCAAGTTTAGAGAACTTAACGTTACCAGCCGCATCGTTGCTTACAGTTTCAAGAGTCTTACCTTCTGAATCTTTAAGTACGAAGCTGAATTCGTTAGCTTTAAGCTCACGACCTTCCAAACGTTTAGTGAAGTTGAATTCTACTTCAACTGGAACGTTGTTAACACGTTTTTCAGTTGGTTTAGATGGTTTTTCAACTTTCTTAGTTGTTGGGTTGTAGTAGTTTACAACTTGAGCCGCAGTATTTTCGATATCTACACCGCCAGGTACATCAGCTTTCACTGTTGTTGGGATGTCGAACTTGTAGTAACGTCCGAAGGCGAATTTAGTTGTGTCAATAACTTGAGTGTTTTCTGCATCGCCAAGTGACTTAGTGAAGCCATCTTTAAGAGTTGCAGTGATCACACCGTTGTTAACAGTGATATCGAATTTATCTGTAACTTCTGCTCCTGTTACTGAATCGTAGGCTTTAATCTTAGTAGCGTCAAGTTCCAACTTCGCTTCATCGTAGTCATCTGAGATTCCTACTGATTGAATGTTGTCCTTGTTAGCTGCGTCGAATTTAGTTGTATCCAACCATACTTGGTAAACCAACTTGTCACCACGTTTAACAGTCTTGGTATTCAAGTTTTCTTTTTCGTTGTTTGACGCATCGTCAGCGTATGGGTTCGCATTGGTATCTGCGTACTTGTCTGCCAATTCTTTATCATCATCAACGAGCTTGTCACCAGTGATATCGAATTTCTCTTCAGAAACAACGTATTTCTCTGGTTGGAACTTAGGTTCTTCTGGTGGAGTCACACGGTTGTTAAATTCTTTATCCGCAATGTCGCCAACAGTCGCGATAAGAACTTTAGCTGTTCCATCGTGTTTCACTGTAACTGTTACATTCGCTTTCATTGTATCGTATGTAACGGTTGCGTCGCTTCCTTTAACTTCTTCTACAGTGTAGTTGTGTACGCCTTCTTGGCCTTTCTTGAACTCAAGTTTAGAGAACTTAACGTTACCTGAAGCATCGTTGCTTACAGTTTCAAGAGTCTTACCTTCTGAATCTTTAAGAACGAAGCTGAATTCGTTAGCTTTTAAGTTCACGACCTTCCAAACGTTTAGTGAAGTTGAATTCCACTTCAACTGGAACGTTGTTAACACGTTTTTTTCAGTTGGTTTTTTTCTGGTTTTTTTCAACTTTCTTAGTTGTTGGGTTGTAGTAGTTTACTACTTGAGCCGCAGTATTTTCGATATCTGCACCACCAGGAACATCAGCTTTAACTGTTGTTGGGATGTCGAACTTGTAGTAACGACCGAAGGCGAATTTAGTTGTGTCGATAACTTGAGTGTTTTCTGCATCGCCAAGTGACTTAGTGAAGCCATCTTTAAGTGTTGCAGTAATCACACCGTTGTTCACAGTGATATCGAATTTAGCTGTAACATCATCACCTGTTACTGAATCGTAAGCTTTAATCTTAGTAGCGTCAAGATCCAACTTCGCTTCATCGTAGTCATCTGAGATTCCTACTGATTGGATATTGTCCTTGTTAGCTGCGTCAAATTTAGTTGTATCCAACCATACTTGGTAAACCAACTTGTCGCCACGTTTCACAGTCTTAGTATTGATATTTTCTGCTTCATTGTTGTCTGTTTTGTCTACATATGGATCAGTATTTGTTTCACCATATTTATCAGTCAATTCAGAATCATCATCAAGAAGTTTGTTATCGGTGATAGAGAATTTCTCTGCATTCAAGACATATTTCTCTGGTTGGAACTTAGGTTCTTCTGGAGGGCGAACTGTGTTGTTAAATTCTTTATCCGCAATGTCGCCAACAGTCGCGATAAGAACTTTAGCTGTTCCATCGTGTTTCACTGTAACTGTTACATTCGCTTTCATTGTATCGTATGTAACGGTTGCGTCGCTTCCTTTAACTTCTTCTACAGTGTAGTTGTGTACGCCTTCTTGGCCTTTCTTGAACTCAAGTTTAGAGAACTTAACGTTACCTGAAGCATCGTTGCTTACAGTTTCAAGAGTCTTACCTTCTGAATCTTTTAAGAACGAAGCTGAATTCGTTAGCTTTAAGTTCACGACCTTCCAAACGTTTAGTGAAGTTGAATTCCACTTCAACTGGAAACGTTGTTAACACGTTTTTTTCAGTTGGTTTTTTTCTGGTTTAGATGGTTTTTCAACTTTCTTAGTTGTTGGGTTGTAGTAGTTTACTACTTGAGCCGCAGTATTTTCGATATCTGCACCACCAGGAACATCAGCTTTAACTGTTGTTGGGATGTCGAACTTGTAGTAACGACCGAAGGCGAATTTAGTTGTGTCGATAACTTGAGTGTTTTCTGCATCGCCAAGTGACTTAGTGAAGCCATCTTTAAGTGTTGCAGTAATCACACCGTTGTTCACAGTGATATCGAATTTAGCTGTAACATCATCACCTGTTACTGAATCGTAAGCTTTAATCTTAGTAGCGTCAAGATCCAATTTCGCTTCATCGTAGTCATCTGAGATTCCTACTGATTGGATATTGTCCTTGTTAGCTGCGTCAAATTTAGTTGTATCCAACCATACTTGGTAAACCAACTTGTCGCCACGTTTCACAGTCTTAGTATTCAAGTTTTGAGCTTCGTTGTTTGAGGCATCGTCAGCGTATGGGTTCGCATTTGTATCTGCGTACTTGTCTGCCAACTCTTTATCGTCATCAACGAGCTTATCACCAGTGATATCGAATTTCTCTTCAGAAACAACATATTTCTCTGGTTGGAACTTAGGTTCTTCTGGAGGGCGAACTGTGTTGTTAAATTCTTTATCCGCAGGTTCTGTCACATTTGTGATCAAGGCTTTGGCTGTACCGTCATGAGAAACAGTAACAGTTACAACAGCAGCCATTGTATCGTAATCGACAGTTGCATCTGTACCCTTAACCTCTGTTACAGTGTACTTGTAAGTACCTTCTTGACCCTTCTTGTATTTAAGGGCTGTAACTTTTTCACCAGCTTTATTTGTGTACTCTACTGGAGAGAATTTAATCTTACCAGCTGCATCGTTGGTTGCAGTTGCAATCACAACATTGTCGCTATCTTTCAACTCGAATGTGAATTCGCCAGCTTTAAGGTCACGACCTTCCAATTTCTTAGTGAAGTTGAATTCAACTGAGATTGGAACACTGTTGACACGTTTTTCAGTTGGTTTTTCAGGTTTTTCAACTTTCTTAGTTGTTGGGTTGTAGTAGTTAACAACTTGAGCTGCTTTGTTTTCGATATCTGCACCAGCTACGACATCGTCTTTCACTGTTGCTGGAATATCAAATTTATAGTAGCGTCCAAATTCAAACTTAGTTGTATCAATGATTTGAGTATTTTCAGCGTCGCCAAGTGACTTAGTGAAGCCAGCTTTAAGGTTAGCTGTAAGAACACCGTTGTTATCAGTGATTTCGAACTTGTTAGTAACATCTGCACCAGTTACTGAATCGTAAACCTTGATATCTGAAGCATTAACAGTCAATTTTTCCTTATCGTAGTTATCTGTGATTCCTACTGTTTGGATATTGTCTTTGTTAGCTGCATCAAATTTAGTTGTATCCAACCAAACTTGGTAGTAAAGTTTAGATCCACGTTCAACTGATTTAGTATTTAAGTTTTCTTCTTCGTTGTTGTTTGTATTATCGACATATGGGTTTGTATTTGTTTCACCATATTTATCTGTCAATTCAGAATCATCATCAACGAGCTTAGTACCAGTGATATCGAATTTCGCTTTAGAAACAACGTATTTCTCTGGTTGGAACTTAGGTTCTTCTGGTGGAGTTACAGTGTTGTTGAACTCTTTATCAGCTGCATCTGTTACGTTAGCAACGATTGCTTTAGCTGTACCGTCGTGTGAAACAACAACTTTAACAGTAGCAACCATTGTATCGTATTTGACAGTTGCATCTGTACCAGGAGTTTCTTCAACTGTGTAGTTGTAAGTCTTACCAAGATCATCACGACCGAATTCAAGGGTCTTGAAGACAATCTTACCAGCAGCGTCATTCTTCACGCGTTCAACTTCAACGCCGTCTTTCTTCAATACAAATTCGAATTCGTTAGCTTGAAGTTCACGACCTTCCAAACGTTTAGTGAAGTTCATTTCCACTGGAACTGGAACACTGTTAACACGTTTTTGTGTTGGTTTTTCAGGTTTTTCAACTGTCTTGCTTACTGGGTTGTAAACGTGAACTGTTTGGTTGGCTGTATTTTCAATATCAGCACCAGCTTTAACAGATTCTTTAACAGTTGCTGGGATATCAAATTTATAGTAACGTCCAAAGGCGAACTTAGTAGTATCGATAACAGGGTTGTTTTCTTTATCTTTGATAAATTCATCTTTAGAAGTCGCAGTGATTGTGCCGTTTTCAACTTTGATGTCGAATTTAGCAGTCACATCTGCACCAGTTACTGAATCGTAGGCTTTGATGTCAGCTGCATTAACGTCCAATTTATCTGCGTCGTATGTATCAGATACACCAACGTATTGGATGTTGTTAGCTTCTGTGAATTTAGTAGTATCAAGCCATACTTGGTATACCAATTTAGAACCGCGTTTAACAGTCTTAGTATTCAAGTTTTCTGGTTCGTTGTTTGCAACACCATCAACATATGGATTAGCATTTGTTGCTGTGTACTCGTTACCAGGTACATCATCATCGTCATCCATCAACTTGTCACCAGTGATGTCATATTTTTCTTTAGAAACGACAAATTTTTCTGGTTGGAATTCAGGAGTTTCTGGAGGAGTGACTTTGTTGTTGAATTCTTTGTCTGCAGTACCGTCAGTTGCGTTACCGTTAGCGTCTACGCCACCAGTTGATGTAACGTTTGTAACAGTAGTCAATGTGTGACCGTTCTTAGCAACTTCAACTGTCACTGTAGCTTTCATCTTATCGTAAGTCATTCCGAATTCTTTGTTTTCAGGAATCACTTCTTCTACAGTGTAAGTGTGGGTACCAACTTTAGTATTGTCGAATGACAATTCTGAGAAGGTTACGTTACCAGCAGCATCATTTTTAACTGTTTCAACGACTTTACCAGTAGAATCTTTCAATACAAAGCTAAATTCACCAGCTTTAAGTTCACGACCAGCCAATTTCTTAGTGAAGTCAAACTTAGTTACAACTGGAGAAACCACATAGTTGTTGAACTCTGTGTCTTCAGGCATTGTAACAGCTGTACTCAAGAGACCTGTAGCAGCATCTTTAGTAACTTTAACTTTCACTTCTGCGTTCATTGTATCGTAATCGATGTTTGTATCGTTACCAGCTTTTTCACGCACAGTGTAAGTGTGTTCACCTTCAGTGTTGTATTCAATAGCATCAAATGTGATTGAACCATCTGCTGCATTTTTTTCTTAGTTTGAATAACGTTGCTGTTTTCAAGCAATTCAAACTCGAAGGCACCTGCTTCAAGTGCTTTACCTTCAAGACGTTTAGTGAACTTGAATTGAGCTTGAGTTGGAGCTGATGTGAAGGTGTTGTTGAATTCTGTATCAGTTGGAAGAGTTGCAACTGCAGTAAGTGCATGACCTGACTTAGTAACAGTAACTGTTACGTTAGCTTTCATTGGGTCATAAGTCATACCTGCTTCAGTTTCTTGAACTTCTTCTGCAGTTTTCTGGTTTTTCAACAGATTTCTTAGTTGGGTCGTATTGGTAGAACGATTTGTGACGCAGTATTTTTCGATGTCTACACCATCTTTAGCAGTGCCTTTGATAGTTGCAGGAATATCGAACTTGTAGTAGCGTCCGAATGCCAATTTGGCAGTATCGATCACTTGAGTATTTTCTGCATCACCGAGTGACTTAGTGAGGTCAGACTTAGATGTTGCAGTGATTACACCATTTTCAACCTTGATGTCAAACTTGGCTGTCACATCTTCTCCTGTTACAGAGTCGTATGCTTTAATATCAGCAACATTGATGTTCAAGTTTTTCGCTGTCATATTTATCTGTAACACCTACAGATTGGATATTGTGAGCGTCAGTGAAGTTAGTTGTGTCGAGCCATACTTGGTAGACAAACTTATCACCTTTCTTGAGTGTCTTAGTATTGATATTTTCAGCTTCGTTGTTAGCTGTGCTGTCAGCGTAAGGATCCTTGTTAGTATCGCCTACTTTATCTTTCAACTCAGCATCATCGTCAACAAGTTTCATACCAGTGATATCGAATTTCTCTTTAGAAACAACGTA
>BNJV01000272.1_pt1 | contig 21582 bp, 32 predicted proteins | sample 8540591 | NCBI WGS metagenome assembly BNJV01 (sample SAMD00202457, study PRJDB9452) | human saliva metagenome | host: Homo sapiens | reverse complement strand
AAACGTTTCAAATTAAGCTCTTACGATTTTAAACATAAGTTGGGGAATAAATTTGCTTCATTTCAATATTCTATTTATTGAGAAGGTTGCAATTTAATTCTAATAGTTTCAGAAGGACTAGTGATTATTTCACTGTTTTTTATACAAAACTGTGCTATAAAGCTATTTGTTGAAGTTAACGAATCAATTTTCAGTGCAAATAAAAACTGTAAGTCTGAGCCTGCGGTGGTGTAATCTATTTTGAAATTTTAAATAAAAAAGGAGCATTTAAGCCCCTCCTTTGAAATAACGGACACTTGGCTGGTCGGTGTACCCAGCATCTCAGATACCTTTTCCAAGGTGCGGCAGGAACCTTTCTGCCCTCAAATGTCTTTCGTTAATGTTATTCTAGCACTATCTACTTTTTTTGTCAAGCTTTCTCAATCTACCAGACTTAATACGACTTTGTAACTTGAAATCTTGTAAGCGATACATGGTCGGAACATAAAAGAAATCTCCACTTTTATGTAACTGGATGGCAACAAGAACATTATCATCAAATCTTTTAACATATTCAAAACTAGCATCTTTCTCTCGTGGATTGACCCCAACGAAATCTGGATTACTTAGTATAAGTTCCAGATCTTCGATATGATGAATCACATCATTATGATGCCGTTTCAACATATGACTTCTTAAACCTTCTTTGTTAACTTTGATATCACTAGCTTCAAGAACAATATTAAAAATTTCTTTTATTTCGTCAGTAACCTGACCGATCTTTTTATGTTCCATCATTTCCTCCGTTATTCAACAATTATTATATCACAATCATAGTGTATATTAGGATATATCACGCTCTATTATTCGTTAGATACTCAATTTTAACTTTTCCCTTTTCCTCAAAATAATAGTATAATAGAGGTAGAATTTAGAATCGAGGTACATCTATGGCTGTAAAATTTACAAAAACGGACGACTTGGATAAGATGTTTGAGGAGTTTGCGAAACTCCCTGATTTGAAACAAGTCACTTTCCCTGATGACAAAGAGAAAAAAGCCAAAGCAGAAAAGAAAAACTAGATGATAGCTTTCCAAGAACTCCCATCTAGTGTGCTTCAGACTGGGGCTATTTTTCTCTCCATTATCATTGAAGCCCTTCCCTTCGTTCTGATAGGAAGTATTCTTTCAGGGCTGATTGAGGTTTATATCACACCTGACAAGGTTTATCATTTTCTCCCTCGAAATCGTTGGGGGAGAATCTTTTTTGGGACCTTCGTTGGGATACTTTTCCCTTCTTGTGAATGTGGAATCGTCCCCATCATCAATCGTTTTCTGGAAAAGAAGGTTCCCAGTTACACGGCTGTTCCCTTTCTCGTAACAGCGCCTGTTATCAATCCTATTGTTCTCTTTGCGACCTATTCTGCCTTTGGCAACTCCTTCCATGTCGCTCTGTTACGAGCCCTGGGTTCCATTCTTGTGGCTATAATACTAGGAATTTTTCTAGGATTTTTCTGGCAAGAACCGATTCAAAAAGAAAATCGTTTTGCCTGTCATGAGCACAATTTTTCTCACTTGAGCCCTGCAAAAAAAGTTTTTCAGGTCTTTGTGAAAGCCATTGATGAGTTTTTTGATACGGGACGTTATTTGGTATTTGGTTGTCTCTTTGCTTCTATAATACAGGTCTACGTTCCGACTCGGATTCTGACCTCTATCAGTGCAACCCCTCTTTTTGCCATCCTGCTCTTGATGATTCTGGCCTTTCTCCTTTCGCTCTGTAGTGAGGCCGATGCCTTTATCGGTGCTTCTCTACTCTCTAGTTTCGGTTTGGCACCAGTTCTGGCCTTTCTGGTGATTGGTCCAATGCTGGATATCAAAAATATTCTCATGATGAAAAATTACTTGAAAGCACGATTTATTAGTCACTTCATTACGATTGTGACTCTTGTCGTCTTAGTGTATTCTCTCTTGATTGGAGTCATCCTATGATTCGATTTTTAGTTTTAGCTGGCTATTTTGAACTGACCATTTATCTCCATCTGTCAGGCAAATTAAACCAGTACATCAATATGCACTATTCCTATCTGGCCTATATTTCCATGGTGCTTTCCTTTATCTTGGCAGTCGTTCAATTGTATATCTGTGTGAAGCAAGTCAAAATCCACAGTCATTTGAATGGTCGATTGGCCAAGGTGACAAGTGTTGCTCTTCTGGCTATTCCGATTGTCGTCGGCTTAACTTTCCCAACTGTTAGCTTGGATTCTCAGACTGTTTCTGCCAAAGGATATCATTTCCCCTTATCGGAAGGAACGGATCAAGCCATCCAGACAAGTGAAGGGACGACAAGCCAATATTTGAAACCAGATACCAGTTCTTATTTTTTTCAAAAATCAGCCTATGAAAAGGAAATGCGAACTGCGGCGGATAAATACTTGTCCCAAGATAGTATTCAGATCACCAACGAAAACTATATGGAAGTCATGGAAGCTATCTACGACTATCCAGATGAGTTTGAGGGTAAGACAGTCCAGTTCACAGGCTTTGTCTATAACGACCCCAGTCATGCCAATAGCCAATTTCTGTTCCGCTTCGGCATTATTCACTGTATCGCAGATTCAGGTGTCTATGGATTGCTGACAAAGGGAAATACCCGTCAGTATGAGAACAACACCTGGATAACAGCCAAAGGAAAACTCGTCAATCACTACCATAAAGAACTCAAACAAAACCTCCCAACCTTGGAAATCGACAGCTTTACCAAAGTCGATAAACCAGAAAATCCCTATGTATATCGAGCTTTTTAAGAAAATCAAAATAAAAACGAACAAGTTCTCTTCTAAATGACAGAAAAAGAGCCTGTTCGTTTTTTGTTGAGTCTAGGTAGACTTTGATTCTATATTAATTATCACTATTCAATCATTACCTCATAAAGAAGAATAAGCGATCCACTCATTAATTAGACCAGCGATTTCTTTAGGTGCTTCAGTATAAAGCTCATGGCCAAAGTTCTCTAGAAGAATAGTATCAAAATAGTCTGGCAATTCTTTTAGGGCTTCCTCTCTCCATGTAGCTTCATTAGGATAGCGAGGACTAATAAACAAGGTCTCTCCCACTTCCCTCTTAAAAGCTTGTATTTTCCTCCGTAGACGGAGGATCGCTTCTATATTTCCATAATTTATAGCCAACTCATATCTATTATACTTCGCATTCCAGTGATAGGACTGTCTTACAGCTTTCTCCATATTTTCTGACCAATGCTTTGCTTCAGATTTTTCTTTAGAAATAAGAACATCTAAGTCCGAAATAATTTGAGATTTGATATAGTTTTTAGTTTCCTCTAATTCCGCATCTAAAGTTAAAATCTTATCTAAATCTAGATAGCCACCATCCAAAAGAATCAGTTTCTTCACTTCTTGAAATTCCGATGCGAGATAACGAGCTAAATCTCCTCCAAGAGAATGACCTATCAGACAGATAGATTCTTCCTCTACAATCTCATTTTTAAACCATGATTTCAATTCTGTTTCATTTCGAAGATGCTTTTCATATGGATTTAAAAAATAGACCTGCGAATCTAGTTCTTGAAGAAAATCCTTGCTATGATAGACATTGCTTCCCAAACCGCCAATAAAATATTTTTTCATTTTCTACTTAATACTATGCTTATTCATCTTTTGTTCAAAGATAGTCGTAATAATCTGACGCAATTCTTCGCGTTCTTTTTCTGGAATCTCACCACTTGTTTGAGCTGCAGCGTAGAGTTCAGGGTGTTCAATTGAAATGCGTTTAATCGTACGGGTCGTAGCATGTTTTCTGACAAAAAACGGAATTCGCTTAATCAAGTCTTGTGGTACTAGTGCAAGAATTTTCTCAGCAGTTTCCTTGTCACTAATCTTAGACGTCGTAAGCCCCTTCTTAATCATCTCTTGTTCTTTTTCTGTAAAATCTTTTAATTCCATTCGATTAGTCCTCCTATTTTCTTTAAGTTAAATTATATACCAATTGTAGCAAGACGACAAATAGTCTGTTTGTAAAATGCTCTCTATACTACAATTTTCCTGTCACTCTTAATTGCTCTTTAATGAAAAATCACAAATCCTTTTGGAGAGATGACAAGCTGATTCTCTAATTCCTGGAAATTGCTTGCTAGTGCTACTACTTCTTTCTCTAAAAGATAATCATCTTTTGATTGGTTAAAGATCGCTTTAAGAACCCGGCCTTCGTATGTCCATTCCAGAGTTACTACATCTTGTTTGATTACTTTTAGGCTATACTTACCATGATGAATGGTTGCTGACACATGTTTGCGAATCTTAATCAGCTTCTTCATGAAATTCAGCATATCATTGTCACTTGATACACGTTCCCAAGGCATACAACGACGACAATCTGGGTCTGGGCCACCAGTTAAGGCTAACTCTGTTCCGTAATAGATACAGGGTGTTCCTTTTTGTAAAAAGAGAAAGGCTAGGGCTGATTTGACAAGTTGCTCATTCTCATTGGCCGTCCACAAGATTCGCTCTGTATCATGAGAATCCAAGAGATTAAACATAACCTCTGAAATCTGTTGCTTGTAATACATAGATTGGCCATTGATTTCATCGATGAACTGGTCTGTCTTCTTAATTCCTCGTAAGAAATACTCTTTGATACTATCAGATAAAGGATAATTCATGACCGCATGGAACTCATCGCCATTTAGCCAAGTCTGAGACGTATGCCAGACTTCTCCTAGGATATAAAGATCAGGCTTTTTAGCTAAAACTGCCTTGCGAAAATCCCTCCAAAACTGATGGTCAATCTCATTAGCAACATCCAAACGCCAAGCATCAATATCAAACTCTTCAATCCAATAAGTCGCAACCTTTAAAAGATAGTCCTTGACCTCTGGATTGGCCGTATTTAGCTTAGGCATATAGTCCTCAAAACCAAAAGCATGATAGGGTAACTCTCTCCTATTGGCTAGCTTTTCAGTTGTCACTGGGAATTGTTGTATATGGAACCAATCCTTATAAGCAGACTGTTCACCATTTTTGACAACATCTTGCCATTGAGGAGATTGCGAACCAATATGATTAAATACAGCATCCAGCATGACTTTCATGCCACGCTGATGAGCTTGCTCGACCATCTCCCGAAAGGTTTCCTTGTCTCCAAAATGACGGTCAATTTCAAAGTAATCTGTCGTATTGTACTTATGATTGCTCGTAGATTCAAAGATAGGACAAAGATAAAGTCCAGTAATGCCCAAGTCTTGCAAATAATCCAGATGGTCTATAATCCCTTGTAAATCACCACCAAAGAAATCATCACTCTTAGGTGTGAGAGATGAGTCCCAGTCTAAAGTCCCTTCTGGGTTTAATCGAGTATTTCCATTAGCAAACCGCTCAGGAAATATCTGATACCATACCGTATCTGAAATCCAGTCAGGAACCAGGCATGCATCAATCTCATGTATATAAGGCAACTTAAATCCATTTCCAATAGCATGAAGATTTTCTAGAGAATTTTCCACGCAGCCTTTATCGCCGTACAAAATGCTCTGGCCCTCTGTATCCGTGAGTTCAAAGAGATACTGGATACGTGCAAAGTCAACGGACACTTCAACTTGCCAATAGTCAAATAAGGCATCAGAAGTTATCTTGGCCATTTCTTTTGTATCCTGATAAAACTCCTCCATAAAGATAAAAGGATCACCGTAATGCAAGTTGATACTTCCAATGTCCCCTTTCTTAGTTCGAATCCGAATATGAAGTTTCTTATCCTTATAAAGATAGGCATATTCCGACTCAGTCCTATGGTAAATAGCACTTAATTCCATTGTATCTGTCTCCTAGTTTACTTTTATCCGTATACAACGCAAACGTTTTCACAATTGTTAATCTAGTATACTACTTTCGTATTTTATTTGCAAGGTTTGTCCATAGTTTCGAGTGGTTTAGTTCTATAAATAAAAAAAGCAGCCAGTCTTACAACTTGCTACTTTTCAAATGATGATTTACAACTGTCTTTCCAGCCACTCAATTTTTTTAAAATCCTTATTGTTATTGTGCTCATTTCGATAAGAATCTTGGGAAGAAGCCTTGTAAATACTTAAAAACTGTTCTAGATTTGGAATGCGAAACGTGATGTTTTCGAGATGAATCAATTCTATATCCGATTCCGAAACTCCTGCAAAATCAGGTAAAGAATTGATACTTCCGAATTCAACACTCAGATCATCTTTTTTGAATTCATGCTCATGAATATCTATTAAGGCATAGCCTAAGTGTTTCATCACTTTCATTATCTTGTCCCACTCATAAATTCTGAGATGATCAGGTGCTTCCCAACCTCTAGGATCACCAGGCACATGAATGTCAATGTCAGACGGCCTCCATTCTTCATTTGAACGGTATTCAAAACCCAAGGACCCCATGAGCGTCGGTGTGATTCCGATTTGGTTTAAATGAGAACAAATTGTTCGAAATTCATCAAATAGAGAATTCATTCCTCCTCCAATCGTTGATATAGAACTTAATTTCATTGTGAATAATAAACTAATTTTTACCTTCTACTCTTTCGGTTTTGAAAATACTTCTACTCGCTGAGCAAGGACTTTGATTTCTACAGGCAGGTTATCCGATTTATCGCCGTCAACATCTGACTCCAATTCACTATCTGAAGAGATTTTAATATTACGCGCTCTGATATACTCAATATTATCATTACCAACAACATCTCCTTTTAGTAAATCAGGAATGACGGATAATTTAGAGAATATAGAAGCATCTTTCAGAATCAAAATATTGGCATAGCCGTCCTTGTTTTCTTCAAAGATTTCTTATCAGCGAAGTAATTTGTCAAGAGAACCAAAACATGACTAGCTTCACCAACATAATTTCCATTTTCTGTCTCAACCTTAATGTTAAAGACCTGATCCGTCATGACAGACTTCATGGTATTTACAGCATAGGCTAAAATACCGAATTTTGTCTTGTCCTCGATTTCAACATTGTGAATCGCCTCAGGAAGAGAACCGATACTAAAGATATAACCAAAAATAATTGTCATTCGCTTTTACCGATATCAATCTTATTGGTTAAAGTTGAAAATCCAGTTCATCAATAGCGCCATCGATGTCTTGATTGATTTCCAACAGTTTCGTAATGAGGTTACCCGTCCCACCTGGGATAATCCCTAACTTTAGGAATGTAGTCTCTCTCAGCAATACCCGAAATGACTTCGTTGACAGTCCCATCTCCACCAAACACAACCACTGCATCGTACTTCTCACGAGAAGCTTCCTCAGCAAAAATTTGTTGCATCCAGCGCCTTTTTCGGTAATTTTGGTTTCCACGTGCTCAAAAGTATTCTTTTTGCTTTATTTTCCAGCTTATCTTTTGTAATCCAAAGCCTTCTCCCCACCAGAAGTAGGGTTGATAATTACCATTGCTTTTTTTCATTAATATTCTCCTTAATATTTGTTAAAAAACATATATCTCATTATATGAAATTAAATGTACCCTATTATACAATGAAAAATACAGAAAAGAGAAATCTGACGTACTGGAGATTGATTTATAAAAACATAGAAAAATTATTTAATAAGAATTTTGAGTATATAAAAATATAGTTTAAGTAAAGATTAGCAGATTATATCAGACGACTAGCTTCTAAATATTGTCAATTAATTATCTAAAATAAAGAGACCATTTTATTAATCTGTCCACCATTAAATCCAGCTTTTTGCAAATATTTCTTTAAAAATTTTCTTTTTACCTCGTCCTCCTCTTCTTTCTTCCAATCCCCATGAAATTCATTATCGATTCGGTAGCTTCTTTGAATAATCACTTTTACATGATTGATTAAAAATTCTTTTAGCTAATTTATGTTCATTTTCTTTAAGGATATTCTAGATTACTTGGTTTTTAATGAATTAATGTTAACCCCATTAGGAGATGAAACAATATTCTTTCTGATTAAACTATACTTGTCAAAACAATCTTCAAAATAGTAATCAGTGATGAATTTGTTTAAATCTCCTCCCAGCTCTTTAATCCAATCTCTCCAGTTTTGATTTGAACCAGCTTTATGATAATCCATTATTATATCCATTTTATAAAAGCCAGTTATCTCCTCCATATCGTCCTCGGTCTAAAAATTCCCAACTGTAGGTATCATATTTCCACACCAATAGTAAACAATAGCAAAAGCTTTTAAAATAAGGTTGCAAATCATGTGGTATTTCTAAATCACCTTTTAATATCCCACCTTTTTATTTCTTTACCACCTTTCAAGCTAGGTTCAACATTGGTAATTTTTATACGGAACAGTGATTGAAGTAAGGATGTCACCCGTAAGTGCTATACCTTTTCGGTTTATTGACAAGCAAATGAGCTCCCTTATATCCTGATTCTGATTTTTCTTTGTATGCTTCAATCTCTTTATCATTCTTTAATTTATTATATTTATCAACTGAGTTTTGAAACTTAATAATCTCCCAATCATCTTCCTCATAAAAAGGATACTTCTTATAAAATCCATTGCCTTTTTTTACGTACTTCAAATTCACAATTGACATTATCACTATCTTTAATATCTACATTATTAATAAAATCAGTTACTTGTATCATAGAATATCCTCCATATTTTTATTATATAAATCCGTTTAAAAAGACAAATAGATGTGTGTAAATTTACACTAGCTCACTACTTACTCCGTCTTCAGAAAAAAATATCCTTGACTTGCTCAAAATCGCTTAAAATGATTGTAGCTTACTTTTAAACTTAGATACTGCTTTAATTCAGCTAAGTCAACAGCAATCAAATCAAAAATATCAAAATGAGGTCACTTCTATTGAACTACCTTACCATATTCTCTTTTTATTCTATCAGCATATTCAGTCAAAAGATTCTTTGAATAAATTTTTTCAGCTTTTGAATTTCTAACTTCTTTCCAAAGAATAGAAGCTACTTTTAACTTGTTTGAGTAGTTACGACTATTTTCGTCTGCACAGAAATCCTTTAAAAATTGGTTCCATTGACAAAACCGAATGATCATACTTGGCATAATCTGAATTTCCATAATAGACTTTTAGCATATCTTGGATTGTAAAACTCAAATCATTTTTCTCTTTTTACTTTTTCTCCAAGCTGTAGCCATATCAGCAGTAAATTTAAAGGGTGAAACATCTGTTAAAGTTGAGAAATATTCTCTAAAGTGAGTGTTAAAGGAAAATCCACATTCAAGTAAGGGCATATTTAAGGTAACGACTTCTACTCGTTTCTTTTTCCTTTTTATTGATGATTTTTTAATCAAATTCCCCTTAAAGTACTGCTCAATAATATGATTGAGTTCTTGTTTGGTACCTCTATATTCTAATCCTAATGACTTACATAGTTGTGAAAGTTCATTACGATACCAATAATATTTATTAAACTCATCGAGTGATACGATTTTTATCAAACTCAGGCCTGCTTTCTATCAATATAACACCTCCTTAAAAACCCAATTTAGGTTGTCATCTCAAAATAATGGAGTTTTTAGTTTCTTTATTTTTGACGTTTAACTTCGTTTCTCCAACAAGCTTACATATCTGATATGATGCATTTGTGAGACTCAACAGGTTCAGTGAACTTTTTGAGGATTAATTTCGTTTCACTAACAAACTTATACACTCAGCGCTTCGACTTACAGTATCATTTCGTCGATATCCTCCTCATTCTACAAGTCCTATCCCATGTGCGAAGCATCTACTTCAACTTCGCTGATGCCTCAGCTCGTATAAGCAGTGATACCGCCTCAACATGTGCTGACAGTGCCTACACATACTATAGAACGAAATGAAGCTGCTTAACTTTTGCAATAATATTATTGAACGAAATCAGATTATCATAATGCCCATACAGAGCGTAACGAACTAAAAAGTCACTCAACCAAGAAAAACCCTGACAAATGCCAGGGTCTTCTATCGATGGAGATACCGTTTCTCCAAATGCTTATAAAGCTTTTCTTATGTATTACATTATACAATATCAGTTTGTTGATGTCAACAACTAAAAATTGAAAAATTCACTTTCTTATAAAGATAATTTTTCCAAACAGATAACTGAGTCTCTCCCATTCTTTCTAGAAGTCTTTCATTTAAATCATAGTTCCTTTGAATCTTTTTATTATTACGGTAAATAATTTTCTGCAGTTGTTTGTAAATTGGTTTAGTGTCAACAAAGAAACTCAAGATTTTCAACACATCAAATAATTTTATTACCGACGCTGGCGTAGAGGAATTTGAAGTATTATGATAAACAGGAGTTAAATTAAAAACATGTATCAAATTCCATTTATTTTCATATATTTCGGAGTTCTAAAACGAGAAAATCAATGACTCATGAGCACAATGATTTCGTAGTTCTTTAATAAAATCTAACATATTCAAAAATTCTGCTCTATGACGAATTCCAATCCCAAAATCTTTCATTACACTATCCAGCACATCATCTTCAAGATAATGGAGCAATCGTAAAATTGTTCCAAAAATCTAAAGGTTTCTATACTTTCACCCAAAAAGGTACTGCAACATTATAGTCTGGATTTGAGTAACTCCTATTTTGGCTATTATAACTCCGATAATAAGGGTGTGTATTTCTTGCTGAATATGTTAAACCATATGAAGTATCTCTATAAAAATTAGCATCAATGTGGTCGTTAAATTTAACAAGTTTTGTTAAAAACCTTGTCCAAATAGATTAAACTGACTAAAGTGTCTATAGATTGATTGATTCTGATAATTCTGAAATGGATAATTAGGTCTAGTAATTGGATCGATATACTTTTTGAGGATTAAGGTATTCCATAGTAGTATCAGTCGTACATGGGCAATGTTTTTGAGAAAAATAATAAGCAATTGAATTTTTCAATTTATCTTCTAAAGAAATTACAAGATTAAAAATTTGACTAGATAGATTTTTGTCGAATTTATACACGGCTAAAAATCTTCAATACTTCTCATTATAAAGCTTAATATTTTTATCTGGTAAAGTAAGGACTCTAGACCGTTAAACAAATTAAAATAATTGTTATTAAGCAAGGCCTTATCCAAATCGTGCTTAGTAAATTTTTAAAACCTCTTTTTCGAAGGATGCTTTCAATATCGTTTCTCGATTGAGATGTTTTAATGCCCACTGACAAACTCCCCTGTATATATAGTATCTATTATTATACCAGAAAAACTCTATAACAACAATGGTTTCTGAACTGCTCAAGTGTGGTCATTATGATGGGAAATCTTCGTTAAGCTCCGCATCCGGTACTGTTTCGTACCATCCAATAGATCCGGATTTTCTAGTTTGTCGATATACTCTTTAACTTTTGAATCTTCAGATGAATGATTTCTACGATTCGTACACTGAGGTTCTGATTGATAAATATCACGTATATTCTTTATCTGCTCTAAATCAAACGATTTTTATATTTTCAATAAAAATCCATAAAACAATCTGCATCATAATACCTCCATATATGGAGGTATAGATTTAGCCATAAGTTCAGTGAATTCTACCAGATCAAAACTGTTATCCTCTTTAGAGTATCATATAAATTCCTAATTAAGAGTGGACTGTGTAGTTCATCATGTTCTTTTGAAATACTCATATATCGTCTGTTTTTCTCTTGGATAAATGAGCGATAGTAACATAAACCGCGAGGTTCCAACAATACATGTTCGGATATATAGGAAAAACACATCTTCAAAAAGATCTAAGCAGATCCATAACAGACGGAAATGTCGTAATTAATCCCACTAATGCATTTCTTTTCAAATTACTAGCTTTTAACTTTTCTATTTGAGTTTAGAAAAACATTTAATACACCATCATCCTTGAAAACATTTGAGTACCCTTTTTCGAATTAAATAGTCAGTTATTGCATACGCAAAACATATACAATCCAGTTGTGTCTACAATGTTCATCTTCTGAAACAAGTAATAATCGTATAAATGTTTTGTACAACTTTTTAACGAGTCATACGTCATTCTTTCTAAATATTTATTCTTAATATTAGTACTAATTGATTCATCAATACTATTTTCTGGAACAGATAATATTTTCTGAGCTATAAGCTTCCACATCGTTTTCAACGAATGAAAACAAATCCATAATAAACGGTGCTTTTACCGATAAGATATTATCATACATGGAACAGATTAGCATTCTAGCTGATAATCACTTGAAGAAACAAAGAATTATCATTAACCTTTAAATGTGCACATTTATTTCTACAGTTTTTTTCAGATAATCTATATCTTCTGTAAATCTATCAAAAATATAGCGCACAATTATCTTTAAAAATTGGATTATTTCATTTTCTACCTTTGAGTACTTTTCATCATCCTGAATCATCTGGTTTATTTCTGACAATTTTCTTGTTGCTTTGTAATCTCCTTCAAAAAGCCATTGTTTGTAATTTATTGTATAAATCAAAGATTACGAATGAATAAAGCAATACTACAGAAGCTCTGTAATTCTTACTATAATAGGACTGTAGAATTTCCTCAAAATAACCTCTTGAATCAGCATTGTCAAATACTCTCAAATCTCTTTCATCAAAAAGCATGATTTAACCTCCTTACGCGAGACCAATCCATCCATACCCTTTGTACTGCCATGTCGACAAAATGATTGATGAGTAAGGTTACCTTAGAATCAAATGCTGCTTTGTCACTAACTCTCAGGAAGATCCTGATTTAATGATAATTCAACTCATATTTAAGTTTGCACATGGCTGTTCGTCTTTGTACCAATCTACAACAAGAAGATTACTACGATTATCCATCACTCTTAAACAGATGCAAGAGTTTTACTTTTTGTTCCTCAACCTGTGTCAATTTCTTTCCAGCAACCAATAAATCGTAAATTTCCAATTCTTCTTCAGTAAGACCTTTCTGTATTGGCACGATTGTCCTCTTGACGTAGTTCTTCAGGAGTTTCACAAGTTGCTCGTAATAATCTTCATTTTCAGTACCGCCTGCATTATAGGAATCAATAATGCGTTTGAATCGTTCAGAGAATTTCGTTCTAGTGCAGTTTCTCTTAAGCATTTGTTCTAGCGCTTGCTCTATATATTCCTTCAAATCATCAATTTCAATAGCTTTATACTCAAACCAATTTTATTTCTTGTCTTAGCTGCTCAATATCTACTTTAGATAAATCTATGGCCTTTGTCCCTTTAATCATGGGTACTGAGCTTCTTTTCTCCCGAACATAATTAACGAAATCCTGACTTGCAATTACACTACCGTCTAGAATTTGATTCATTTTTGTCTGGCACGAGCTACTTTTTCATCATCAATAGTATGGTAAAACAATCCGTGTAAATAGACAGAGTGGTGCAAATTTATCATTAGTCCAATTTCTTTCAAAGATTTCTGGTTTTGATGCTTCGTAGAGATTTGTTAAGGTGTTCAGTATAACCTTGAATTTCTCTTTAGCATCATCTTTAGCGATAATAGCGTCATAAGCTATTCTTAAAGCATCCAGTTTATCCAGAGTATTGGAATCTGCAATGATTTTTCTAGTGAAACATCTAAAGAAAAGCAAGAAAGAATCTGCCTCATGAATTGTACCATCAATGTATCCGATTAGCTGATCTATATCTTTTGCAGGAAATTCTGTTCCGTCATTACCCGTGGCATATTCTGTTAACGCTTTCTTCATATATTTAAAAACATTCACATAATCAACGATAATTCCAGCAGGTTTTCCCGGATAAACTCTGTTAGCACGAGCTATTGCTTGCATCAACGTATGCCCCTTCATCGGCTTGTCAAGATAGAGCGTAGAAAGGTTTTTACATCAAATCCTGTTAGCTACATGGCACACACAAACACTAATCGCAGAGGATCATCTGGACTCTTGAATCTATCCTCGATATCTCTCCCATCAGGTGTGATTTCTTTCATCTTTGCACGATGCTCCGATATTTTCAATCCTTGTTTAGCAAACTTGGCATCTTCATCATTCTCTCAGAAATAACCACTGCCATTTCCACCTTATTCATATAAGTAAGAATTTGCGTAAGCCGATCTCGTTCTTCCTTTGTAGTGGCAGAATTTCGCTGTTTCGTAAACTTCTGCTTTTCAATAGCCCAGTAATGTTGCACTTTGTCATACATTTTGACAGCTGTATATTTGTCAACTGACATAACCAGTCCCTTCCCAAGAAATCCCCGTCTTGAAAGTGGTATGCAATATCCTGCGCAACCTTATCCAGTCTGTCATCACGTTTAATAACTTCTAAAAATACGAGAGGATGCATTTTCTAACAGACGGATTTCGTCGTCGTTAAGATTTTCTTCTTCGATAATATCTACAACATCATCATCAAGGAAATTATTTTCAAGACCTACTTCCGAACTCTGTCTGGAATAGAACAATGGTACAGTAGAACCATCCTCGACAGATTGTGCAAAGTTATACTCTGAAACATACTCACCAAACCATTGATTAGTAAGACGCTTAGCACCGAGAAGTGGCGTTCCTGTAAACGCAACAAAATTAGCATTAGGGAAGTGCTGTTCTCATATTCTCTGCTAAATCTTTGTACTGTGTTCTATGGGCCTCGTCAACTAGAACAATGATATCATCACGAGTAGAAAGAACAGATACTTCTTCGTCTTATCGTATCTAAACTTATGAATTAGTGTGAAAAATAAATGCTTTGTTAGTAGTTAAAAAAATTCTCGCAGTTGCTTGCTGTTTTTGCTGACACTCTTCTTTAGAAACAATAACTTCTGTGCGGACAAAATTCTTATGAATCTGCGTATCCAAATCTTCACGGTCTGTGATAATAAGTGAATGAAAAATTACCAGCCACTTTGCGTTTAACCTTACGGGCAAACATAACCATAGAGTAGGACTTGCCTGAACCTTGTGTATGCCAGAAGACACCCAGTTTACCATTCAATTCTTTTCTGTTTTTACTGATTCCATCAGATTATTTTACATCCCTAAATACTGATGGTTTTTAGTGATAATTTTTATTTGTTGATTCTCAAAGAGAATAAAATTTTCGATATAATCAATCAATTTATCCTTGTTTAATAGACCATCAACAAAATATCTTACAGAACTGTCTTTTTATATTTTCTGCCGAAAAGAATTGCTTCTCGATCCAGTACTTCTTTTTCACTATCAACTTTAAGCCATTCATAGTCATAGGTCGCATTGAAGGCGCCAAGTTTTTGTTTCTAATCCATTTGAGAGAACACAAATTTGATTGAATGCAAACTAGATTTGGAACATCTCGTAAATAATCCTTTAAATTCTTATTATAGGCTTCTTCAATTTTAACGATGCTATTCTTCAGTTCAATGAACACAATCGGCATTCCATTGATGAAGATATGATATCCGGTCTGCGATAATAATACCTCGGATCCACATCTGAGAAACTGCTGTGAAAGTGTTGTTCTCCGGATGCTCGAAATCGATAGCTTAACAAAAAATCAAAAGTCTTCTTTGTTGTCTTTTGTGAACTGTGATTTTTATATTATTGCGGATTTGTCTATATATTTTTATAGTTAGTATCAACAATATCCTTACCTGTGTAATCCTGCCTCAAGTTTTTACTATCTCCTTGATTTTATCTTCAGAGATAGTAGGATTGATACGCTTGAGAGAAGAAAGCATAACATCAGGAAGAACACATTCTTTCTTTGAAGCTCTTCCTGTACCATCATTCAAATCATCTCTCTTACTGATCAGCATCACAAATGAGGATATCATAGTTAAATGGTTCTGTTTTTAATTTTGCAAGTATCGCCCGTTCTATATCGTCTTCAGATATAAAATTACGCATAGGAACACCCCTTACACTTCAAGTTTACCACTCATTAGGCGCGGTAAAAGCATATCTCTTTGTTTTTGTAAGTGATTGATTGCGCTGATTAAGTATTTTTGATTTCATCATAATACGGCTTAACAAAATCATTATATTTATAAATCAATTCTTCAGTTGGAATTAAAACACAGAGCTTATTGATGTTTTTAGGATAAACATGGGGTTGTGCAGCTCCGCATTGCAAATTAATAATAACTGGTTGTAAAAATTTAAGCGTATTATATACAAACCAAATTATTGCATCGTCCTGATAGTAGGAACAATCTGCAGCCCAAATATCCTGCAAATGATATTGAAGATATCCTGCATTAGCACCCGAGGCACTGATTGTGAAGGCTTTCACCAAATACATTCGCTTCGTTATGGTATCCAGAAGGTTGTAACCCTGCTGAAATTACAGGAATATCACCTTCAACCATCTTCGCTGCAGTAATATTTTTCCTCTTAAAAAGCTTCCAATATTTTTAAATTCATCATATTTGAAGATAGTAGCTGTAAAGTGTTTTTATCTTCTGTGACAACTGTCAGCCTCTAGGTTTCTTTTTCCTCAAATTCCACATCCTCATATCCTGAAAGCGAAATCTTACAAACCATTCTTTATAAAGATTCTCTGCCATTTGCTCTAAAAGTTTGATTCGCTTATTGTTGTTTTCAATAATTTGATCAAAAAGTTGTTAGAGTAGTTGAAATCTTATCCTGAACAGCCTTTGATGGAACAGGAATAGATAATTTTTATAGAATCTATCGTTAAGGCAGGTTGAGCAGATCCAATAGTTCTATTCCACAGTGTTTGTGTCCCAAACGAAGAATCAATCCAATAGTAAAAGAAATTTAGAATTTAATTTCTCTTGAAATTACTTAACCATATAAGGTTTCCATCTTTAAAAGTAAAACTGTTCATTTCCTACAAAATAAGGTATACCTAATGTAGCACCAACAGCTGTAATTAATAGATCACCATTAGCTGGTACTCCAAATTTAGCTTTAAAGATGTTATAGTCTGACTCAGAAATATAGATTGGCTCTTCTATCGTGTTACCATTTTTCTTATCGATTACCTCTTTTTGCCTATAAAAAGGAATTCCGTTATCAACATATTGTCTGGCGAATACTCTCTTACTAGACGAAACATTACACAAATCACCAATTTTAATATATTGCATTTCCATCTCATTCACCCAACAATTCTTTCAGATTATTTGCAATGAGTTTTTCAAGTTTCTTTGCTTCAGCACTTAAAGAAGTAAATTCAGAATTAAGGGAAAGCATCTCTTCTTTAAACTCTTCCTTGGTTAAGCTGTCGTCTTCTATAACTACACCTACATAACGTCCTGCATTGAGAGAATAGTCTTGATCAATGATTCCGTCTTCACCATCCAGCGGTGCCACTCACAAAGACCAATAACATCTGCATATACACCATCTGGAAATCTTTCTGTTAACCAATCGATCTGTGATTGCCAGTAATCTTTAGTTAGAACTTCTTTATCATCAGAAGATTCTGGAGCATTTGCAAGTTCTGTTTGATATTCATCAAGCAAGTCGACAAGAGCTTGTGTATCACCGTGATATAGTTTTTGTTATTACGCCATAGTGTTCTTAATCTGCTCATCTGAGAACTTTCTATGAGCACGGTCAATCTGAGTAAATACATTTCTAGCATCGATAACAAGATTTCATTTTTCTTATCAGTATTTGGTTTCTGCTTATCAAAAACCAAAGGGTTGCTGGAAGTGTAACTGATGAAAACATATTAGAAGTTGAAGAGTCACCATCTGTGAAATGATACCTTCTTCGATCATTTTCTTTTTCTAATTTCAAATTCTGAACCGAAGCGTCCGAAGCAGAATTTGCCATAACAAGCCCTGCCTTACCATGTGTGTTTAGCGCAGTGGCAAAGTAGCCAATCCACAAGTAGTTAGCGTTTGGTACTGTTTCTTTTTATCAGATTTTTTTCTTTAGTTGATTTACTTTTTATTTCTTGGTACACCATAAGTATTGAAGCGGATATCGTCAGATACTTTCTCAACCACAACCTCATCAACATTAAACGGGGGATTTGCCATTACATAGTCAAACTTCCCAAATGCATTATATGGATCTGAATAGAATGAGTTAGCTTGTGTAATATCACCACGAATATTATTCAGAAGAAGATTCATCATTGCCAGTTTTACTGTATCAGGTTCCTTTTTCAACACCATAGCAACGGAACTTCATCTGTTCACTCTCGCTAGCATTGTGATTATGCATATACCTTGCAGCCTGAACAAACATCCCTCCTGAACCACATGCTGGATCTAGGAACTTCTTTTCACCGGGCTGAGGATCTAATACTTCAACCATATATCTTACAACTGTTGCAGGTGTATAGAATGTCCCACCATCCTTACCTTCCGCAAGTGCGAATTTTCCTAAGAAGTATTCATAAATTTCACCAAAGATGTCAATGGTGCTATTTTCAGGAATATCCTTAAAAAAATACGTACGATGTTAGAAAGAAGCTCTGGTTCCTCTTCCGGCACTAGCTGCGCATATACTTCTTTAGGAAGCACTCCTCCATTCTATGATTTTCATTCTCAATGGCTTCCATAGCTTCCTTTACAAGAATAGCTTTGTTTGCATCGTCCGGTGCATCATTGATAAAGTCATAATACGCACACTCAGGAAGATAGAATCCGCATTTTTCTATTGAGATTTCTTTCATGGATTTTTTTCCATACGTCCACCTTTTAAGACGATTAGACTCTTCCTCAATAGCTTCCTTATGTTGTTTGTATAAAAATATCTGCATATCTAAGGAAGATAAGCCCAAGAATAGGCTGACCATATTTATTTGCAGCTAAATGCGCACTCGCATCGAAGAACATCGGCAGAATGCCATAGTTTATCTTTTTAATTTTTCAGTTCTGTATCTTTCATTTTTCTATTTTTCCACCTTCATAAATTCCAGTACATCATTAGGATAGAAGTACAGTTCAGCAGTAAGCAGATACTCTCTAATTTATCTAAAGCTATGTATTTTTCCTGTTGGAGTTATACTATGGAATGGGAACTATTAAAAATTTATTTAGTAAGTAAATCCCCTAACTCACTGCTCAATCTCTGCTTTATAGAACAGAAATCAATACTCTGAACTTTCTCTGTACGTAATCTAATTCTTTCTTCAGTAGTATAAAAATCTAACTCATCTTGAGTGAAAAATCTTTTGCATCATACCGACGTATAGGTATAATTATTTTTATTATAATAAAACCAGCATTTTAATTGGATTAGCTCGTAATACCTCGGCCAACCCAGAATCCGCAGTTGCAAAAATAGTGGAGATAAATCACATCTGGGTTTTCAATACAATTTAATAAAGTACTTTGCTCCAATAGTCTTATATGAAAAATATCCCATGCTGTATTATGTATTTTATTAATTAACTTATCAGCCTTTTAACTGCAACTTTTTAAATATTTCTTGAACCGCACTATCATTTTTCAAAAAGTATTAATAAAGTCATTTCCAATTCTAAAAATACGCATAAATCCTCAATACAATAGCGTTTAAACTCAGCCACTTTAGCTTTTGTAGAAAGATTTTTGGTATTTTTCAAAATGAATGCTTTTCAATATATAGCAACACACTGCCTCATAATGTTGTATCACCTCATCATTGCTTAGGTAGTATTCTGCATCTTCCTCAGATTTCTTTCATCCAAATATATTTATCTGGTTTTTAGAGTCTGAGGCACATTAGATTGAAATAATTCAAAAATTAATGCTATCAAAAATAAACATAACTTTCAATCATTTTAGCTAATAATTCACGATTTATTGGGGTGGTATATCTTTCCATTAAAGCAGTTGGAATATTATTTGTTAGACGCAACGATTTAATCTCGTGTAAAAATCTAATTAAATTCTCCTTATCTGGGACATTTCTTCCTCTATATAAATCATGTATGTAGGTAAAAATGTTTAGGTCGTAATTGATAATTCTGGCAACAGGTAAGAAATTATCCTTAGCATTCACAGTATTTTTATCAATAACCCAAATTTTTTGGTAATCTCCCAAACCAATCAGATTAAACTTTCCATAGCTAAACAATTTGCCTATATTACCAAAAATTTGACTTTTCTTCATCAAATAGAAAAACTCTACACTCATGAAGGTTCCATCTATTGAAAACTTCCATTTTTCTGTATGGTCGTTCCACAATTAATTAGCTCCTGAATAAAAGGATATATTTCAAGCATAAGCGTTTAACCTCAAAAAATACTCAGTTGTCTTGTTCATAACGAATAACTTCTGCCCAATAATCATACTCATCACAAATATACAACATTGCATTAAATAGCTTCAAAAACTCTTGTTCTTCGATTTCTTTCTCCCACCGACCATGACTAATCATATGTCGATTTGGTTCATCAAGTGTAAATCTATTAGTATCTTTGAAGAAACTATAAAGCCAGTGCATCAGTCCTACATCGCTAAACGACTTATCAATAAATATATTATCAATTTCCTTAATCGCTCGGTGACCTACTGGTATTTTTCTCTAATGAAGTCATTTCTGAAAATTCTATTTAGTGCACCATCGATTGCCAAACTTCCCAAAGTGTATGCTGCATAAAAGTTTCGATTAAAGTAGCAATCAACCATTGATTTTACAAGAGGAGCTGAATAACACGGCGAATTTTTGTAAGTCAATAATAAAATCCTCATTTTTAGTTTATCCCTAAGCAGCTCTATCCATTCGTCCTCCAAGGTATTCCATTCCTCAGCAAGTAAACGTTGATAAACATTTCTATCACGAAAATAAATAACCCACCCATTTTCTGCCAGCAGTTGAACTCGAGAAATAATCTGCTCAATTTCTTCTTTTGTATAAATCGAAGGCAGTGATTTTAAAAGTTCATTGATGCCACTAAAAATCTTTGAATAATCAATTTGATAGCTAGCAATTAAATTTTTGCAGAATCTGCTATGTTTTGAATTGCTTGCAAGTGTGTACTTGATAACGTTTTTATTGTACAACGCAACCACTTCTGACATGACATTAATAGCGCTTTTTTCAACTTGAATTAATGAAGGCAGACTTACTAAAGGAGTCGTCAAATTAGCAAAATTTACTAACTTAGCTGAATTTAATACATTTGAAGTTGCAATTAATTCTGAAATAATGTTAGCATTTACAGTTGCTTGAAAGTTACTAAAGGTATCAGCCAAAACAGAAATAGATGTAGTATTTTGTCCCAATTTTATCTTCTCAGAGTCGTTTGTTGAGCTGTCTGAGGAATTTTTAGAGTCTATTTCAACTTTCTTCACTTTAATACTATCAGTCATTTCGTCCTCCCAAAACAGCTTATTCATATTGTTTATTATACCACTAAAACTAGAAAAAGACCCTTAACCATTCGGTCACAGTTACTGACAATTCTACCTTAGTCCATCTGTCAATTTTTCTCTTTCTATGTGCTAATTATTCTGTCCATTATCTAGCACATAATTAGTCCATAAAAACATTTTATACTAAAAACTAAGAATTTTAATTGTTTACTGAAGTAATATTGTAAAAAGTTATTGACCCTGTAAGATCGTAATGTTTACTATAAAGTTACTAGGTTTTCTGTAAAAATATAAACTACTATTCTGTTTCTACTTCGCTTAAGTATCATCTCGTACAAGCAGTGATACCGCCTCAACATGATGCGTTTGTGGAAACAAGTCCACTGGCTGT
>BNJV01000695.1_pt1 | contig 21681 bp, 25 predicted proteins | sample 8540591 | NCBI WGS metagenome assembly BNJV01 (sample SAMD00202457, study PRJDB9452) | human saliva metagenome | host: Homo sapiens | reverse complement strand
ATTACAATTTAAAAGGCACATCTCGTCAGGAATTTGTACTATTCTAAAAAGAGCAGATATTAAAAGGGTTTAGTTCAGTAATATACCGAACTAAACCCTTTTAATTTTACTTCAATTCATTAATCAATTTAATCACGTAGATAAGATTCTTCGAATGTATTCCAATCTTATTCAAAAGTTGTGAGCAGTAAAATCCTCATAATGTGATTTCATAATAAAGTAGCTCAATTGTAATATTTTTGTTTAATTTTGGTATACGTTTTTAATTAGGATTAGGAATTTTTAACATAATGATTGTTGGCATTTTATATACGTAAAATAGGATTGACGATAAATTTCCAGTAACTATAAAAATATATAGATTTTTGTTCACTTTTTCGTCAAAAAGGTGGCTAATATTGAACATAGGGAGGCGAACTAGAATGATTTCAAATCATCAATTTAACTTATTAGTATTCTTAAAAAAATCAAGAAGCAAAAAGTGACACAGCGAGAAATAGCAAAAAGGACTTGAACTGTCTCTTGGGAAAGTGAATCATCTAGTAACAGAAGCTGAAAGACTTGGTTGGATAACTTCGGACTATTCCCTCACAGAAAAAGGGATTGCTGAATTAGAACCATATCGTGTTCAAAAATGCCATTATTATGGCAGCAGGAATGAGTACACGATTTGCACCGCTTTCGTATGAATCACCCAAAGGTCTACTGGTTGTTAAAGGAGAGCGTTTGATTGAACGTCAAATAGGTCAATTGAGAGAGGCTGGAATTGATAAAATTACAGTGATTGTTGGCTATATGAAAGAAATGATGTTCTATCTTGGAGATAAATTTGGTGTAGATATCGTCGTCAATGAAGATTATTATCGTTATAATAATTGTTCTTCGCTTATGCTTGTTCGTGAACAATTGGGAAATACTTATATCTGCTCATCTGATAACTATTTTACAGAAAACCCTTTTGAGGAATACGTATATAGAGGTTATTATGCTACAGTTTTTCGCTCATGGAGAGACTGATGAATATTGTGTAGAAAAAGAAACAAATGGTTTCATTTCAGAGGTAACTGTCGGAGGAAAACACACATGGTGTATGCTTGGCCATGTTTATTTTGACCGTGAATTCAGTAAAAAATTTGTTAGTATTTTTAGAGATTGAGTTCCAACATGCAGCATTTAAGGAACAGCTATGGGAAGAGTATTATTATCGCCATTTAGATGAATTAAAAATTAGAAGCGTCATTATTCAGCAGATGTAATTAAAGAATTTGATTCTTTAGCAGATCTTCGTGAATTTGATGAACAATATTTGATGCATACAAATTCAAAAAAATATTACTCAACATTTGTAAGATACTGTCAGTAACACCTGCGGAGATTACTCATATTAAACCGATAAAAAGACGGATTAACAAACACTTCCTTCCGTTTCGAGTGTAAAGGTGAATCTTATGTTTATCGTCATCCTGGAAAAGGAACTGAGGAATATATAAACCGACTCAGTGAGGCAGCTTCAATGCGCGTTGCTGCTGAACTAGGGATAGATCAAACTTTCGTAGCAATGGACGAAAAATGAGGGCTGGAAAATTTCAAAAATTTATAGAAAAATGCAAGACTATTAGATTATGAAAATGATGAAGATGTTGACAAAGCGATTGACTTCATTAGCCGCCTCCATCGTTCTGGTAAGACAACACCTTATGAACTAAGATTCGAAAAAGATTTAGAAGAATTTAAGGAAAAATTACAAAAACGAAATCGTTTTGAGTTTGAAGATAAGGAAATACTAGAAGAGCTTGTACGTCAAGTCATTCAATATTTACACAAAGATCCTGTGGAATTTGTTCTTTGTCATGGTGACTGTTATAGTCCGAATTTTCTAGTTGATGAAAACGGGAATATGAGTTTGATCGATTGGGAGTATTCTGGAATGGGAGATGCTGCGAGCGACATTGGTTGTTTCCTATGTTGTACAGACTACAGTTTAGATGAAGCCAAGGAATTTATTAATAAGTACTTTGAAAAGAATCTGGCGCAGGTACTCAACAGCATTTCTTAGGAATGGTAGGGTTAGTTTCGTACTATTGGTTCTTGTGGGCACTTTTCCAAGAAAGTAATGGAAAACGAATTGGCGAATATCTTTATAAATGGTATCGCCATACGAAAATGTATTGTACTGAAGCTCTAAAAATGTATCAGGGAGAAAAAACTAGATGAAAAAGGGAAGTTTCAATCGAAAAAGCTAATTTCGAAGAAACAAAAACGTAGGCTTTGACTTAATGGAAGATAAAGATTACGTATTTCCAGAACGATTTTTCAAAAATGGATTACCTCTGGGCGGGGATTTGTGTAGGAGTTAACCTAATCCTCATTATTTTAGCAATGTGTGGGGTGATTCAATAATGGCTTCTATGAATGATTATATTCAACAAGAAACGATTACAGGTGTTGTTCCAATGACGAATGGAGATCGTCAGTATTCGTTTTGGGATTTATTCCTTTCTACTAGTGGCTTTGCCATTGCAACTTGGTGTTATACGCAAGGAGCTTATGTTGCTCAGTATCTTTCTTTTAATCAAATGCTCATTAATATTTTTAGTTTTAATATTATTTGGGTCTTTATAGAATGTTTACCAGTACTTTTTGCAGTTCGTTACGGAATTGATTTGTGGATTTGGCTCCGGTCGGTTCTTGGGCAAAAAGGAGTTGCACTTTTGTCAACAGTAATAAGTTTAGCAAACTTTGGTTGGTATGCAGTTACTGCGAATCTTTTTGCGAATTCCATGATACATTTAGCAAGTAACTTTGGGCTTGTGCTAGATAAGGCAATATGGGCTCCGATACTCGGTACTATGTGCGTCTTTTTAGGAACTTTAATTGCTCTTAGTGGACCTGAAACTATAAAAGGAATTAATAGATACATGGTTGTTGCTTTGTTATTTGTTGGTTTGATTATAGCTGGAATTTGTGCAGTTCCGATTACAGAAATTATGAATGTACAGCCTGCCGTTCAAAATGATTTAACACCACTGGAACGATTCATGATTTCAGGTGAAGGTAATGTTGCTGTAGCATTTTCTTGGTCAACTCAAGCATTCATTTTACCGCGCTTGGCAAAATCAGAGCGAAGTGGCTATTGGGCAACTTCTTTATCGTATGGCGTTATAGCACCATTTTTTGCGGCCACAGGTGGCGTTATGGCACTTGCTATGTTTGTAAAAACTGGTGTATACGAAAGCGATCCAACAACGATGCTAGCTACTTTAAGTACGCCTACATTTTCACTTTTAAGCCTATTGCTAGTTGCTTTTGCTAATATTGGGACTCAAGGAACCGGTTCATATGTAAACTGTATGATTGTGAAGAGTGGAATGCCAAAAACTTAGTTATAAGCTAATGGTCTGGATAGCCTTTGTATATGTGAGTGCTTTTGACTATTTGGGGAGGTGTAGATGAATATTTTGGTTCATTTATTTCTCTAGCTGCTTATCTTCAAGGGCCAATTATTGGGATGATTGTCGTTGACTTCTTCCTACTCAGAAAGCAAAAATTGTCTCTTCGTTCAGCGTATTTCTTAGAAGGACATAAGGCATACGAGTATACAAAAGGATTTAATATAGTGGGAATGAGCTGTGTGTTCATCTCATTAATTGTTGCAGTCCTCTTTGTATATAACCCAGTGACGAAGCAAATTCAAAGCCCATTGTTCCTCATTACAACAGGTAGTGGATTTACAGCCTTACTAGGTGGGGGATTATACTGGCTTGCTAGTCTAACTCCATTAAAAAGCTTATATGGTTCGTGATAGAGAAGAAATTACAATTTAAGAAATGAAAAAGACCGACTGGTTTTTGAGTGCACCCCAAAAGTTAGACACAAAATCTAACTTTTGGGGTGTTTTTTTATTATGAAATTAACTTATGAAGATAAAGTTCAGATTTATGAACTCAGAAAAACAAGGATTTAGCTACTCACGACTTGCAGATATGTTCGGTATAGATGCGAGAAATCTTTCCTACATGATTAAAATTGATTGAACGTTATGGGTTAGAGATAGTTAAAAAAAGGGAGAAATAATTATTATTCTCCAGAAATAAAAACAAGAAATGATTGATAAAGTCTTACTCGAAGGTTGGAGTAAAGAAAGAGTTTCTCTCGAATATGGTCTTCCTGCGCGTGCCACTCTTCACAACTGGCTCGCACAATACAAGAAAAAAATAAGTATACTATTGTTGAGAAAAACAAGAGGGAGAGTACCTGAAATGGGACGTAAGCCAAAGAAAAACCAGAAGAGATGACAGAACTAGAACGCCTTCAGGCTGAAAATGAGTATTTAAGAGCGGAGAATGCCATTCTAAAAAAAGTTGAGAGAACTCCGCTTGAAGGAGGAAAAAGAGAAAGAAGAAAGACGCAGATTGTCAGAGAGTTAGTGTCAGAGTTTCCTTTAGATATTCTTCTAAAGATTATTAAACTTGCTCGTTCAACTTACTACTATCACTTAAAGCAGCTAAACCTAGAAGATAAGAATCAGGCCGTAAAAAACGAAATAGAAACCATTTATAACGAGCATAAAGGTAATTATGGATATCGTCGTATTACTCTTGAACTTAGAAACCGTGGGTTCATCGTAAACCATAAGAAGGTACAACGCTTGATGAAACTGTTGGGGCTAACTGCTCGTATTCGTAGAAAACGTAAGTATTCTTCTTATCATGGAGAAGTTGGTAAGAAAGCTGAGAATATTATTCAACGTCAATTTACAGCTGAAAAACCGATGGAAAAGTGCTATACAGACATTACAGAGTTTTCTATTCCAACAAGTAATCAAAAACTATATTTATCACCAATTTTAGATGGTTATAACAGCGAGATTATAGCGTATACTCTATCATCTTCGCCAAATTTAAAACAAGTAAAGGATATGTTAGAACAAGCTTTTAGAGAAGAAGAATACGAGAATACTATTCTCCACAGCGATCAGGGATGGCAATACCAGCATGAGTTTTATCATAGTTTTTTAGAAGATAAGGGCATTCAGCCATCTATGTCTCGCAAGGGTAATAGTACTGACAATGGCATGATGGAATCGTTCTTTGGCATTCTTAAATCAGAAATGTTTTATGGCTATGAGCAGACATTTAAGTCTATAAAGGAACTTGAGAGGGGCAATCGTCGACTATATTGATTATTACAACAACAAACGAATCAGTAAAATTAAAAGGACTTAGTCCTGTGCAATACAGAACTAAACTTTTGCTTAAATTAATTGTCTAACTTTTTGGGGTCAGTACATTTTCCAGTCGGTCTTTCGTTTTATTTATAATTCATTGCAGTTAAGGCTACTTGTAAGATGATAGCGCCGAGTGTACCGATTAACATTAATACGGCTACAACACGTGTAATTTTTTTCAACTGTTGAAAGATTACGTTTTTTTCTTTGCCAACAAAATCGCTCCTTTTTTTCTTTTGCTCGGTAATAGTTTACCGTAAATCGATGTGAATTACTAGAGTTAAATGTTAAAAAGGTTTTCTAAGAGTGAAAATGAGTGAAATGAAAAATGAGCTTTTAGTAAAAAGAAAAGCATTCAAATGCCTTTCAAAAAAAGGTGTGATTTTTGATAACATAGATGTGTTAAATAAAACAAATTGGAGGAAGTTTCATGTCAAAACAACAAATTGGTGTCGTGGGTATGGCTGTTATGGGACGTAACTTGGCTTTAAACATCGAAAGCCGTGGTTATAGCGTTTCAATCTACAACCGTACAACTTCAAAAACAGACGAAGTGATTGCTCTACATCCAGATAAAAAATTAGTTCCAACATACTCTGTTGAAGAATTTGTAGAGTCTCTAGAAAAACCAAGAAGAATTTTATTAATGGTTAAAGCTGGGGAAGCAACAGATAAGACAATTCAAAGTTTACTTCCACACTTAGATAAAGGCGATATTTTAATTGATGGAGGAAATACATTCTTCCGTGATACAATGCGTCGTAACGAAGAACTAGCAAACTCAGGAATTAACTTCATCGGTACTGGTGTATCTGGTGGGGAAGAAGGAGCCCTAAAAGGACCTTCAATCATGCCTGGTGGACAAAAAGATGCATATGACTTAGTAGCACCTATCTTAGAAGAAATCTCTGCAAAAGCAGACGATGGCGCTCCATGTGTAACTTACATTGGACCAAACGGTGCAGGTCACTACGTAAAAATGGTTCACAACGGAATCGAATACGGTGACATGCAATTAATCGCTGAAAGTTACGATATCCTACGTCGTGTTGGTGGATTATCTGTAGAAGAATGCGCTGAAGTATTCAAAGAATGGAACCAAGGCGAATTAGATAGCTACTTAATCGAAATCACAGCGGACATTTTAACGAAGAAAGATCCTGAAACAGGTCGTCCAATGGTTGACGTAATCATGGATACTGCTGGAAACAAAGGTACTGGTAAATGGGCTTCACAAAGCGCATTAGACTTAGGTGTGCCACTTCCGTTAATTACTGAATCTGTATTTGCACGTTTCGTTTCAACATTGAAAGAAGAACGTGTTGCAGCAAGTAAAGAATTAGCAGCAACTAAAATTCCTGAATTAACAAATTCAGAACGTCAAGCTTTAATCGAACAAGTTCGTAAAGGATTATACTTCTCTAAATTATGAGTTACGCGCAAGGATTTGCTCAAATGCGTGTAGCCAGTGAAGAGTTCAACTGGGACTTAAACTACGGCGAAATCGCTAAAATCTTCCGTGCTGGATGTATCATCCGTGCGCAATTCTTACAAAAGATTACAGATGCGTTCGAACGTGATCCTCAATTGAAAAACTTATTATTAGATAAGTACTTCTTATATGTAACGGAATCTTACCAAGATGCAGTTCGTGATGTTGTTGTAACGGCTGTTCGTGCTGGTATCCCAGTGCCAACATTCTCAAGTGCATTAGCATACTATGATTCATACCGTTCAGAAACATTACCTGCAAACTTAATTCAAGCTCAACGTGACTACTTCGGTGCCCATACTTACAACCGTGTAGACAAACCAGGAACATTCCACTTCGAATGGGCTCAAGAAAAAGAGATTGAACAATAATTACAAATGGTGAAGTCCTAGCCAATTTTAGCTAGGGCTTTTTGTTTGCTAACTCAAAAATAAACATATATGTTAATTTTAATGGTTTAATTTAATGAAATTGACAGAAAAATTTCATTAAATTCTGTTAAGAATCTTATGAATATGATATGATAAACGTGTTAGGAAAAGAATAGAGAAGGGAGTCTTATAATGCCAGCGAATCAACGTATTTTTAATTATTGAAGATGAAAAAGAATTTAAGTCGCTTTGTTGAATTAGAATTAAAGCATGAAGGCTATGAAACAAAAAGTATGCTCAGATGGCCGTAGCGGTTTACAAGCAGCAATTGATGAGCAGTGGGATGCTATTTTATTAGATTTAATGTTACCAGAAATGAATGGATTAGAAGTCGTTCGTCGCCTTCGCCAAGTAAAAACAAACACCAGTCATCATTATGACAGCGCGCGATTCAGTGATGGATCGTGTTGCAGGGCTTGATCAAGGGGCAGATGACTATGTAGTGAAAGCCGTTTGAAATCGAAGAAATTCTTGCAAGACTACGCGCACTCTTTAGACGTCTGCAAATGGAAGAACAATCTCGTGTTGTGAAACAAACAAGAGTGGAATATCGCGACCTTGTGGTGGAAGTGGAAAAACCGCGTCGTTCGTCGTGCGGGAGAAGTAATTGATTTAACGAAGAAAGAATATGAATTACTCTTATTACTGATGGAAAAACATTGATATTGTTCTTTCACGTGAAGTGTTATTAAAAGAAGTATGGGGCTATAAGAACGAAGTCGAAACGAATGTGATTGACGTGTACGTTCGTTATATCCGTAATAAAATTGATGTACCAGGACGAGAAAGTTATATTCAAACCGTTCGTGGAACTGGATATGTAATGAGAAGCTGAGGAGCTACATATGAAGGACCAAAACCAACATAAATCGGTAGCAAAAAAATGGTGGTGGGTGATATCAGCCACCATTTTTGCGTTATTAGCTGTATTGACTGCGATTTTGATTGAGGGGCAACTTATCGGCCTGCGTGACAATGAGAAAAATCAGACAGTGGTTTACGCACAAGTTATCGCGGATTTGTTATCGGAAAAAACGGAGAAATTAACAAGTGAAGACATTCTTGCTGTTCTAAACAAAGCGGAACAATATGAATTAGACAAGAACCAGGTTTATAAAAAGAATAGTAGTTTTTATCCGATGAATGAAGAGGTTAATATTCGCGTCTTTGATACGAGTAAAGAGTTATTATTCCAAACGCAACAATGGCAAGACCGCCCGCAAGTATCGAGTAAGCTCGAGGTTCAATATGTGACGCTATCGACCGGGGAAGAAAGTGTGCAAGTGATGATGCCGATTCTTTCCAGAAATTCTCGAGTCTTAATTGGACATTTGCAAGTAACCAATCGAATGATGAAGCTGGCTGAATTGAAGAAGCAATTGCGCTTTTTATTCCTTCAGCTCATTGTGATGGAAGGAATTGTCTCAATAGGGCTTGCGTATTTCATTTCGCGACTCATTTCAAAACCGATTGAAGAAATTCATGATATTATCGCTTCAATTAATGAAGAAAATATTGAGACAAAACGTTTGATTGTTCCGAAGAAAAATGACGAGTTTGCGATTGTATCGCAACAATTTAATGAGTTGCTAGATAAAATCAGTTTTTATATTTCGCAGCAGAAGCACTTCGTTGAAGATGTATCGCATGAATTGAGAACGCCTGTAGCCATTGTAGAAGGCCACCTGAAGCTTTTAAACCGTTGGGGAAAAGATGACCCAGAAGTGCTGGAAGAGTCTCTCACGGCCTCTCTAGCGGAAATTAAGCGCATGAAGACACTCGTTCAAGAGATGCTTGATTTATCTCGTGCACCGCAAGTAAGGGAACAGTATAAAGATGCGACAACAGAGGTCGTTGCGACAGTAGAACAGATTGTAACGAATTTCAAGGTGCTTTATCCCGACTTTACTTTTATTGCCGATATTGATACCAAGAAGGAAATTATTTCTCCAATCTATCGCAATCACTTCGAGCAAGTCATTATCATCTTACTCGATAATGCCGTGAAATATTCAACAGAGCGAAAAGAGATTATCGTTAGCCTTTCTCCAACCATGGAAGCAGTCGAAATCGGCATTCAAGATTTCGGGATGGGGTTAACGGAAGAAGATAAGAAAAAAGTATTCTCACGTTTCTACCGCGTCGATAAAGCACGCTCGAGAGAACGTGGAGGAAATGGCTTAGGCTTATCAATTGCTAAAGAATTAATCGAAGGGTATAACGGTAAAATTAGCCTGACTTCCAGACTCAATCATGGGTCATTATTTAAAAGTGAAATTACCGATTGAAAAATAAGAAAAAAAGATACGAAATTTCGAAAATTTTGTATCTTTTTTTATTTTTCTGTATAATTAAGAAGTGTAATATTTAATAAGTTATATGGGGGCTTTTACAATGAAAAAGCGAAAACGGCCGTAGCCTTGGGAGCATTTATCGCGCTCGGTCTGGGTGTAAAAAGTAGAAGCAGAAACTGTCCCACAAACCGGTGTGAACAGAATTCACTTTATTAATACGAAAGCAAATTCCGGAAGTGATGCCATTCTTCTAGAAAGTAATGGTCATTATGCATTGATTGATATGGGAGAGGATTATGATTTTCCCAGATGGAACGAATCCTTTATATCCAATTAGATTTGGAAATGCTATGCGAAATTATCAAGTGTTGGAAGATCGCTTTGTTCCGTCATTTATCAAAATGTAGGTGTTCAAAAAAATTAGACTTTTATTTTAGGGACTCATGTACATAGTGACCATATTGGGGGCGCTGATGAAGTACTAAACAGACTTCCAGTAGATACTTTTTTTATTTAAAAAGTATTCCGATCAGAGAATTAAAAGCTTCTTGGGGACTTTGGGATAATTTATATAATTATGACAATGCACTAAAAAGCTGCCAAAAGAAAAAGGGAGTAAAACTTGTACAAGATATTTCTGATAAAGACAGTCACTTTAAATTAGGAGACATGGATATTCAGTTATATAACTACAAAAATGAATATGGCCCAGATGGACAACTTAAAAAAAGGTGTTAGATGATAATTCGAATTCTATTGTTGCAGTTATTACAGTAAACGGACAGAAAAATTTACCTTGGAGGAGACCTTGATAACGCTGAAGGTGCCGAGGATAAATTAGGCCCTCAAATTGGAAAAGTCGATTTGATGAAGTGGAATCATCACTACGATGCAAAAATATCTAACTCTATCAACTTTATTAATAATCTTTCACCTACAATGATTGTACAAACAACAGGTGCTGATATTAATGTCGATTCGACGAAAGATTATATTCAGAAAAAAGGGATTCAAATCATTCATAGTTCAAGTAAAACTCAAAATGCAACAGTATTTGATATCTCTAATAATGGCTTCAAGAATATTTCTGATGCATTTCCAAATATTCCAACCGTAAAAGCTCAGTGGTATCAAGAAGATGGTTTCTGGAAATATCGCTTAGCAGATGACCAAATGGCGATTGGTTGGCATGAAATTAATGGCAAGTTCTATTTCTTTAACGGAAAAGGACAAATGCAAACAAGTCGATGGATTTTTACGAAGGATAGTTGGGATCCATATAGTTCTGGAGAATACTATTATGTGCATGCAGATGGTTCAAGACAACCTGCTGGATGGTTCTGGCATGAAGGTGCTTGGTATTATATTCAGTCTGACGGCACGAGAAGACAGAATGAATTAGCCTATAGCGGAAACAATCAATATCTATTTGATAAAGACGGAAAGATGCTTACAGGCTGGCAAACCTTTAATGGCAAGAGAATGCTGTTTGCTTCAAGTGGAGAACTGTTAGTTGAGAATGATCAAGCTTCTGCATGGAAGAAGGTTAATGGTAAATGGTATTACTTCGATAATAATAATGTTGCAGTAACTGGATTAAAAGAAATTGATGGAAACGTATTTCTTCGATGAATCTGGAGTTATGCAAACTGGATGGAAAGAAGTCGATGGAGTCCGTCGCTATTTTGCAACTTCAGGAGCCATGGCAACTGGTTGGTTGAAAGACGGTGATTCTTGGTATCTCTTAAGTAAAGAGGGCAAGAAACTAACCGGAGATCAAGAAGTAGATGGCGAAAAATACTACTTGAATGAAGAAGGAGTCATGCAAACTGGTTGGAAGTGGATTGACGGAAAATATCGTTATTACGCGAAGAGCGGAGCCTTGAAGAAAGGTTGGCTGAAAGACGGAACTAAATGGTATTACTTAAATCCTGAAAACGGAGAAATGGTCACTGGGGAAAAAAAGAAATCGATAAAGTGAATTACTACTTCGTTGATTCTGGTGCTATGGCTGTAGGCTGGAAATGGCATGATGAAGCGTATTATTACTATCAATCAAGCGGTGCAATGCTAAAAGGCTGGTATAAAGAATCTGGTAAGTGGTATTACTTAAATCCGGAAACAGGGAAAATGGTTACCGGACAACAAGAAGTTTCTGGTAAATATTATTACTTTAACGACTCTGGAGCAATGCAAACTGGCTGGAAATGGCATGATGGTGCTTATCACTATTATCAAGCAAGCGGTGCAATGCTAAAAAGGCTGGTATAAGGAAGCTGGTAAATGGTACTTCTTACATCCGACAACTGGATCAATGCTTACAGGAATCCAGGAAATTTCTGGAGATGATTATTACTTCGATAATTCTGGAGCAATGCAAGTCGGCTGGATTAAAGATAACGGCGAATGGTATTACTTCAAAAGCAAGTGGTGCAATGCTTCGCAATGGAACAACTCCTGATGGCTATAAAGTCGATGGGGAAGGTAGATGGTTACCTAATGGTGTAACGACTACAACTACAACCACAACGACAACTACATCTACAACAGAAACAACAACTGCTGAGGAAACGACTCAAGAGCAGACAACACAGGAAACAACCGTTGAATCAACGACGGCTGAGCCTACAACAGAACAAAAAGACGATTCCAATCAATTCAGATAAGACATCTGAAGTTACAGATGCAAATGAGATTGGCTAAAAATACGACGCTCCTTTTCTTTCGAAAGGGAGCGTTTTTATAGTTTACATTTCTACACTTATAACTTACACTAGAAAAAGTAGTATTCTATCAATTGCAGGCGACTTGCTTGCATATTTAATCCAAGGAGGACAACTCATGCGCGAACAACATGTACTCATTACACTGTTCGGGGCAACAGGTGATTTAGCTCATCGTAAGCTATATCCAGCGTTATTCCGTTTATTTCAAAAAAAGGGTTTATCAAAAAAATCATTTCGCAGTGATTGGGACAGCACGTAGAGAGTGGACTAACGAGTATTTCAGAGATGTTGTAAAACAATCTGTTCAGTCATTAGTGAAGTCAGAAGAAGAATTAAACCAATTCCTTTCTCATTTCTACTATCAACCTCATAACGTTACTGACACACATCATTATGTCGTATTAAAAGAACTTTCAGAAGAGTTAGATGCCAAGTATCAAATCGAAGGCAATCGTGTCTTCTATTTAGCAATGGCACCGACTTTCTTTGGAACGATCACAGAGCATTTAAAAGCAGAAGGCTTAATTACTGAGAATGGCTATAACCGACTGATCATCGAAAAACCATTCGGGAAGGATTACGCTTCTGCAGAAGAATTAAACAATCAACTTCGTCAATCATTCGAAGAAAAACAAATCTATCGTATTGACCACTACTTAGGGAAAGAAATGATTCAAAACATTTCTGCAGTCCGTTTTGCTAACCGCGTATTCGAAGCATTATGGAACAAAGAGAATATCGACCATATTCAAATCTCACTCTTAGAACAAGTGAGCGTTGAAGAACGTGGTGGATACTACGATACAAGTGGTGCTTTACGTGATATGGTTCAAAACCACATCCTGCAAATCCTTGCGCTAGTAGCGATGGAACCACCAGTTTCATTTGGAGATGTTCGTAAAAACAAGATTAAAGTGTTAGAACAACTTCGTCCGTATACCACTGCCGAAGAAGTGAACAAAAACTTCGTGCGTGGGCAATATGGACCTTCTGTAGACGGATTAAAACCTGGTTACCGCGAAGATGCCAATGTCGCAGATGATTCCAATATGGAAACATATGTCGCTGGTAAAGTATTTATCGATAATGAACGTTGGGAAGGCGTTCCGTTCTACGTTCGTACAGGTAAGAGTCTTCATTCAAAGGAAACAATCATTGATGTTGTCTTCAAAGAAGCAAGCTCTCCATTGTTCTGTGGTATCGATGGTTGCCCATCAAACCGTATTTCAATTCACATCACTCCACGTGAAGGATTCTGTTTCGTGATTAATTCAAAAGCCGTTGGAAATACCATCGCGCTTCAAACAAGTCACTTGGAGAAAATCTTTGATGAGAACTTCGCGATGAGCAGCCCAGAAGCGTATGAGCGCTTAATTCTTGACTGTATCGAGGGCGACATGACAAACTTCACGCATTGGGAAGAAGTAGCTGCTTCATGGAAATACGTAGATAGTATTCGCCAAACATGGGATAGTGAAATTGCAGCCGATTTTCCAAACTATGCTGCAGGAAGCAAAGGACCACAAGCAGGCTACGATTTAATCGAACGTGATGGACGCAAGTGGGTTGACCGCGACTAATGACATACAGCTAAGACTAGGTGAAACCTAGTCTTTTTTTTGTTCTAAGAAAAGTGAAGAAAGCACAATTTTCCCTTCATAAAAAAAGCGAAGAAAAAGATTTTAAAGGGATTCCTAAAAAAAGCCGAGGATTTCTTATAGTAGCAGTAACGTGAAAGACATCGAAAGTGAATTATGCGGAGTAGGGACAAGTCCCGTACTCCGCATTTGAATCTTCGAAGGTGAGAGACGAAACAGCTAAAACCGGTGTAACGTTACCGCTACTATAAAAAGAAATCCGCAAGGATTGGCACTGACCCCCGTAAATGAGAATTAAATAAAAACACCTCCAAGTTGGATTTGGTACAATATTATCAAATACGCATGGAGGTGTCTTTTTATGGTTAAAAATCGTGTTGCTTATTCAGTCGATACTAAAAATAAAGCCGTAGAAATGAAATTACAGGGATATAGTACAAAACAAGTAATGCAGGAGTTAAACATTAAAAACAAAACGCAAGTAGAAACATGGTTTAGATGGTATAAAAATGGAGAAACTCATCGTTTCCACCAACAGGTGGGTAAACAATATTCTTATGAAAAAGGAATGGCTAAACTTTCTGAAATCGATCAATTAAAAATTAGAATTACGAAGAAAAAGAAGTTGAATTAGAAATATTAAAAAAATACAAGGAATTGGAAAGGAAGTGTCGCCTCAAGCAGTTGTAAAATTAGTGGAAGAATTGAAAGGTAAATATACCGTAGATTTAATTTGTTCCTGTCTTAATGTACCTATATCTACTTACTATCGATGGAAAAAGAAAGATTTTTCTCCAACAGTTATCGAAGAAACTATTGGTAAACTTTGTAAGAAAACCAAATTCATCTATGGATACAGAAAAATTAAGTATTTGATTCAGAAGGAATTAAATCAGATTGTTAACCATAAGGTTGTGCAGCGGATTATGCAAAAAAATGGTTGGAATTGTGCGGTAAAACCAAAAAAAGCTATCAAAATAGGTAAACCATTCTCAATTACTGCCAATACTCTAAACAGAAATTTTTCAGCGGACAAACCTATGCAAAAGCTGACTACTGATATCACATATTTGCCTTTCGGACCTAAACGATTATATTTATCGTCGATTATGGATTTATACAATGGAGAAATACTTGCTTATACAATTGGTCCTAAACAAGATACTAAGTTTGTATTGGATACATTAAATCAAATTGACTTACCTAAGGATGTTCTACTACATAGTGATCAAGGTAGCGTTTATACTTCTGCTGAATATTACAATTTATGTAAAGAAAAAAACATTATCCGCAGTATGTCCCGTAAGGGGACCCCCGCAGATAATGCGCCCATCGAAAGCTTCCATTCTTCCCTAAAGTGCGAAGCTTTCTACATAAAAGATGAAGTAATAACTTCATCTTCTATTGTAATTCAAATTGTAGAAAATTACATCAAATATTATAATGAAAAACGAATCCAACAAAAATTGGACTACCTGTCTCCGGTTGAATACCGGAGACGGTAGCCCTAGGGTGTTTTTATATAATTCTCACTTTTTGGGGTCAGTCCCATTTTTAGGGCTCACCATTTTAATCATTATCTCCGCGCAACTCCGTTCTGTTGAAAAAGTCGCTCATTTTCTGTAAACTGTTCTCTATATAGGAGGCGCGCATGACGATTAGAGAGTTTATTCAATTGAGTATTTTAAAACCTAATAAAATTTGGACGATTTTACAAAATCCACTGAAGAAAATCAAAGGAATCTTTTTCCTACTCGTATTACTTGTATCCATTCCTGGCTTTATTCGTGCTGGGAAAGATATTGCGAGCATGAATACGAATTTAGGAATCGTGGCGAAACAGTTCCCAGAGCTTTCGATTCAAGATGGGAAGTTATCGGCGGGAGACAATACAGGATTTGTTTACCGTTCGGATGTTTTCAATATTGTATTTGACCCAAGTGGGAAGTCAACGGATAATGATGTGACGTCTGAATCTAGTCAAGGGATTCCATCCATCGGGATTTTACAAGACCATATTGTTGTAGACACCATCATTAATACCTCAAAATTTTCTTATGAAGGCTTAAACGGCTTTAATAAATCAAATGTAGAGCAGTTTATTCAAGAGTTCCAATCAAAATTGTGGATGGTATTTATCGGTGTTATGTTATTCGGCTTTGTTTATAATACGATTGTCGTTTATATTTTAATGATTATCATCAGCTTCGTCGTACGATTATTAACGGCGTTGTTTATGAGAGCCTACATTCAAATGCATCCAACCGTATCGAAACAGTTAACGATTGCTGCAATGTTCCTACCAGCAACAATCTATATGGTGATTGGCGTGTTAGGAATCGGCGGAGGAGTGGGGATGTTTATGTATCTACTAGTGACATCGACCTTCAACTGGCTCCTTGGAATGCGAGAATTCATCGCTCAGCAAAATAAAAACCAATAAAAAATAACTCTTAGAAACTATAAGTAAGTAGTTCCTAAGAGTTTTATTTTTGACAAAATCTACAAAAACAAATAGTAGATATTTATGAGTAGATTACGAAGAACTTTACGGATTCTATAATCGCGGTAGTGGGGAATCGTATTAAATGCGAATTAAAGGGAGTTAGGAATTGATTCCTTACTCCCTTTTTGAGGCTTTAAAGGTGCAAGACTAAGGCTTGCACCGGTACCCCATTACTGCGATTATAGAGAAATCCGTAAGGATTTGAAGTAATCTACTCGTAAGTAAGGTAGTCTCTACTATTTATTTTTTGTACGATTTTGTCTGCGTTGTTTTTGACGGATCTCCTGACCAAGTTTTTTCTTGTAGCCAGGTTTTACTTTTTTCTTCGCTTTCTTAATCATGCCTTTGAGGCGAGGATCTAAGTCTTTAGATTGCGTGTTTTTACGTTTTTCACGACGAGAGCGGTCATAACTTTCGACAAGCTCGCCATTTTTCAATTCAACCGTTTCAAAAGAAATGCCTTTTCCTTCTAATGTTTGAATGGCTTGTTCTTGGTCTGGTGTATAGAATGTGATGGCTGTTCCTTCAAGACCATTACGTCCAGTACGACCAACACGGTGAATGAAGAATTCTAATTCGCCAGGAATTTCTAAGTTGATGACATGAGAAACGCCTTCGATATCAATTCCACGTGCAGCAAGGTCAGTTGCGACAACGAATTGATAATCCATTTGTTGAATTTGTTTCATCACACGACGACGTTCTCTTGAAGGAATATCTCCGTGAATCGTTGCCACTTTAAAGTTATGACTACGAAGGTCTTTTGTCACTTCGTCCGCTTTTTGTTTTGTGTTTACAAAAATAAGAACTAGGTAAGGGTGTCCCATCACTAAAAGTTGACGAAGAACGTCCATTGGATTTTGTGCCTTTGTGACTAGTAATTGGTTTTTAATCGTTGGTGAAACGAGTTGTGTATTCTCGATTTGAATCACCTTTGGATTGCCCAAGTATTTCTTCAAGAATGGTTTAATCTTATCTGGAATTGTTGCGGAGAAAACAGACATTTGTAAGTTTTCTGGCATACGAGACGCGATTTCATCGACAGTTTCTAAGAACCCTAAGTCAAATGTCATATCGGCTTCGTCGACGACCATCATTTGAACGGTTTGGACGAAGAGCGCATTCTCTTGCATTAAGTCGAAAATACGACCAGGTGTCCCAATCACGATATGTGGTTGTGTTTGAGTGAGTTTTGCCACTTGGCGTTTTTTATCTGTACCACCAATACATTTTTCTAATAAGATTTCTGTATCACTAAATGAAATAAGTTGAGCTGCAACAGCGGTTAATTGTTCTGCGAGTTCACGACTTGGAACAGTGATCACTAATTGCAATTCTTGACGGCTAGGGTTGATTTTATTGATAAGTGGTAATAGGAAACTGTGGCTCTTTCCGCTCCCAGTTTGCGACTGACCAATCACAGATTCTCCTTTTAATAAAAGAGGGATGATGCGTTCTTGAATAGGGGTTGGTTGTGTAAATTTTAAGTCAGCCAATGCTTTTTGCAAATAAGGCTGTAATGCGTAATCTGTAAATTTCATGTTTTCATCTCTTTTCTTTCTCTATGTAGCGGGATTATTATACCATAAATTCACGCGCTTGGGGGATTTGGGGGAGTGGGCATAATTTTTGCGTATCATGTTTGGTGGGTGGTATGATGAATGAAGAAAGAAACAGTTTTCATAACTGTATTTAATTTTAGGAGGAATTTAGTAATGACTTATGAATTACCAAAATTAGAATACGCGTTTGACGCATTAGAACCACATTTTGATGCACGTACAATGGAAATCCACCATGACAAACATCACAATGCATATGTTACAAATTTAAACGCAGCGGTAGAAAAACACCCTGAATTATTCGAAAAAACAGTTGAAGAATTAATTAGCGATTTAAACGCTGTTCCTGAAGATATCCGTGTAGCTGTTCGTAACAACGGTGGCGGACATGCAAACCACAGCTTATTCTGGACTCAATTATCTCTTGATGGTGCAAAGCTCCAGAAGGTGCTTTATTAGCAGCTATCAACGAAGCATTCGGAAGCTTCGACGAATTCAAAGCAGCATTCGCGCAAGCAGCAGCAACTCGCTTTGGTTCAGGTTGGGCATGGTTAGTTCTTTCTAATGGAAAATTAGAAGTTGTTTCTACTCCAAACCAAGACAGCCCTCTATCAGAAGGTAAAACTCCATTATTAGGATTAGATGTATGGGAACATGCATACTACCTAAACTACCAAAACCGTCGTCCAGACTACATTTCAGCATTCTGGAATGTTGTAAACTGGGATGAAGTAGCTCGCCGTTTTGAAGCTGCTAAATAATTTATAAATAACGAAGACCGATGTTTCCTAAGAAGCATCGGTCTTTTTGCGTTTATATAGAATCAAGATTACTAGTAGAAGGGAAGCAAGGCTCACTAGGCTTCCTTCCAGTAAGAATGGAGTCGTATAACGATGTTCGATTCGGTGAGTCCCTTTGGAGATAGTAAAGCCAAGAAGGCTATCCAAAATCTTGTACGTTTCTACTTCTTGGCCGTCTACCCATACTTTCCATCCAGTTGAATATGGAATCGTTGTGAGAACGGTCGAGTCTTCTAAGACATCCATCGTTCCCGCAAAATGAGTAGCAGAGAAAGTTTCCAGTTTTAGCTCTTGTGCTTTTGTCTTCTCTAATCGCTCGTTTAAGAGAGTAGTGTTTAATGAATAAAGATTGAGTTTAGAAAACTCAAAGCCATCATCTTTAACGGTAATGCGAAGGGTTTGAGGTTGACCTTTCTGGTTCTTAGCGACGCTCATAAGAACGGGTTTTGATTGCACCGGATAAAAGGCATACGGTTCACCGTTTAGCGTCATCTCCAAATCTTCTTCACCCATCGTTCCCGCCATTTCTAAGTAAATCGGATCATCGGTTTCAGGAGTAAAGGTGAGTGTAATCGTACCATATTGAGTCTTGTCCTCAACTTGAATGCGTTGATACACGACAGGGGAACCGATGATATTTTCGAAAGTCGTCTCATAAGAAACTCTTGTGAAAATATTCTTCGGACTCGTTGTTCCACTAAGCGCATTCGCCAATTGATTTTGCATCGTAATCGGATGGTTGGTTGGCACCTTCATTGATTTAGAATCGGTTTCATCGGATAAGCAATCGAGAGAACGTTTTGATTGGTGACAACGTGACCCTCGTTAAAGGTTGCGATTGTTAGTAAATCTTCCAAGTCTTTTCGTTCCCAACGTTCATTATAGGGGACCTCTGTGGTTTCGATAAAGGTATTCTTGATCCCCAGTAAGGCATCTGTTAATAGGGTACCGTTGCTGTAGTTTACATAGGCGGTTCCTTGGCGAACACCGATCGCATCAAAGAACTTTTCTGTTTCCTTTTCAAACGTTGATGAAAAATGAGAAACGCCATAAGTTGGAACTTGCAGGCTATCATTTTTCGAACGAAACATCGTTTTCTCGCTGCGATAAAATTCATTTTCTGCAGGGCGTAATACGGTAGACCAGTTTACTAATGACGATTGATAAGCTGTGAATTCAGCATTCATGACATACCCAAGTCTGGATAAGGTGATGATGCTGTTTAAGAGCAGTTCGATTACTACAAATGAAATTAGAAATTTTTGATGTGTTCTTTTGCCACGTCCGATTAAAATGAGACCATACAAGATTCCCATAGATAGCCCGAAGCCAAGTGCTATTTGCCAGGCTTGTAGGTAGTCTTGAGGAAAGAGTATAAAACCAATGCTTGTTGCTAATACAAGGAAGAAATACACAAATGTCTCATGAATGCCAACCGCTGTTTTCTTCAGTGCCCATTGATAACCTAGAAAGACCATCCAGAAGCTAAAGAGGAATGAGAAGCGATATGAATACCAATTTGGTAGTTGTCCGGCATGCCACAGTTTATCAAACATCTCAATGTTAAAGCTGATGAGGATGACAATCGTAATGAATAGCGCGTAAAGGCGTTGGAATAGTGCAATCTTTTTCTCTTTGAAGTAACAGAGGAAGCTAAAGAGTGCCAGACTGCCAACGAAAATATTTGGATATCCTTTTTGCATTTCATGGAAGTCGAAACTACCGATAAAGAGCTTGGAAGCCATGAGCAGTGGATTATATTCAGACTTTAGACTCCAAGCGATGGTAGTCGCTGTCCCTTTACTACCAAGTAGGCTATAAAACGTTGGAAGAAGAATAAACATTATAAGTCCAACAGCAAGGAGGCTATAAAAGATAAAGCGTCCAAATTGTTTTATAAAATTCTTCCATGAGAAGGAATCACTTATCATTAAATAGGCATACGGGAAATAGAGACCTAAGAATAGACAAATCATATATCCAGTATAATAGTTACTCAAAATAGTGAGCGATAAAGTAAGTACATAATATAATGGATTTCGTTTTTGTAAGAGTGCATCTACGCCAAGGACGATGAGTGGAAGGCCAATGAGGGCATCTAACCACATCATATTAAATTGATTGGCTGAAAGATAACTCATAAATCCGTATGAGAGTGCAAAGAGAAGCGTCGTCCAATTTCTTTGTTTGAATTTCACATCTAGCAATACTGAAAAGCTAACCGTACAAGAAACGAGTTTCAAGAAAATAAGAAGAGAGACACCCATGGCGATGGCCGAGCGAGGAATGAGTAAAAAGAGAAGATTAAACGGACTCAACAAATAGTACGCCCATAAACTTACCATTTCTCCGCCAATAGACTTCGAGAAACTATAGAAAAACTGTTCTGGATGATGCAAGAGAGTGTCTTGGTAGTAACTAAAGAAGTCGACATATTGCTGCCCAAGGTCGATTGTTAGCCATGTTCGATTTCCAAATGGCGTGATTGTAAAAAGTAGGAAAATCGCTAAAATCATCACAGTTGGAATCAAAATACTGAGCGTATAGTATCTCTTCTTGGTCATTGTCTTTTCCATGGTAGTCCTCCTTTCTAGTCGTTACTGTTAGCATAGCATGGAAACGCGGAGCCTGCACGAAAAATTAGTCTTGAACGCAAAAAAATCTTAACCACTTTCTAACCCCTTTTTTATACAGATTAGGGCGAGATTTATGGTATACTGTTATGAGTTACTAGATGTTATATGGAGTGTATTATGCTTACTAAAAAGAAAAATTAAAGAAGAAAAAAAAAAAATCACATATTCCATTTCGCTTGAATTTATTATTTTTAATTGTATTCTTTTCATTTATTGCCTTAATTAGCCGTTTGGCGTATATCCAATTAGTCAAAGGAGACGAGTTTGTTGCGCTCGTACAACGTACAGAGACAACCACTGCTAAAAAATCAGTTCCGCGTGGATCGATTTACGATAGCCAAGGACGTATTTTAGTGGGAAATAAACCAAAACTCGCTATTAACTATACAAGACCTGCAGATGTTAAAGC
>BNJV01002420.1_pt1 | contig 21686 bp, 37 predicted proteins | sample 8540591 | NCBI WGS metagenome assembly BNJV01 (sample SAMD00202457, study PRJDB9452) | human saliva metagenome | host: Homo sapiens | reverse complement strand
ATCTATATACCCATCGAATTTTTAAAACATAAATAAAAAGAAACTCTGGAAGCTAATAAAAACAAGCTTTTCAGGTTTCTTCTCTCTCGAACAAGTGAATTAATCTTTGTTGAAAATAAAGATACTCCCTATATGAGACTATTTTAGTACAAGCCCACAAAAAGCAACAAGGCTGATAAACCAATAAAGGCTAGCGTTGCTATACCACGTTGCCCCAAACTATAAATCTTTCTTTCAGCCTCGGACTGGGAATACGATAGCTAGTAATGCGCCACCGACAGCTCCACCTACGTGTCCAGCAAGGCTGATCCCAGGCATTAAAACACTTCCTACTAGGTTGATGACCAAGAGGGAGAGGTAGGATTGACCGAGCTGTTGAAGATAGGGGTTGCGTGAGGCATAACGGAGAACGACAATAGAAGCGAACATCCCGTAGAGGGCAGTTGAAGCACCAGCAGTAATAGCATTGGGACTAAAAACGAGGACAAAGAGATTTCCCATCATACCTGATAGAAGGTAGATAAAGAAAAACTGTTTGGAGCCAAAGATTTGCTCCATCTGACGTCCCAAGAAGTAAAGGGATAGCATGTTGACTAAAAAATGCTCCAAGCCAATATGAACAAAGGTGGCCGAGAATAAGCGCCAGATTTGTTCAGGCATACCCTTGATAACAGGGGGATACATCAGCTCCGAATTTATACAAGGTGGCTGCGCTTGTGTAGTTGAAACCACTGGTTAGAAACATGAGTACAAAAACCAGGGTTGTCACGAGGAGAAAGAAGCTCGTGACAGGATAGCGACGATCAAAAATTTCTTTCATAGATGAGTACCTCCTCAACAGGAATATCGTGTGGATCAGGATGGAAATCCTGAATCTGACAAGGATAAAGTGTACTAATGGTGTGACCAGAAAAATGCTCCAAGTAACGGTCGTAGTAGCCACCTCCGTAACCAACTCGATAGCCAGAAGTGTTGAAAGCTAAACCGGGAACATGGATCAAGTCAATCTGAGAAGGCTCAAAGACAATAGCTTCCCCTGAGGTTCAAGGAGACCAAAAAGATTTTCTTTTCAAGTTTCTCTGGTTCATAGAGCACCAGGTCCATTTTCCCATGTGGATAGGTTTTGGGAATGAGGATAGTCTTCCCATCTTTTTGAGCTTCTTCAATGAGTTCAGCTGTCTGAAATTCATGAGGAAAAGACAGGTAAGTAGCGATGGTTTTTGCTTCCTTATAAAAAGGATGTTGAAAGAACTGCTCTGTGAGCCAATCGTTCATGCTCTGCTTTTCTTCTTTGGAAAGAGATTTGAGTTCTTGTAAGACTTGCTTGCGTAAGCTTTTTCATAGTTTACTCCGCAGCTTTCTTGGCTAAAAGCTTGATACAGCCTCGACTCCGATTGCCAGAGCTTCTTCACTTAGGACTCATCTTTGGATGGTGAAGGCATAGGGACTATCAATTCTAAGCCAGAACATGACGCCAGAGACCTTTGATAGAAGATACCCAAAGTCTTCCCTGTCATGGCAGGTTCGATGTCGATTGGTTCAATTCCTCTTTTCATCAAAGAGGTACATCAATTCGTCGGAGCTAATTCAGGGTTGTTTTCGACTGGTAAATAGCCTCCTGCTTGAGTTCGACTCTACATCCATATCAAAAGGCAGCTACGACCTTCAGCGATGGTTTGTACGTTTTTGAACTAAGAGACTCATGCTGTGTGTAAAGGCTCGAATGGTTCCATGTCAAGAAGGCTGTATCAGCGATGACATTATTGGTTGTACCAGCTGAAAGAAACACCGAAAGTGACGACAGCTCCCTCGATGGGATCGACATTACGGCTGACGACCGACTGGACTTGAGTCGACAAATGGCTAGCTAGCTGCAACCAGAGCGTCGTTGGCTTCATGTGGAAAGGCAGCGTGCCCGCCTTTTACCCTTAAAAGGCAGATCTTAACTGCACATGTTCCAGCAAAAGTGTATGGGTATTGGTCACAGTTGTCCAACTTTTAAGTCAGGGGCGAACATGAGAGTCCATAAATTGGTCAGGCAACCAGTCACCAAAAGCATCATCTTCATACATGAGCATGCCGCCGGCCTCATTTTCTTCCGCAGGTTGGAAGAGAAAGAGGAGGTTGTTTTTGGGTTGCTTTTCTAGAGCACGTTCAGACTTCCAAAGTGCAATGGTCATATGGAAAATCATGTCCCGCAAGCATGCATACGAGTCTGGGTGATTGAGAGGCAAAGGAGACCTGTTTGTTCAACGATTGGAGTCCATCCAATATCCATCTCGCCAACCAATGGTACGTTCTGGCTGACTTCCCTGCAAATAAACTAAAATACCCTGTTCGCCAAGTACGAATCTGAACAAAATCCTTACCAGCTGTTAATGTTTTCAATGACATTGAGTAAATAAGCGTGAGTCTTGATTCTTCTAAACCAATCTCAGGAATTTGGTGAAGATCGCGTCGAGTTTGAATCAAATCTAACATAGTTAATTTCCTTCTATTGATACGAGAAAGAGGCTGGAAATATTTCCGCCTCTGTTACTAATTACAAGGTACGAAGCGCATCTTCTAGCGCTGTTTTTGTTGGGTTTTGGGCTATCAATTTCTTTTGATAACTACGAGCTGGGAACACCTGCCACCACAACATTTTCTGGGACATCTTGGTGACGATGCTCCTGCTGCAACAACAGAACCCGCTACCGATTTGAACACCTTCGATAACCACAGCGTTAGCATCCGATGAGAACATTATCACCGACACGGACAGGCTCTGCACTAGCTGGTTCGATGACACCTGCAAGAACGGCACCTGCACCAACGTGACTGTTTTTCCCCACGATGGCACGGCCACCAAGGATAGCCCCCATGTCAATCATGGTTCCTGCACCGATTTCAGCACCGATATTGATAACTGCTCCCATCATGATAACAGCATTGTCGCCAATTTCAACCTGGTCACGGATGATGAGCACCTGGCTCGATACGAGCATTGATAGTCACGTTTTATCAAGGAGAGGAACAGCTGAGTTGACGAGCGTCTTGTTCAACAACATAGTCCTTGTTTTCTGTAAGTCCTTCAAGAAGTGGAGCGACATCTTTCCAGTCTCAAAAGAGAACATTTCCCAAGCTTGATAACAGAAGCAGGGGATCAGTTCGGCAAGTTGTCCCTCAAAAGGTCACTTTACACTTAGTCTTTTTTCTCAGCATTTGCGATAAATTGGATAATTTCTTGTGCACTCATTTTTGTAGCAGATCATGATGTCTCCTCACTCTTTGTAATGCTTACTATTCTACAAAAAGGCTTCAATTTTTGAAGCCTATAAGTATCAAAAGAAGGGTGTTTAATTCTTGGATTTTTGATTCTTCGATGGACAAGAAAATCATAGGAACGATAATCAAAAATCATGGCCAGTACTAAGAAACCATCCAGAACCATGCCAAGGAGAAAAGAGACACTGAGGATAGCAGAGGATAGCGGTTCGCTTGCTGACTGACGACCGACACCACAAGGGAGAGACGAGGGAGACAGCCTTCATGGAGAAGGAAAAAGGCAAGGCAGTTCCCAAAGGCAATAGTCAAACAAATGCAGATGCTGATGGCATCAACCTGGAAGCTAATCTTATAAACAGGGGTAGAGAAATTACCAAAGGCCCAGCAATAATCATTCCCCAATCCAACAGTTGGCACAAAACCCATATTTTTTTAGCAAGCGTTGGGGTAAGATGACATGAACATGACACCTAGGGCTACTGGAGAGGCCTGTCAGTGAAGCTAAGGGGTGATGGATGAGCTTTAGACAAATCTGCTTTGTAGCCATCAAAAAGACCCCAATCATAGCAGCCAAAACATAAAAATCACTTTTTAGAAGCTTTTTTTCTTGTAGATGATGCGATTATATAGAAGGATAAAGATAGGGACTGATAAATTGGAGGATGGTTGCAGTGGTTGCATTAGAGTATTCGACACAGAGATAGAAGAAAAACTGAACGGAGAAAGATCCTAAGATGGCATGGGCCAGAAAAAGGAAGGTAATTGTTTCGATTTTTCCAGATCTTTGAAGAGTTGGGATCGGAGTTTCAGACTCGATAAGACGATTACGAACTACCTGCGACGAGGTAGACGCATGGAGGTAATCCAGCCTGAAGATACTTGATAATGGGCAAAAAGTACTCTCCTAAAATTCAGATTCCCAAATCAAACCAGAAAGGAGAGAATAAATGGTTCCATAAAATATTCTTTTGATATTTTATTCATGTTGCATATTGTACCATGAAATGAAAAAGAAAAAGAGAGTGGAGAAAAATCATTTCTTTCACTCTCACAATCATCTTTCTGTTGGCTACTGATGATTGCTACATATAGTGTAGAGCTGATTGCTACATTACTGTTCCCAGTTACTATTAAGTATTATTACGATTATTATTGTTATTATGTACTATTTATGTTGATGAGGAACGAGATGCTTTTGCAGACTTCCTAAAGAATGGTAGTACCAAGCATTTTGGTAGTCTGCATCACTTCCACCAATCAGCAATCATAGAGGTAGTAGTCAGTGCACCTACTTGGTTAGCCCAGTAACTTGTTACCATTTCACCAGTCACATTAATCTCTTTTACCGTTGATGGATAACCTTACCTGGTTTTTTGACCCAGTTGATTTGAGGACTTGAGATGAAGTGACACTTGAATCAAGATTTGAAACGTTCTGATCCCCCAAGCAGAAGGAGCTGCTTGTTGGATGGCATTTGACCAGATGAGCCATATATTTTGCATTGCTAGTGTACTGCACCTTTTGCCGAGTGGTCGGTTATCATCGTGACCAAAGCCAACCCCAAGGGTTAATCTTGGAGTTGAAAGCATGAACCACATCGTCCCATCTTCATTAGTTGTACCAGTTTTACCAATCCAGTCAGCACCTGCCATAGACTTGGGATTGATGGCAGCAAGATCGCTCTGGAAAAGCTTGAAGTCACTTGGGAGAAATCACATCTCTCAGTAAGCTCTGCATAATGGTTTGCAGTTGCTTTAGAATAGACTTGTACAGGTTCGTCTCTGTGCTCATAGATATACCTCGCCGCTGGTCTTCTCGATTTTTGAAATCATGTATTTCTTATGGTAAACACCATTGTTAGCCAAGGTTTGGTAGCCATTTGTATGTTGGGCTACAGTGACATCGATTCCTCCCCCATAGGAGACTTTCAATGCCGTATTCGAGGATCTCATAGCCCCATTTTTTCCATATAGGAACGAACATCAACTCCCTTTTTCACGGAGCGTACTGATAGGGTCCAGTAGGCTGGAATGTTCCAAGAATAATTCAGAGCTTCTTTCAGACTCATCATGGCAGTACCAGAACTATTGACATGCATGATCAGGATTTCCGTTAGAAGAAATTTAGTTGGATAGTTAGATAGGACACTTGCGCTTCCCATCAAGCCTTGGTCAATAGCAATACTGTAGGCTAGGATTGGTTTAGTAGTTGAAGCAGGGAGAACGTTTAGTATTAAAGGCATGGTTGTTTTTGATTTGCTTTGGTAATCCCGACCACCGACAAATCCTAAAGATAGCTCTGGTTTTGGTTATCCATCAAGACATTTCCGACTTCTGGTTGACCAGTATTATCATCGACAAGGTAGCCATAGTTTGCGACAGCATCTTGCATGGCAGAATGGATAGCTTTATCAATTGTAGTTGTGATACGGTAACCACCATTTTGAATCTCTTTTTCAGCCAATTCATGATAAGATTTTTGGATAGATTCGTTCTTTTAGTTCTTGTGCAGAGACGTTATCTTTTTGCATTAGATAATCATACATGAGGGTTCGTCGCTTCATCGAGGGCAGAGAAGTAGAGAAACCTTTAGCAGTTACGTTGACATTTTTCTGCTGGCAAGAAAGTCTTTCTTAATATCGTACGCTTTATAGGTTTCGTAGTCTTCTTGACTTAGGACTCCAGTTCTGTACATATTGTAGAGAACATCTTTTGAGCGCTTTGATTCCAAGTTCAATATCTTCTTCGCTCTTCATCTCACCAGTAGACTCATAAGGTGAGTAGGAAATGGGGCTTTGATGGTAAACCTGCTAGGAAAAGCTGCTTGAGGGAATGGTTAGTTTGCTAGCATCCACTCCGAAAATCCCAGTTGCAGCCTGCTGAGCACCTGCGATATTTTGCCCCTTGTTATTGCGACCAAAAGGTGCAACATTTGAGATAGGTAGTCAGGATTTCATCCTTATTCATAGCACGTTCTAGGGCTAGAGCATCTACGATTTCACTAGCTTTTACGAGCGAGTGTGGGAGCATCACCAACTACTTGTTGTTTGATGAGCTGTTGTGTTGAGTAGAACCCCCACTCGAAGAACCAAGGCCGATGAAAGTTTTCCCTAGACTGGCACGAATAACCGCTTTAGGAACGACACCATTGTGCTCTGCAAAGTGTTCATCCTCGGTTTGCAACGATAGCTTGCTTGAGATTCTCTGAGATGGCATCGGATGCGACAGATGTTCGCAGAAGATCGCTCTCGATAGCCCCAATCATGGAACCATCTGCATAGCGAATCTCAGAAATAGATGAAATATTGTTGACCTGTTTGAGCAAATCCTCCGTTTGAGGGAACACTAACCTGATCAAAGAGAAAAACCGCATAGCCCATGCAATCACCTGTCTCAAGGAGCCGCCAATAAAAAGCTAGGATAAAAAGTGTGTTAAAAGTTGCTTTTATTCCAAGTAAAAATCTTAGTCCCAAAATAGTCCAAATGGTTAGTTTTGTTTTGACTTTTTCTTGAGTTTTTATCTGGATTTTTTGGAAGTTTTGTTAGATTTTAGAGACCAAAGTAAGGCCAGTCCTTTTTGTTTGATTCTTGTTAGATGTTTGTTCATAGAATTCCTCACTCTTTTATTATTATACCATAAAAGCAATCTTACAAGCAAATTAGGCTCAGCACAGAGCTTTGAGATAGGGGTTGGGATATCGATTTTGAGACATTGAAAATCAGATTTAAAGCTAAATCTGACTGTTTGACAAATTGTTTATTTTTCTCCTGAGAGTTCTTTTCCAAGATCAATCAAGTAGTCCTTCAAGTGGTCTTTGACTTGATGGATGTTTGAGAGCGTATTCGATGGAAGTCTTCATAAATCCAAACTTATCTCCAACATCATAACGAGCACCCTTGAATTCACGAGCAAATACTCGTTGAGTTTTGTTGAGAGTATCGATGGCATCTGTTAGTTGGATTTCATTTCCTGCACCAGGTTTTTGATTTTCAAGAATGCCGAAAAATCTCTGGTGTGAGAGGTAACGACCGATGATGGCTAGATCACTTGGTGCGTCTTCAGGTGCTGGTTTTTCAACGAAAGTTTTCAACACTGTAAAGACCATCATTTCCTTCACCCTGAGGAGCGATAACACCGTATGAAGAAACTTCTTCGTGTGGGACAGGCATTACGGCGATAGTAGAAGCATGAGTCTTCTCATAATCATTCATGAGTTGCTTGGTCAATGGAACGGCCTTGTCATCTTTGTGATATCCATGAGGTCATCTCCAAGCATGACCACAAAAGGTTCGTTTCCGACAAAGCTTTGGCTTGTAAAGACAGCATCTCCGAGTCCACGTGGGATGTGTTTGACGGATGAAGTGAAGACGCATACCAGTTGTTTCGTCAACTAGTTTCAATAGGTCAGTTTTTCCCTTTTTTTCCTTTGAGGTTGTATTCTAGTTCAAAGTTTGAATCAGAAAATGGTCTTCGATAGAACGTTTTGACTTTCCTGTTACTACAAGAATATCCTCAATTCCAGATTTAAGGGCTTCTTCAACGATGAACTGGATGGTTGGTTTATCGACGATTGGCAGCATTTCTTTGGCCAAAGCTTTGGTAGCAGGTAGGAAACGAGTTCCAAGCCCCTGCAGCAGGGATAACGGCTTTTCTAACTTTTTGCTTCATGAGCTTCCTTTCTAACGGTGATTAAGACCACTCGTTTTCTGCCTTGAACTCATTGCTCATGAGTTCAGAAACAGCATCCTTTAATATTAACATTTTCATAAATAACTTGGTAGATGGCTTGGGTAATAGGCATATAAACTCCGAGTTCTTGTGCCAATTCGTAAGCAGCTTTGGTTGTTGAAATTCCTTCGATGACCATTCCCATATTGGCTTCGATATCTGCCAAAGGCTTCACCACGTCCCAAGAGCATCTCCAGCACGCCAGTTACGTGAGTGGACAGAAGTTCCAGTAACGATCAAATCTCCAACACCCAGAAAGTCCACTGTAAGTTAATGGATTTGCTCCAAGTTTAACCCCCAGACGAGTAATTTCTGCAAGACCGCGCGTGATAATAGCAGCTTTTGCATTGTCTCCAAATCCAAGTCCATGAAGGGCACCTGCACCAACAGCGATGATATTTTTAAGAGCACCAGCTGTTTCCACTCCGATCACATCTGTATTGGTATAAAGTCGAAAGTAGTGGTTGCTAAAGAGTTTTTGAACATATTGAGCAGTTTGTAAATCTTTTTAGAGGCAGCCGTGATCAAGGTGATGTCGCGTACAATCGTTTCTTCCGCATGGCTAGGACCAGATACAACCACAATTTCACTACGGAACTCTTCAGGGATTTCTTCTTCAAGAATGGTTGAAAGACGTTTGTGACTATTTGGGTTCGAGACCTTTTGAAGCATGCATGACTACTACTTTATGATCAAAACAGCAGCCACCTGTTGGGCCACCAATCTAGTCACTTTGGTTGGCACCACAAACAAGATAGCATCAACCCCCTTTAAGGTTTCTGCCAAATCATGGTAGGCCACAATTTTATCGTCTAATACAGTATCCTTAAAATAGCGTTTGTTAGTATGTTGTGTATTAATTTCATCAATTTGATCAGGGAATATTTCCCCAGATACGTACTTCATGTCCATTGTCATTTAGAACTTGTGACAGCGCAGTACCCCAAGAACCAGGGCCTAAAAACAGCGATGGTTTGTTTGTTCATATTTTTCCTCCTTCTGAGAAAGCACTTTCCTATATTTCTACCATAAAAAGGACTATCATGCATCTATATAACTAGCTAAGATATGTCCTATTGATAGGAATCTGTATTTATCGAAGGTGATGATTCGAGGAAAATCAAAAGTGGAGATATAAAAACAGCCAGGGGAATTGGCTGTTTTAGTAGGAAAAACTAGAGCGTAATGCTGTTATTTTTAGAAATTTTCATAAATAGTAACAAGGAAGTAACTGTCAAGATAGTGAGGATAGTAGATAGGGGCTGCTGCCACACCATAATTCCACGAAGTACTTCAGTGTAGATTGCTACGGTCATTGTTCTAGTTTTAACATTGTATAAGAGAATCGAAGTAGAAAGTTCTGAAATCATTGTTACCCATGATAGGATTGCTCCTGAAATGATACCTGAAAGCATCATTGGGGTTGTGATTTTAGTAAAGGTATTGAGACGGCTACTTCCCAAGCTTTCGGCAGCTTCTTCGATACTAGGAGCAATTTGTTGCAAACTAGCAACTGAAGAGCGAATAGTATAAGGAAGTCTTCTGACAGATAAGGACATAATCAAGATGAAGGCTGTTCCTGTAATCATCAGAAAGCCACTTCCGAAGAGGCCTGTATTGAATGAAGAGATAAAGGCAATACCGAGTACAGTTCCTGGTACGATATAAGGTACCATACTAAGACTATCGATTAAGTTGGTAAATAGGTTGCGTTTGCGAACTGCAAGATAGGATATGAAGGTCGCAAAAACAACAACGAGAACCAAGGCAAGGAGAGGGATACGAATGGTATTAAAAATAGCAGAGCCCATGCGGTTAAAAGCAGTCTTATAGCTGTTTAGTGAATATCCTTTGACGAAAACCATTCCGGATGTTTTTCAGGAAGGATGTATAAAATCAAGTAAACTTGAGGCAAAACAGAGAATAAGATAATGCCATAAACAGTCACATAAATAGCAGCCATCTTCCCTTTTGTCGTTTTCTTAGGTTCAATTGGATGAAGCGAGTTCATACTGAAACTATAACGATTTGAAACGTATTTTTGAATGAGGAAGATAACTAGGGCGATTGTAATCGCCATAATTGCTAAGGCTGATGCGAAGGCAGAGTTACCCCCTACTTCACTGATAAACTGTGTATAGATCAAGACTGGGAAGGTACGATATCCCTCACCAATCAACATCGGAGTACCAAAGTCCGAGAAGGCTCTCATAAAGACGAGGAGTGCTGCTGCTAGCAAGGTTGGAACCAAGAGAGGTAAAACGACAGTTACAATTCGTTTTCAGACCGAATGATCCCATACTTTCAGCAGCTTCTAGGAGAGAATTGTCGATGCTCTTCATAGTCCCAGCTACGTAAAGAAAGACGAGAGGGAAGAGTTGAAGTGTAAAGACAAGCACAATACCCTTGAAACCGTAGATGTCAAGACCTGGCAAGTGAAGTGTGTTGGTTAGAAACTTTGTGATAACTCCGTTTCTACCAAGAAGTAGAATCCAAGAATAGGCACCTACAAAGGGAGCTGACATGGATGCGATGATGATTAAAATCTGTAAAAACTTCTTTCCCTTGAAGTCATACATTGAAAAGAGATAAGCTAGCAAGGTACCAACAAGGACAGAGGTGATTGTGGCAGTTACAGAAACCTTGAAACTGTTGATAAGGGTTTCAGAATAGTACGACTTTGCTAAAGAAAGTAACAAAATTTTCTAATGAGAAATGACCTTCATGTACCAGTGCCTGTTTTAATACCGTAACAATTGGATAGACCAGAAAAAACAAGATAAGTAAGGGAAGATGAAGAAGGAAGACGCAGTCCAGATATTTAGTTTTTTACGCTCCATGGCTGACTCCTTTTATGAGATTGCGCGAACCATCTTCAGAGAAGACATTGAGTTTTTGAGTATTGATACGCAAACGAACGCGATCTCCTTTTTTCAAATCTTCTTCAAATGTGGATTCTTCACTTACCTGAAGTTTTGAAGCAAATCCTGTCTCGATGAAGTATTCGGTATTGAGTCCAAGATAGACACTATCACTAATTGTATCGTCGATTGGTCCATTTTCGTCACGGATAAATTCTTCGGGACGAATGCTGACATGAATAGCTTGTTCTTCCACCTGGTCTAGTGCTGGCATACGAAGAGAATAACCATCTTCAAAGACGATGTAAGCTCCGTCAGCTTGCTTTTCCAAACGAGCAGGGATTATGTTTGTTCTACCAATAAAATGTTGCGACAAATTCATTTGCTGGTTTTGTGGTAAAGTTCTTTCGGACGTCCGATTTGTTGAATAACACCATCTTTCATAACCGCGATTTGGTCAGAAATGGCCATAGCTTCTTCTTGGTCGTGAGTTACATAGACAGTTGTAATACCAACTTCGTGTTGGATTTCTCGAATAGCCTGACGCATATCCAAGCGAAGTTTGGCATCTAGGTTACTGAGGGGTTCGTCCATGAGGAGAACGCTAGGATTAACAGCCAAGGCACGTGCTAGAGCAACACGTTGTTGTTGACCACCACTAAGTTTATCTGGTTTACGATCAGCATACTGGGCAATCTGCATCAACTCAAGGTATTTATTTGTTTGTTCGATGAGTTCCTCTTTTGGAACTTTCTTTTGCTTGAGTCCGAATGCAACGTTATCACGCACTGTCAAATGTGGGAAAATTGCATAGTTTTGGAAAACCATCCCAATGTTTCGCTTTGCTAGGTTCCATGTTGTTGATTTTTAGTATCGTCGAGTAGAACTCTCCTCCTTCGATGCTATTGAAACCTGCAATCATACGAAGCAAGGTTGTTTTCCCACATCCTGAAGGCCCAAGGAGGGTGAAAAGGCTCCCCATAGGAATAGTAACGTTTAGGTTTTCGATAACAGCTACATCGTGATAAATTTTTCTTGGCATTGATAATCTTGATCTCACTCATGGTTAACCTCTTTTACTGTTTAGATTGGATATCTGTAAAGACTTCGTTGTATTTCTTCACGATATCTGATTTGTTTTTGATGACATAATCATAGTCTTCAGTTAGTGTTTTAATTTGTTCGATTGGTTTCATGTTTTCACTAGTTTTAGCATTTTTACGAACAGGACGGTTAGTAGTTGTTGTACCAAGGGTGTCTTGGACTTCTTGTGAAATGATGAAATCGATAAATTTCTTAGCGTTTTTCCATGTTCTTAGCGTTTTTTTAATGATGGCAGCGCTAGCAGGCTAGGAAAAACAGTTCCTTCTTTTGGATAAACAACCTTGATGTTAGCTCCGTCGTTTAGAAGTTTTACTGCGGGATCTTCGTAAGAAAGACCAACAGCCATTTCTCCATCTGCCACTGCCTTATAAACACCAGATGAACTTGAACCGATTTTACCATCAATTAAAGTAAAGAGATCTTTGACATAAGTCCAAGCCTTTTCATCTGTATAGCCACCCTCAGCTTGTAGCATGTTTGTTAGTTGAGCAAAGGCACTAGAAGAGTTGGCTGGGTCTGCAGTTGCGATTTTTCCTTTAAGTTCTGGTTTGATGAGGTCGCTATAGCCTTCAATATTCATCCCCTTAGTCAAGTCAGGGTTGACGATCAAAACACTACCATCCAATGTATAAGGAGTTGAGTAGCCAGTTGTATTTTGATATTCTTTGATTACATTATCGTTTTCCGTTGATACGTAATTTTCAAAAAGTTCTCCGTGGGTAGCATATTGGGTATAGGAACCACCAAAGATGATATCTGCCACAGGGGCTTCTTTTTCAGATTCTAGTTTTTTAAAGAGTTCACCTGTTCCTGCTTGAATGAGTTCAACCTTGATGCCATACTTTTCTTCAAAAGCAGGAATAGTTGCTCCAATCAATCCTTCTGAGTTTGGGGAGTAGACTACTAGAGTATCGCTTCCTCCATTTTTCAGTTGCTTTTTCTCCTGAAGCGTCATCAGAAGAGCAGGCAGCAAGCCCCAAAATAGCAAGTCCACACGCAGCATAATACATCCATTTCTTTTTCATGATGGATACCTCCATAGTTTTGTTACCTCTATTGTAAAAGCAATGAAAGCGTTTTTAAAACTTAAAAATTCTATCCTAATGGGGTAAAAATTCTCTACAAAAAGAAGAATAGTGTCTAAAACTATTCTTCCGATAGCTTTTAACTCTTTAGGGAGATATGAAAGTATTTCTTAAAAAAACTTTACCAAAAATATTTATAATCTGAGAAGCCGACTTGTTCAGCAATTTGACTAAGAGGAGAATCAGGATATTGGCTCATCTTTTCAACGGCTTGTTTTAAACGATACTGAAGAATGTATTCGTTCAAGGTGATAGGAAAATCCTCTTTGATAACCTTGTAGAGATAACTTTCGCTATAACCTAGATTCTCTGCAATGGTAGAAATGGTAAAGTGTAGGTAGTAGTGTTGGTGGACAAATTCGAGAATTTGTTGAATCAGTTAGTTTTGAGGATTGATTTTTTTGAAGTGATGTTACAAAAGATCTGATAGTCTTGTAAAAATGGATTGGTTTGGTGTTGCTCCATCTTGAGGCGTAGAGTTATTTTTCTAAACACTCTGTTAACTCTGCGACATTTATGGGTTTTGGGAGGAAGTCCACTGCTCCGAATTGCATGGCCTTTTTAGCATTTTGGAAATCATTATAGCCTGAGAGGATCACTTTTTCATAAGAGAGTGAACGAGTCGCTTCAAACATCATAAAAGCATCCATGATGGGCATGGTAATGTCTGTCAGGACGATGTGTGGTTTCTCTTTTTGAATTAACTCCATGCCTTCTTGTCCGTGACTTGCAGTTCCAACGACTTGAATACCTAAGGCTGAGTAGTCGACGGCGATTTCAAGCCATTTTCGGATCAGGTGTTCATCTTCAACAATGATTAACTTAAACATGCGTTCTTCCTTTCGTGACAAATTTTACCCAGGTTTCACCTTGTGGATTCACTCCCTAAATCCAATTCGACATTTTCAAAAAAGTTATTCAATCGTTTGTAACTATTGACAATACCGTGCTGTGTATGTGGACTGTCCAAGGATTCTAAGATATGTAGACGTTCTTGTTTGGTTAGACCACCAGCATTATCCTTGACGATAAAGATCAATGCTTCCTGCTCTTGAGTGATTTGGATAGAGATGGCAAGGTCGATACGATACTGCCTTCCGTATTTTAGAGCATTTTCCACAAGGGGTAATAAGAAAAGTTTCGGAACAGTTTGGGGATGTAGATTCTCAGAACAGTTAATCTGATAAGAAAAATGTTCAAATCGAATCTGATGGATTTTCAGATAAGCTTCGATAATCTCTAGGTCCTGCCCAATAGTCGTTTCTTTTCTAGTTCAGTTACACTATATCGCAGGATGCGCGTGAGATTTTGAATAAGTTCTTGAGTAATACTAGCATCAATCATACTCGTGATTTTAATGGTTTCCAAGGTATTGTAGAGGAAGTGAGGATTAAACTGAGCTTCCAGCATCTTTCTTTCAAAGATCCACTTTTCCTTCTCAATGGTCAACATCTTTTGATGGAGCTCATCCAACTCTTGGAGCATATCGGTGATTTTTCTCAGCAATCAGTTCAAATTCGTCTCCTGTCTGGAGGATCAGCTTCTTGTCCTTTTTCTTAGGAATTTCCTGCAGTTGATAGACTAGACTTTCAATAGGGCCGGCATTGTGCGTCGCAATTTTATAAGCAATTCGTCTCGCCTGCCAGAAGTATAATAGAAAGATACAGAGTGTTAAGACAGAAGCAAGTCCCTAGTAAACTCGGAATGGGAAAGAAAGATTGAAAGGTGTAGATTGAGAAAATCGGTTCAATTTTACGTTTTTCAATCAGAAGTGGATTTTCAACATACCAATGAGGTTTTTAGACTGGAGTAATTTTTCATCAAATTTTTCCAGAGTTGATTGAGTAAATTGATTGGTATTACTAGAGTAGATGTTTCCAAAAGTATCTGTAATGGCGTATTTTGAATTGATGAGAGGGATACTGGACACAAATTCATTTTTCATTTTACAAAAGAAATGCTATAAGCCTTAACTCGTTGATTTTGAACGATAGGCATAATGAAGAGTGCGTAATGTTGTTTATCTATTGACAAAGCAACCTTTTTCTGTAATAGCTCCTTGAATCGGATTTTGAATTAATAATTTTTAAATAATAAGGAGCTAAAATAGTTTCTTGATGGTTGCGATTGGTACTAAAGAGAGTTCTCCTGTGTCGTCAAGGATGATAAAATCAGAACTGAGTTTCAGTTGAGCTTTTGTTTCATAAAATAGACTAAAGAGTTCTCGGTCAGTGTGTTTACCTTCTAAAAATTCTGGGAACCATTTTTGATTCATGGTCTCCAATAATTGATAGTTCGCTTGTTTCATGTTTCGAACATGTTGGACAATCTGTTGAGTGTCCTTGGTGAGTTGTTGCTTTTTGAAGGAAATAGGAAAAAACCAAATAGGAGAATAAGGAGTAAAAACGAGGTCGTCAAAGCAGCCAAGAACTACGGTGAAGAATCTCTTTTGGAGAATGTTTAAAAGAATGTACCATAAATTACCTCTTACAAAGAGCATACTAAAGTAAGTATAGCAGTATTAAAAATGGAAGGCAGGTGAAAGAGAAAGAGTTGAAAAGAAAGAGACGAATTTCCCCTAAAAATGGTATAATAGGAGCATCACGAAAATTGGAGAGACGCTATGAGTTTTTACAATCATAAAGAAATCGAGCCTAAGTGGCAAAAATACTGGGCTGACCATCACACTTTTAAGACAGGAACAGATGCCTCAAAACCTAAGTTTTATGCGCTTGACATGTTCCCTTATCCATCTGGAGCGGGTCTGCACGTAGGACACCCAGAAGGCTACACAGCGACTGATATCCTCAGCCGTTTCAAACGTGCGCAAGGTTACAATGTCCTTCACCCAATGGGCTGGGATGCCTTTGGTTTGCCTGCAGAGCAATACGCTATGGATACAGGGTAATGACCCAGCGGAATTCACAGCAGAAAACATTGCCAACTTCAAACGCCAAATCAATGCGCTTGGATTCTCTTACGACTGGGACCGTGAAGTCAATACTACAGATCCAAACTACTACAAGTGGACGCAATGGATTTTCACTAAGCTTTACGAAAAAGGTTTGGCTTATGAAGCTGAAGTGCCAGTAAACTGGGTTGAAGAATTGGGAACAGCTATCGCCAACGAAGAAGTTCTTCCAGATGGAACATCTGAGCGTGGTGGCTATCGAGTTGTCCGCAAACCAATGCGCCAATGGATGCTTAAAATCACGGCCTATGCAGAGCGCTTGCTCAATGACTTGGATGACCTTGACTGGCCAGAGTCTATCAAGGACATGCAACGCAACTGGATTGGTAAATCAACTGGTGCCAATGTAACTTTCAAGGTGAAAGGAACAGACAAGGAATTCACCGTCTTTACGACTCGTCCAGATACCCTTTTTCGGTGCGACTTTCACTGTTTTTGGCTCCTGAACATGAATTAGTAGACGCCATCACTGAGTCCTGAACAGGCTAAGGCTGTAGCGGACTACTAAACACCAAGCCAGTACTCAAATCAGACTTGGCTCGTACAGACCTTGCCAAGGAAAAAAACAGGGGTTTGGACGGGTGCTTATGCAATCAACCCTGTCAACGTAAAGAAATTCCAATCTGGTTTGCAGACTACGTTCTTGCTAGCTACGGTACAGGTGCCGTTATGGCTGTACCAGCCCACGACCAACGTGACTGGGAATTTGCTAAACAATTTGACCTACCAATCGTAGAAGTGCTGGAAGGTGGAAACGTTGAAGAAGCTGCCTACACAGAGGATGGCCTTCACGTCAACTCTGACTTCTTGAACGGTCTCAACAAAAGAAGATGCTATTGCTAAGATTGTAGGCTTGGTTGGAAGAAAAAAAGGCTGTGGTCAAGAAGGTAACTTACCGTCTCCGTGACTGGCTCTTTAGCCGTCAACGTTACTGGGGTGAGCCAATCCCAATCATTCATTGGGAAGATGGAACTTCAACAGCTGTTCCAGAAAATGAGCTGCCACTTGTCTTGCCAGTAACCAAGGACATTCGCCCTTCAGGGTACTGGTGAAAGCCCATTGGCCAACTTGACAGACTGGCTGGAAGTGACTCGTGAAGATGGAGTCAAAGGTCGTCGTGAGACTAATACTATGCCACAATGGGCAGGTTCAAGCTGGTACTACCTCCGCTATATCGACCCACATAACACTGAGAAATTGGCCGATGAGGACCTCCTCAAACAATGGTTGCCAGTAGATATCTACGTGGGTGGTGCAGAGCATGCCGTTCTTCACTTGCTTTACGCTCGCTTCTGGCACAAATTCCTCTATGACCTTGGCGTTGTACATACTAAAGAGCCATTCCAAAAACTCTTTAACCAAGGAATGATCTTGGGAACAAGCTACCGTGACCACCGTGGTGCACTTGTGGCGACTGACAAGGTTGAAAAACGTGACGGTTCCTTCTTCCATGTGGAAACAGGGGAAGAGTTGGAGCAAGCACCAGCTAAGATGTCTAAATCCCTCAAGAACGTGGTGAACCCAGACGATGTGGTGGAACAATACGGTGCTGATACCCTTCGTGTCTATGAGAAATGTTCATGGGACCACTTGACGCTTCTATCGCTTGGTCTGAAGAAGGCTTGGAAGGAAGCCGTAAGTTCCTTGACCGTGTTTACCGTTTGATTACAAGTAAAGAAATCGTTGCGGAAAACAATGGCGCTCTTGACAAGGTTTATAACGAAACCGTTAAATCTGTCACAGAGCAAATCGAGTCTATGAAATTCAACACAGCCATTGCCCAACTCATGGTCTTTGTCAATGCTGCCAACAAGGAAGACAAACTCTATGTGGACTACGCCAAAGGCTTTTATCCATTGATAGCCCCATTTGCACCTCACTTGGCAGAAGAACTCTGGCAAACAGTCGTAACAACAGGTGAGTCTATCTCTTACGTGGCTTGGCCAACATGGGACGAAAAGCAAATTGGTTGAAAACGAAGTCGAAATCGTCGTCCAAATCAAAGGTAAAGTCCGTGCCAAACTCATGGTCGCAAAAGACCTTTCACGCGAAGAATTGCAAGAGGTCGCTCTGGCTGACGAAAAAGTCAAAGCAGAGATTGATGGCAAAGAAATCGTAAAAAGTGATTGCGGTACCTAACAAACTCGTTAATATCGTTGTGAAATAACGAGTTTATTAGCCCTATCTGCCACCTTCAATAGTCCACTGGACTGTAAAGCCAATAAACTTGTAAATATTGTTGTGAAAATAAATTTAAAAGTCCTTCAGAGCTAAGTTCTGGAGGATTTTTGATAGATTACCTGTGAGATGTGATATACTATTCACATCTTTAAACTTATAAGTAGTGAGATAAGGAGAAAGCTATGCCTGTAAATGAATATGGTCAGATGATTGGTGAACCTGTAGACGATACACCTGGAGTTTTACCTTCACTTGTACGGATAGAAGGACAGTATACGATTATCGAAGCTCTGTCAGTGGAAAAGCATGCGGAGGATTTGCTGGCTGTTTATGGTCCCAGAATCACCTCGAGAGATGTGGACCTATCTTTCAACCACCAGTAGAAAATCTTGAAGAATTAATTGTTGCTATAAAGCAGATGATTGAGCGCAAGGATCGCTTCTATTATGCGATTATTGATAAAGCGACTGGAAAGGCGCTGGGGACTTTTCTCTCATGCGTATTGACCAAGCTAATCGCGTGATTGAAGTTGGCGCGGTGACCTTTTTCTCCGGCTCTCAAACAGACAAGGATGGGAACAGAAGCCCACTATTTGCTAGCTCGTTATGTCTTTGAAGAACTCAACTATCGCCGTTATGAGTGGAAATGTGATGCACTAAATCTACCTTCTAGAAAAGCAGCAGAGCGTTTGGGATTTGTCTACGAGGGAACCTTCCGTCAAGCTGTTATCTATAAAGGTCGCACCAGAGATACGGATTGGATGTCTATGATTGATAAGGACTGGCCAAAGGGTCAAAGCTCGTTTTTGAAGCGTGGTTGCGTCCAGATAATTTTGATGAAAATGGGGAACAGTTGAAATCCCTTTAGAGAATGTTAGAAAGGTTTGCTATGATTAAGATTACAAAAGAAACATCTGTTTCACTTGATGACGTTTTTGCATCTCTACCAGGCAGTTGGTTGGACAAATTATACAAATCAGCCCCAAATGTTGTCCCAGGCTTTATCTCATTCGCTGGCCATTTATCTAGCGCGTGATGGTGAGGAAATCGTTGGTCTAGTTCGCTTGATTGGAGACGGTTTTTCTTCGGTTTTTGTCCAGGATTTGATCGTCTTGCCTACCTATCAGCGCCAAGGATTGGTAGTCACTTGATGAAAAATCCTTAGCTGATTATAAGGATGCCTACCAAGTACAACTAGCGACAGATGAGTCAGAAAAAGACTCTTGGGATTTTATCGTTCTCTGGGCTTTGAAACCTTATCTAGTTTCCAGTGTACGGGCATGATTTGGGTGAATCGAAAAATTTAAAATAATTTTTTCACTTAAGCTAACTTTAAGTCTTGTCTTGTATCATTTAGCTATTAAATAAAAGACCTCCTAACTTTATTTAATAGAAATCCTAAAACTTTTTCATCATAATCTCCTAATAAAGTCACCCAATTCGGTGGCTTTTTTTGTTATGTGACTTTCAGCGATATTTCATTTATATTCGTTGTTTTTGAACAAAAGTAAAAGTTCGTGTCAAGGATAACGCGGATATCCATATAATACAAAGATTGCCGATATCTTCTATTGTTTAGAACACTTGATGCCTTTAAAATTGGTGTTATTAAACTTTTTAATGACATACTTGAGATCCTGATAAAAAGTATCTGATCTATCGTGGTTTTATCAAAAAGGTATCGAAATATAAAAGAACTAAATTTTTCAAAAGAAGATTGTCGAGGAAATCTCGCGTAAAAATATACTATTTAGTGAGGAGGTAAGGCTATGAGAAAACTACTTTTTCTTGATTAAAATCTATATCTAGTATATAATCAATCTATATCGTATAGATTGGAGATATATCATGGCTATAAGCTTGTCGAAAACAATACAATTTTAAACTGAATGAAGCTACTATGGAGCAAGCTCGAAATATTATCAAGGAAAAGGGCATGACAATGACAGATGCTATTTCTTTATTTGTAGAGCAAATAGTCTTAGAGCAAGATTTGCCTATTAAGACGGCTGAAGATTTGCATAGAGAGCAGTTGATTGCTGAATTACAAGCCCAATCTGAACGTTCCTTGAGAGAATATGAGGCAGGCGAAGGAGCTTCTCTAGACAATGTGAGGGCACGCTATGGCTTATAAAGTGATCCTTTCAAAAGAGTTGAACAAGCTATCGACAATATACACGACTATATAGCTACGGTACTTTTTATCCCTCAATCTGCTAAAAATACTGTGACAAAAATTTTTAGATGGTTTAAAAAGTTTAGAAGTCTTTTCCTGAGGCTGGTTTTGATGCTGATGTGAAAATCGGTGTAAAGATTAATAGTAAGTATCCTACACGAGGAAAAATTATAGATCAATACGTTTTGCTTTACTTTGTTGATCAGACACAAAAAGACTGTTTTTCTCTCCCATTTTATTTCATACCAAGGTGACTATGTTACCTTACTACAAAAGACAATAAAAAGTTCAAAATCTTAGCTAACTTTAAGTTTGCTTGTGTATTATGTAATCATTAAATAAAGACCTCTAACTGTTTTAATAGAAATCCTAAACTTTTTCTTTTTCATAATAATCTCCCTTAACTCCACCCAATCAGGTGGAGTTTTTTTCTCTATTTCAAGTTTTTCGGAAATTTCCTAAACATCGTTTTTCGATAAATTTCGGTAGTTTTTAGAATTTGGTCGGGAGAATTGGCGGGGACTTTTTAGTGAATATGATTAAGAAATATGTCTGTTGTTGCTTCAGCGAGTTCGTCCTCAACTTGGTTGTAACGGTCTGTCATATAGATCTTTGTATGACTTAGTGCCTGCCTGAATTGCTAGGTTGGAACTCGTGAAATAATGTGAGGAAGTGGTACATCATATGAAAGTCTGTCGTTTCATTTAGTGGATTAAAACATTTGTTTGGCTGATTTGAGTTGATGAGCGCCCATGTTTATTGATAGTGATGTAATCTTTTGTTTTTCTTTGATAATTCCTAAGGTTCTCTTAATGTTGAAGTCTTGTTGGACAAGGGGTAAAACTTTGTACAAAAATCGCAGAACTAGTGGGATAATATAAAGGGATTAAAGGATTAGTTCTATATCTCATGGACTGAAAAGACCCCAAGCTAACTGCATTGACAGGTTCTCTGTTTCTTCTAGGTTGGTTTCCTTCTTCAGTTGCTCGGTTGCATCGGTTCCATAGATGGTGTCAGGACGTTGCGGTGGACTGACGCGGGCTGACGGCTTTGGGGCTCGCGCGGTTTTGGCAAACAAGTTTCAATTCAACTCATTTTGAAAATCAAGATCAGGTAGATCAACATCCGGCGTTTGTCAAAAGGTGAAAAATCTGCCATTAAAATGCTTGAAACTGAGTCAGGAACGCGCCTGCGTTAAAGACAACGCTGCAAAACTTTGGCGGTAAAGTGGTCTGATCAGGCGGCGCAGGTGGTTCGATATGCTGGTTGTTGAACTGTTTCAACGGTCCAAACAACGGTCATTTCATCTGGTGA
>BNJV01002071.1_pt1 | contig 21717 bp, 22 predicted proteins | sample 8540591 | NCBI WGS metagenome assembly BNJV01 (sample SAMD00202457, study PRJDB9452) | human saliva metagenome | host: Homo sapiens | reverse complement strand
GATTTGTCGCCCGGGTCCGCCAAGACGGACCAACGCTGACGCAGCTGCGTGATAGCAAGCAGCGCGGCCGCACCATGCCGCACACGCTGAGGTCGACTCACGTCCAGCGACGGAGACGCCGCCGCGCTGAGCATGCCCACCGGCTGTGATCTGGACCTTGGCCCGCCAGGTCAACGAGGTTCCAACCGCATCCGCACTGCACTGCACCTGAAATCCATCCCGCCTCGAAGGAGTGCAGGACCTCGGCTGAGCATGACATGCGTGTTGGAGGTGATCGCCACCTGGCCCACGGCGGCGTTGAGGAAGGCAGGCAGAGCCCGGACTCGATGCCAAACCTCAAGGCCAACGGGGTGCCGGCGCCACGCCGCCTGGGCCCAGGCCATCGTCGACGCCCCTGATGCAAGCAGATCCGTCACCGCCGCGGAGACCGACGCGGCCGGTGTCGTCCTGCCGCACCTGGCAGCTGCGCCAGCCTCATCGCCCCTGCACACCCAGCAAAGAGCGGATATCGCCGCCCAGGTCGAGGCTCTGGTGGAGGCCCACCTCTTTCACCCGGTCCTGCTCCATACCCGGGATCGTCAGGACCGCCGCCGTCTTCCTGGCCGGGACTCTAAAAGGGCAAGACCTTCACTGCCACGGGCAAGCGCACTGGCACTCGCGCCGGCCTCCGGCACCCGCTCACGGAGACGCTCGGGGTCCTCCATCCAGACGGCAGGAGCACGTCTCTCATGGTGGCAACAAGCGCAAACAGGCCACAGTGCTCCTCCTAGCTGCTTCCTCAAGCGCACCGGGACCCGGTCTCCAGGACCTACTACGAGCGCAAAAGTAGCCCAGGAAAACGCTACAACCAAGCCATCCTCGCCTAGCCCACCGCCGCATCCCCACCCTGCACGCCATGATCCGGAAACGGCACCCTACAAATCAACCAGCCTGCAGCATCCACACCAACCACCTACCGCTTGACACACCACATATAGAGGCACAGGCGGCGGTGTGTGAGGTGTTACGACTTTGTTCTGCAGTCCATTCTCACTTTGTAAAGGATGCAGGGAAATGTGCATCGTTTGCATCTGAGAGCCAAGCCACCTGGAGTAAGGTCGACGCCTCTATGTTGGTGGCATTACGCGTCGCTCTTCACTCACGACGTCAACTCGTCTGTCTGGCTGCTGGACCGACGAGGCTCGAAAGTCCCAGTGCTGTAGCGCAGTTTGGGTCCACGAGCCAGCGCCGATGCCCGATATCGCACGGAGCATCCCGTGTTTCACGTGAAACCATGCGGATGGCGCTGAGAGGTGTTGGCAGTGAGGCTCGGCACAATCCAAGTCGAGAAGTATGGGCCGTGGATACGGGTAAGCAGCCCTAGAAATAGCTGCTGCCGTCGAGTCTGACCAGATCGCCCGGCTGCATGAGCGATCTCCAGTCTTGGGGCTGGCGGAATGGGACAGTTTCAGTCCATCGGCACCCGGCACGTTTCTCTTCGACATCCGTGTGTCGATCTATGGACGAGTCTCCAAACCCAACCGGCTCCCTACCGTACTGAGCGTTGTCCTAGATAAACAGCTGATACGCGTGGTCTGGCACACGAGGCTGAGTCTGATCAGGAGAGACACGTCAGACCATCCGCACAGGCAGTTTCGATTTCTGGCAGTCAAAGCAATCTCAGCGAGCCCTGTTAACGGCTAAAGCAGCAGGAGGCTGGTTGCATGTCCTGCACTGGCGATACTTCATAAGCCGGGCGCCCTCAAGACGCTAGTGGAGTCCTGAGGGCGCCCGGCTCTGCATCTGGTCACGCATCGGCATCACCATGGCTCTGTTTCATGATGCGATGCTAAAACAGCTGACAGTAGCCACATCGGAACAATGCGTTTCTCATCGAAGATGTTTCACGTGAAACGTGGCGTGTTCATCCATACGAGAGAAATGACGAAGCGCAAGGCCGATCACGGGCGGACGGATGGATGATGGACCAGCGCGTCATAGCAAAGCTTGGCAGATCACCGGCGGCCTAGCTGCCAGCAGCAGCAACGAGGTTTCGGTCATGCCGGCACAACATTGACATCAATGAACCAGGGGTGTCCTGTTCTCATCAAGGATCAGATCAGTGCGGGACAGATTGCCGAGTCCAAGCGTCTGGTGCACCAATACCGCCGTCTCCTGAACCTGTTCGAAAGGCGTGGGACTGAGCCTCGCTGGAACAAAATACTCCGAGCGCCGAGGGTTGTACCTGGCGTCGAAGTCGTAGTCCCCCTCAGATACACTTCGACTGGTGGAAGCGCCTTCGGCCCTCTCCTACATCGACGACGGAGATGGCTGACTCTGTGCCGGGAACGTACTGCTCGATGAGTGCCCGCTCGTCGTAGGCGAAGCAGGCCACCATGGCGTTGCGAAGCTCATCGGCGTCATGAGCCAAAGAGACGCCGAGGCCGGAACCGCCCTGATTCGGTTTGACGACGACTGGTAGACCAAGGTGAGACGACACGAGACCAAGAGCTTCTTGGGCCCCCAGCTGGGAGAAGTATGCCTTGGGCAGGGTGACCGAGTCCGGCGTCGCAACGCCCCGTCTTCTCACAGTGGCCTTAGCAGTCGGCTTGAATGAAGCTCGCTGGCAACCGTCAGAATGTGTTCCCACGTACGGCAGTCCGAGAGCAATGAGTACGTTCTGGAGCCCGCCGTCCTCCCCGTGCGAGCCGTGGACGAGCGGCCATACGACGTCTGGGCCGAATGCGCGTAGCGATGCGATAGTGCGAGCATCGACATCGAGAACAAGCACGGTGTGGCCGAGATGCTTCAGGACGGATGCGACCCTGTGCCCGGAGCGTAGAGACACGTCGCGCTCGTGGCTGAGCCCACCGGCGAGAATGGCGATGCGAAGCGGCTCGGTGCTGGTGGCTGTGGATGCTGCCGTAGACTCTACGGACTCTGTCGACTCAGTCATGATGCTTCCTCAGATCTGATCCGGAGCAGGGGCGGACACGCCTTCAATGGGACGGGTAAGGAGACGGACCGAAAAGGGTGACGAGTTCAAGGTCTTGCGCGACCACTCTCGGATAACGTCGTCACCCCTTCTCGAATGTCTGCGGGCTCGGGGTAGCAGAAGGACAGCCGGACATGATCATGCCCCGCGGATCCTCCAGAATAGAAGGCCGTGCCGGAGACATAGGCGACAAGATTGGTGACTGCGCGTGGCAGCATGTCCTTGCATCCAGGCCATCGGGCAATCCGACCCACACATAGAAGCCACCCGCAGGCACATTCCACGTACACATGGGCATGAACTCCCCTGAGCGCAGAGATCATGGCATCACGGCGACCGCGATACATGCCTCGGAACTCCTCGACCTGCTGCTTCCAGTCGAAGCTCTCAGATAGGTGGAGACGGAGTACTGACCGACTGAAGCTCAGGCAGAGAATCGCCGCCTCGAGGCGCAGCTTCATCTTCTCCCTGACAGCGGGCGGAGCCACTGCCCATCCGACTCGGTATCCCTGGCGCGAAGATCTTCGAGAAGGAACCGAGGTAAACGACGTCGTTGGGTGCGAGAGTCTTCAGAGCCGTGCAGGTCTGTCCCCTCGAAAGCCGAGCAAGCCGTAGGGATTATCTTCAACGATCAGAATGTGGTGCCGGCGGCAGATCTCGATGATCTCCGGCGACGTTCCTCGAGAGCGTGACTCCTGCAGGATTGTGGAAAGTTCGGCAGGCAGTAGAAGAACTTGATGCGCTTTGCCCTCGCGTTCCAGCCTCGTCACCGTTGTTCCAGTGCTCGAATAACACCGTCTGCATCGATCTCCACCTGTTGGACATCGCCCCTGGTAGGTGGCGAAGATCGATAGAGAACCGACATAGGTCGGCGCTTCTGCAAGGATGACGTCTCCCGGGTCGATGAAGAGCTCGGTGATAATGTCAGCGCCTGCTGGGGAGCCGGTGGTGACAACGATGTCCTCGGGATCGGCGTCGATGCCCTCGAGGGCCATGACCTCCGGGGATCTGCTCGCGCAGTCTGGGGCAGCCCCTCCTGCCCGTTGCCGTACTGCAGCGCCCTTTTCGTCTTCGCGGATCATCCGGGCGGTGGCATCCGCGAGTTGGTCACGGCGCGCAGATCTTTAAGAGTTGGGCATACCGCCGGCGAGGGAAACGACTTCAGGGCGTGCGGCGACGGCGAAGAGCGATCTGGTTCTCGAAGCACGCAGGCCACGAGCTCGAGCGGCGTAACTATCAGCCATTGATCGAGCCTATCGCCTTTCACCCGTTCAGCGTCAGTCACGTCGTCGTCCTTCCTGGGCGTATACACGCCATATGAGGCAGTCTGCCATGGTGATATGGCGATCCACCGGTCCGTTCTGCAGGTGAGCAGAAGCCCTGGCCATGCTGCGGCATGGTTTCACGTGAAACACGCTCGCCGCGGTAGAGTACACATGCGCCCGTCAAGCGGATCACTCGATCCTTAGGCGTGTAAAGCATTCGCCTCGATGAGTCGCGCGGTGGCGCCTCATCATTGGCGATAGTATCCACATGCTGCGGCAGTGCGAGGCAGCTTGGTGATCTCAGGAGGATCGGGCTGAGCCCGTCCCAGCGCTTCAGTCACCGTTTCGCCGAATTTCGCGGCCTTCGCCGTTTCCATCACCAGAGTTGGAAAGTCCGGTTCCATGAACCTGAGGGCCACTGCGACACCATCGGCTGTATGCGGGTCGATAAGCCGATCCGCGGCTGAATGCACGCGACCGCTGCCGCGAGTCGATCGGCACGGAGGACGAGACCGAGACGAAACCGAACTCAGTGTTCAGCCGGTCCAGATGGTCGGCTAGATCCAGAGCGCCCTCTGCCTCCAGCTCCGGCCAGCGCTGAGTGAACTCCTCGGGGCCGAGCAGCCGCCAGATGAAGCGCTCAAGATTCGATGCCTTGAAAATGTCCATGGAGGGCTCGACGTCGCCAGAGTCTCCGCCCTCCCCCGGGGACGGTAGACGCCCGTGGAGAAGAACTCCTCCAGAACGTTGTTCTCATTGGTGGCCAGGATGAGACGTCGGATCGGCACCCCCATTGAGCGGGCCAGGTGCCCGGCGTAGATATTGCCGAAGTTCCCACTGGGAACAGCAACGTCCACTTCATAGTCGGAGCGCAGCCCCTCCTCCAGCGCATCGGTGCTCCTCAGCCAGGCCCACACGTAGTAGACGATCTGAGCCGCAATGCGTCCGATATTGATGGAGTTGACCGCCGATGGCGTGGGTGGCCTTGAAGGAGGCGTCGTTGTTGAGTGCTTTGACAAGGTTCTGGCAATCGTCGAAGACGCCGTCTACCGCAATGTTGTGGATATTGGGCTCATCCAGTGAGTACATCTGGGCGCGCTGCACATCGCTCATCCGGCCTTGCGGCGAGAGCATGAAGACGGCAACGCCCTTCTGGCCACGGAAGGCATGCTCAGCAGCCGACCCGGTGTCTCCGCTCGTCGCACCGAGAATGTTGAGAACTTGACCATTCGGTTCAGAACATATAGGGATGGCTTGGCCCAGGAACTGCATGGCCCAAGTCTTTGAAAGCCATGGTGGGGCCTTCGGAGAGAGCCAACGAGTTCAAGCCCGCCGGCGACCTCGTCAGAGTCGGTGGACGGGGACAACGGGGTCCGGGAAATGTCTCAGGTCCATAGGCGGCGGCGGTCGGTGCGCTAAGGTCCTCGGCCGGGATGTCTGTGGCGTACAGGCCGATCACTCTCGGCGGCGAGCTCGGAGCAGGTCATCGACCGCCATTGCTCGAGCTATGCCCGACTCACCGGCGGATGCTCTCGCACAGCCAGTCCTCCATCGGGCGCCAGCCCGGACAGAAGCACATCGGTGAAGCCTGCGGGAGCCATGCCCCCGCGAGTGGAGATGAGCGCATTGGCATGCCTTCGCGTTGTCGGAGTGCGATGCCCCAGTCTATAGCTGACTGATATGCAGGCGGTGCAGGCGGAGTTCAGCACCGATGAGGAATGAGTCTCGAGTCCGCCTGTTCCCTCCTCCGGAAGGCGACCGCGATCAGTGCTCGCGCCATGAATGCAGATGTGGTTGGTGGCCGTCGTACAACGACGGCCACCAGCCACTGCCGTTTGACGGGAGCCTGCGTGCGGATCAGCCGAGGGCCTTCTCGACTCTCTTTGGTGAAGGGAGCCCTTGGGACGTGAGCCGGAGAACTGGTGCACGACTTCGCCGCGCACGACGGCGAACGTTGGGATGGAGCTGACGCCGTAGGGAACGGGCGGTGGCCGCGTTGGCGTCGACGTCGATCTTGACGAGACTTGCGCGCTCGCCGAACCTCGGCGGCGACCTCGTCGATAACCGGCGCCATCTGACGGCACGGGCGCACCATTCCGCCCAGAAGTCGATGACGACGGGCACGTCCGACTTCAGAACCTCCGAGTCGAAGGTGGCACTCGGTGACGGCGAGAGCGTTGGACATGGGTTCTCCTTTGGAAAAGTCAGCTGGATCAGGCGGTGAGAGTGGCGAGGTAATGCTCGGCATCCAGTGCTGCGCGGCAACCGGAGCCGGCTGCGGTGATCGCCTGCTGGTGGTGCGGATCGGCGACATCACCGCATGCGAAGACGCCGGGGATCGCGGTCTGCTGCGACGGTGCCTGACGGTGATGTAACCGGCGTCGTCGAGCTCGAGGGGCATCGGCCACCAGCTCGGATCGAGGAATCTGCCCGATGGCCACGAATAGTCCGCAGCAGGGATGTCCCGCCGCTCGCCGGTGTTCACGTCCTCCAGGGTCGCCGACGTCAGAGCCTCCTGCCCATTGAGAGCAACAACCCTGGAATTCCAGGCGAAATCGATCTTAGGGTCATCGTGGGCGCGCTTGCGCCGCGACGGCACTGGCGCGCAGCTCGTCACGTCGGTGGACGACGGTGACCGAGGAGCCGAATCGGGACAGGAAGAGGGCCTCCTCCATGGCGGAGTCTCCCGCCGCCGACGACCACGATCGGCTGATCCTTGAAGAAGAAGCCGTCGCAGGTGGCGCAGTAGGACACCCTGGCCGGAGAGCCGCTCCTCGTCCTCCAGGCCCAGTTTGCGGTACTCGGAACCGGTCGAGATGATCACCGCCCGGGCCTCGTAGACGGCGTCGGTGGTGATCCGCTGACGTCACCGGTGAGCTCGAGGGCCGTGACGTCCTCATGGCGGACATCGGCTCCTGAAACGCTCGGCCTGCTCCTGCATCTGGGCCGCGAGCTGCGGCCCCATGATCCCGTCGATGAAGCCGGGTAGTTCTCGACCTCGGTGGTGTTCACGAGCGCGCCCCCGGCGGTCACGGAGCCCGAGGACCACCGGGCTCAGCTGGGCCCGTGCCGCATAGATCGCGGCGGTGTAGCCGGCTGGGCCGGAACCGACGATGACGACGTCGTGGATCATGACTCTCCTGACCGAGAAGTGGGCGTAGTGGGCTCGCAGGAGGCGAGCAGCAGGCAAATCATAGAACAGCCGATAAAAATCGGATGTTCCCTAAGATCTCGCTTGTTGAAAGTGATCTCAGACACGGTCACCTTGGACTCACCGTCCGGGGCCACGTCGGCTGATCAGTCACCCATATGACGATCACTGAGTCTTCGTCGGTGAGAAGGTGAAGCTCGTCGTTCGACGTGAAGGCCCCTCGGCCAGCACCGTTCCGCCAGTCGGGTCCTCCGGACTCGTGGCCCGGACCTGGACATTACCGCCCTGACCCGTGCCTGGATGTCAATACCGGACACCTCGGACGTCTTGTCCAGGGTCGCGGCAATTCCCGTACCGCTCTTCAGATTGGCGAACCTGGGCCCCTGTAGAACTACGACTCCCCAGGTCGTGGCGGGGTTCCCATCAACAGTCTTGCCCTCGTTCTCGGATGGTCGCCCTGGCTCCCGCCTGATCCACGGCCTTCGCGCTGGTGATCGTAGTGGGCCCAGCGGTGGGCTCTCGGTGGTTCTGACGGCGTCTGCTGAGTATCGTGCGCGGCCGTTGAGGGCACTGTGCTGGCGGCGGGCACATCCGGCTCGGTGAACGGCGGGTCGAACAGGCCGAGCACGCTGTTCACCGCGGAGATGGCCCCCACCAACATGACGACGAGCATGCGCTGATGATCGCCATGGTGGTCACGCGACACAGAGCGCTCGACCTCGTCGTCGCCGTCGGGATCACCACTGACCCGCAGCGCCTCCTCTGTGTTGACCGGGCTGACCGGCGGAGCTGTCGACTGCGCGGGCCAGAGGACCGAGGGCGGCTGGAAGGCGGTGCTGTGCTTGTCGTGTTCGCTGTGCTGCCGACCAGCGGGCTCCCTGTGCGGCGGTCGGCGATCCGCCGGCCTCCGGCGGTGCGATACCGGTTGGCGGTCCGGCAGCAGTTCGGGGCTCGGCCGCAGCCGGCGCGAAGCTCCGGGGACGGGCGTCGGTCTGCGGCTCGGCGGGAACGGTCGGCCACCACGGCAGCCGGCTCCTGACGCGTCGCAGCTGCTCGACGCAGACGCAGAGCACTCCTTCAGCGCAGGCTCAGAGGCCCCGTTGCTGGTGCTGTCGGTCGACGATGATGGCGACGCTGATGCCGCTGATGTCGTAGAAGCCCCTGAAGGCGCTGACGCCCCTGAAGTCGCTGAAGCTACTGAGTCCGCTGAAGTCATGGCCTCCGCGGTCGCCCGCGGCAGGAGTGAGGCGTCCCACGTGCCGAGGGCTTGAGCGATCTGGGAGGCGGATATCGGCTCCTCGTCGGACCAGGTGCGAGCCACCAGCTCGTCGAGATCGGCGTCGTCGGCACCCGCTGGTCGTCGCCAGCATGGAGGGCGCAACCGGTGCTCCGTCGGACGTCGTCGGCGCTGAGGAAGGCCCGCTCGCTCTGCCCGGCCAGCGCTTCGTCAGACCGTAGTAGAGCAGCTCGACCAGAGCGCGGGCGTCAATACGATCGGCCTCCAGCGGGTCCTCGTTTGAGGCGGCCTGGGAGTCCAGTCCGAGGATCGCGGCCTCGACGCCGATTCCGGTGACCTGAACGGTGCCGTCGGAGCGCAGTCGGACGGACTCCGGAGACGAGGTTCGAGGTGGTGCAGGCCCGCGACGGGGCACGCATCCAGCGCCTGGGCCACCTCCCCGACGATGGCGCGAACCTGCGCGGCATTCAACGCTGACCAGGGCCGACGAGGGGGCGGCCGTCGGCGGGCCCGGTGACGACGAAGGCCGGGTGATGCGTCTCGACGTCGGTAACCCCTGGATCCGCCGATCCTCGACAAGGACTGCACGACTGGCCGATTCCAGGACCTCGGCGCGATGAAAGGTGGCGTCGGTGAGCGCGAGGATCGTCACCAGTACGATCCAGGATCGTATCTCGTCCAACATGCCGGACTACTCGTGGGAGTGTTGCGGGCAGGGTAGCGGCCAGGGCGTAGCGCCCTGTGCCGATCGGCGTTGCGTCGGTCATGATGCTCCCTCCTCCCCGTGCCAAGGAGTCCCAGTGCATGTGGAGCGAGTGTACCTGGCGTGAGTGCCCGTACGGAGGCTGCCTGAGCGGCCAGATCCGCAAACGTGGGGGTGGCGCCGGAATAGCAGGCGGTGGGGCTGGTGCCGGTCGTGGTGCGTCCACGGCGCGCAGCATCGGTCTGTGCGTCGGCGGCAGTGACGGCGGAAGCTCGGGTGCCCGCCCGGTCGGCGGAGGTCGGTGCCAGGAGGTGGGCCAGATGCAGGACCGCCTCGCTGCACGACCCGCGCCGTCCGATCTTGGCCACGATGCGTGACAGTGGGACGAAGAGCACACGAGCTCCTCGACACGCAGCAGGCGCGGCCGCGAGGTAGGTCGCCGTCATGGGAGGGCGGCCACGATGACGGTCAGCATGGCGTCCGTCGGCCTCCTGACCCGGTCAGGGCCGTCGGCCGGCCCCAGCAGGCCCGCACGCCCAGCCCCGGGACAAGCACTGCGGGTGATGGCTACCGCCAGGCGGGCGTAGGTGGCGATGACGCGGGGGCCGTCGAGGTCGGGCAGGTGCCGCCTGATCAGTGCGGATCACGGCCACCGAGCCGCCCACCCGGCTGAGCATCGAGCCCGCCGCCGCCCAGGTCATCCAGGCCGGTGTCGCCAGGTAGTAGGGACCAGGCAGTATGATGGCGGAACGATGCTGACCACGGAGTCGCCGTGAGCAGCCGCCGGTATCCGCGTAGGCCAGCATGACGCGCTGCGTGAAACCAGATGCCCTGGAAGATGATGCCTCATCGCCAGGACTGTCAGGATCGGTCCTGCGTCGTGGCCTCGGCCAGGGACAACGAGGGACGAAGAGCTGAGTGAGGGCGTGGCCAGAGTCCCGATGCCCGCGGCGAACAGGATGGTGAACACCGCGAGCGCTGCGCAGGCCCAATGACAGGTCGTCGTCGCACTCCCTCCGCGGTCGCCGGCGGCGGCCTTCACTCATGCGCGTGAACAGGGCGGTGATGATGGAGGTCGTCACCAGAGACCGCGGCAGCATGTAGACCAGCTGGGTGTTGTCGTACAGCGTCTTGAGGGCACGATCTGGTCGGCGTACTGCGCCGACTCCGCCGCGGTGACCGCCTGGGAACCCAGGTTCGCCGTCGCTATGTCACCCAGTGAGACCACGGCTGTTCCCAGCAGCGCCCACAGCGCCACCTTCGACATGGTTCCCAGGCCCATGCCGCGCACGCCCCACACGAAGCGCGGGTGGAAGCCCGAACGCACCAGGGGGATGTAAAGGATCAGGGCCTGAATGGCGATGCCCGCCGTCGTCGTGGCCCCGACCAGAGCGATACGGCCCGCATTCCAGTGCCCGGATCCTGACCGGACGCGTAGTGCCCGTAGATGTGCAGGTAGGCCATGATCGAGGCAGGATCGAGATGATGTTGTTGAGAACCGGGGACTACATAACGGCCCGAAACTCGACCGCGCATTGAGAACCTGCCCCCATAGGGCGTACAGGCCGTAGAAGAAGATCTGCGGCATGCACCAGAAGGCGAAGGCGAAGGCCAGCGGCTGCCACCGATCCAGACCCGAGGCGTAGAGCATGATGACCAGTGGCGCGCACACCGTGAGTACGGTGGCCGACACCGTGGCCATGGCGACGGAGGCCGCCGTCAGCGAGACGGTTGACGAGCTCGCTCGCCATGCGCTGGCGCAGCGCCCTGCACGATCTGCGGGACCAGGATCGCATTGAGTACGCCGCCGATCACCAGGTTGTAGCAGCTGCGGGCAGGTTGTTCGCGATGTTGAACGCCTCGGCGGCGCCTCCGAGGCCGTCGCCCCAGGGCGGCTATCAGCAGGGCGTTGCGCACCAGTCCCAGCAGGCGGCTGGCCAGCGGCCGGCCGCCCATCACGGCGCCTGTCGAACGGGCGATCGATGAGCCGCCGTCCTTGTTGCTCATGTCTTCTCCTCGACGCGTTAGCGCTCGCCGTGCGCCGCCCGCGACGCACGGTTCGCATCAAATGCCGCCGACGAGCAGCACGACAAGTCCGGCCCCAACACTTCGGGTAGCCCCTGACTCCCAGTCGGCGTGCACGCGCATATGGATGGTCTGCGGCGCCCCCGACGGCGGTGCCGCAGCGGCCAGCAGCATGATGGTCAGGTTGACGTCTCCACTGCCCACCGCTTTGACCGGCACGGTAGGCGGTCGTCTGACCGACGCCGGTACGGTCAGCGTAATGTCCTCAACAGTCTGCAGTCGCGCCGAGCGGACAGCAGGCGCACACGACGGTGGCGTCCTGATCCAGGGACGAGGTGATGCGTACCGGCAGTTGGCCTCGGAGGCGATCAGATTGATCGTTCGCGACGGTACGGCCGTGAGCTCGCGTCAGCGTAGCCGCGCCCAGCCGAGTCCGTCATGACCGTGCGTCTTCCGGGTCGCATCGCCATACGGCCGATGCGGTGCGCATCACGACCTCGGAGGCTGAGCCGATCGCCGCCCCGAGGATCGGGCAGGATCGAGGTCACCGAGGTCAGGTAGTCGCAGGTCGCGCCGGGCTGCCGCGAGGTCGGTCGCCGAGACCTCCTGATCGCCGATCACCTGGTCCGGAATGTCGGCGCGATGCGTCTCGCGGCGTCGTCCTGCTGGGCGCCGGCCTCGTGTGACAGCGCCTGCAGGTTCTGAGGCGTGGTCCAGGAGGCTTCTCGCAGCGCCTTCAGACGCGTGTCGAGCGTCTTCGGTCGATGCCCGCCGCATCGGCCCGATCGAGGTGACCACGATGGAGCGACTGATCGCGGGGCCTGACGGGGTGATGATCGCCGTCTCGCCGCGCAAAGCTGGATGGTATCGAGGCTGGACAGATCGCGGAGGACTCGTCGGTCGTCAGGGGTGCCGCCGAGCGTGTCGGACAGGTTCTTGTCGGGCGTCAGAACTGCGTGCGTGAGCCCATCGCCTGTCACCCGGAGGGCGTATATGTCAGATCCTCCTCCACCGGCAGATCTCCGGGGGTGGTGACGATCGTCTGCGTCGAGTCGGGCAGTGCGGACAGCGTTGCGGCGTCCAGGCCGCCGGCCAGCCAGGTGAGCGACGTGGGAGCGCCGACCTCTGCGGTCCGGGACTCCTCCGGCGCGTTTCTGGACGTCCGCGAGCAGGTCGGTCTCCTCCTGGTGAGTCAGGGCGGCGACGTCGGCATCCGCCCAGGCAGGGCCACGACATCACCGGCATCGAGCGCCTCGAGCAGCGCCTTGGCTCAGGGCCTGACCGGCGTCTTCCGCTGTGAACCGGGGGCGGCTGGGGAGGCCGTGGCGGATGGCATCGATGGCGTAGACGGTGGCAGACGGCGCGGACGGCCCTGTGGGCGAGGGGCCCGTCGCAGGAGCCGAGGGCGTCGAGGACGACGTCGCCGCAGGGCTCTCTCGCCTGGCTGCCGAGGGCTCGCCGAGGGCTCGGGCGACGGTTTGGCGGCGGCCAGCGTGTCCTCATTCACCCCGAGAGCGCCGAGCAGTGCCGGATCCACGCCAGAACGACGCCGTCTCCGGCCAATGACAGCAGGGAGGCGATCCGCTTGCGCAGGTCCGCCAGCGCAGCATCCGTGGGCGGCTCGGCACCTGTGGTCGGAGCTCCAGGTCGTCGGTCGAGGCAGTCACCGGGACCAGCGCCGTCACGCGCGATCGACTCGCCGCCCCGCCCGCGTCCCATACGAGGAGCGTGCGGTCCTCGCGACAGCGGAACGCCCTTGGAAGACCGATACCTCCACACCGCGCGGACCCTCATCGCCTCCTCGTCGAGGGAAGATCGTCTGCATTGATGGTCAATGAGAAGGGCTTCACCTCGCCGGGGGTGATGCTCCGCCGAAATCGCCGGAATAGACTCGCGCATGGCGGAGTCCCGCTCGGCCGCCAGCCACGACTCCATACCCGTGACGGCCATCTCTGTGGAGTCCTGCATCTGCGCGAGGAGAGCCCTCCAGGCTTTGTCGGTGCCGTTGGCGATGGTGCCGGAGATGGTGAGATCCCGCCCGGCGGTGATGACCGCTGCCAGTGAATCGACGGAGACAGTCACCTGGCCGTCGATCATCTGTGCTGTTGACGGTGGCGTGGTGGCAGTCTGCGTGGCGATCGGCGGTGCGGGCACCTGGGCAGTCGGCATGGCAGTCGGCATGGCGGGAACGGCAGACGCCGCCGAGGCTGCGCCGGTGCCGGAGCAGGACCCACGAGCGCGATGGAAGCAGCCACAGCCGCCGCCAGGGCGACCATCAGGGTGCGCCTGGGAGCGACGGGGATGACGGCGGATTCGGATTGCGATCACCCGTCCCCTACGAGGATCTCGACGCGCGGCGAAGCGACGATGCGCCGCTCGTTGGGGTAGAGTGAGGCGACGGCGACGTCGTCGAGACTCACCCATTCGACCTCCTCGGCCCCGTGATCCGGATCGTTCTCCGTGAGTGAGTCGCCGCCGATCGCCTCGAGGAGGAAATGGTGGACGACCTCAGAACACGATGGTCGTCACCGGCGAACCAGTAGTCAATGGTAGCCAAATGGCGCAGTACGCGCCCCGAGATGCCGGTCTCCTCGGCGATCTCGCGCACAGCCGCCTCCTCGGCCGTTTCTCGGGCGCCTCCAGGTGGCCCCTTGTGGCACCACTGAGGCGGCTCTGCGGTTGCGGCGCGCGATGACCGCGGTCACCGCGCGGCCCCCGGACGTCGATCACGAGTCGCCCGCGCTGGTCTCGTCGACCACCGGCAGGGACGCGCACTGCGCGTCGCGGCGCCGTGCCGGCGCGCGGGGCTTGCGAGTGCGGTGGGAGGCACAGGACATCAGGCGGTTCGGGCTGAGGGTGCTGTCGGGGTCCTGCGTGGCAGGCTTGGTCAATGACTGACCCAGCCGACCCCTGCCTTCCCTCTGTCTCATCCGGCCTCATCCGCGTCCCTGTCCGCTTTCGGGCTCATCCCGCGCAGCCAGCGATCCGCTGCGGTCTCCCGTTCCGGTCCGCGCGCTGCCTGACGAGAGCCTTGACACCTGTGGTCTGAGTCCCACGGCCCGCGTCTTGCGCGCACCGCCGCCTTCCCTGGCGGCTCGGCATACCCTTCACCCGCGCCGGTGACGAGCTCGCCCTCGTCGGGGTCCGTGCGTGATGCTCTTCGGCGTCGTCCCCACGATCTGACTGTGCCGACCTCCGCACGTCCCGAGCAGACCGAGAGATTCGCGGCTCGGGGCCACGCCTGCTGGGACATCGGCAAGGAGTTCGGCACGATCGGGGCGCGCAAGCGGCGGAGATCGTCGTCGAGGCGACGACCCACCGCACCGAGGAGCATGGCGATTCGCGCAAGCCGGCTGGTCGCCTACGGGGACACGCTGTGCGCTGATCCACTCGGCGCGACTTTCACCATCAACGCCATGGCGCTGCGGTTGCCCGACCTGAGCCGTCGACCCCAGCGAGGGCCTCGACGACTCTGCGCGCCGAAGCGCAGGACCGTGAGCGCCGTGCGTCCTCGATACGACGACCCGCATGCGCATCAGGCGCGCTGCGCGTTTCTCCGCTCAGCTGGGGTCTGACGTCGACGACGATGCACGCACCGCGATGCGAGATGGCGCCGCGGCTGAAGATCGTCCTGGCCGAGCGCGTCGCGCTGAGCTGGAGCGCCTGGCTGATCTGCCCCGCGCGCCGCGGCCTGAGCGCCAGGCACACTGGGTCGCCGACGTCGTTCCGCTCCGAGCTACGATCTGCAGGAGACGGTCGATGAGCACATGCGCCATAGGGATCGCCCGCGAGCACACGCGACGTGCTCGACCAGGCGATGGGCTCTGAGACGGGGCCGACGGGCCCGGTGCCTGCCCCCGACCCGTGCTGCGCCTCGGGCCGCGATCATGCGCACGATCGCAAGCCGGGCCACGCGCCGATTCCTCTCGGGCGGCACCGTGACCTTCCACGTCAGCCTGACCACGGGCGCGTGCGACGAGAAGGCTGCGGGCGCTGCGCTTCACGGGCAGATGATCACAGACGTCTCCGGCTGGTCGAGCTGCATCTGCGCTTCCACGGGTACGCCGACGCCGCCTGGTCGGACTCGGCGGTGCGGCGGCACGCGTGGCGACGCCGCCGCGCTGCTGGGAGCGTCTCACACCGGCTCACCCGCGCGACGTCACCACCCGCACAATAAGCGCAAAGCCCGGCATGCTCTGACGCCGCCTACGACGACCTTGAGGGAGCGGATCGCGGCGCTGCGCGAGGCCGAGGAGCTGGCCGCCATCCGCCCGGACCGACGGGGCGCAGATCACGACGAGCTCTCGGCGGCGCTGAGCCGGGGCTGGCCGTGGGCGAGGCATACCCGCTTCCCGCCTCGACCCCGCGCATGGAGAAGGGGCTGCTGCCTCGCGAGGAGATGGCGCGGCAGGCGCTGCGCTCGTGGGCGGCGCGCTGAGCGCTGATCGTTGATAGCCGATGGCTACTCCGCTCTTTGCTCGCTGTACGGCGGGAAGGAGCGGAGTGCGGGTGAAGTGATGCGAGCGCAGTGCGGGCCGCTGGCCCTGCACCGCCCCACGAGACGTTCCAGCCTTCGCCGTCGGTACCTGACTAATGTGGCGCGCATGCGCGTGACAACTTCTGCAGCCGGTCCTGCCCAGCTCCCTGCCCGTCCTCGAGCAGCCGCCGCCGCCGGAGCTCACTGGACCGCGGCCTGGCCCTGCATGAGCGTGCCTGAGGTCCCCACCGCGGCAGGACCGTCGAGTGCGCCGCCGACGCTGAGGCCACCCCTCCCGCTCCGTCGCCGCATCCTGGACGACTACCGGCGTCCTGTTCCTGCCGGCGGCGCCACCGGCCAGCTCTCCGCCATCCCCGCCAATCCAGCCGCCCCGGCGACTGCCGCTCCTCGGAACATCCGCCAGTGCAGTCCAAGGCCATACACTGGCGAGGCCGGTCGCCTGTGGGCGTCGTCGTCACACTCCCTGCGGACGGAGGCCGCATCCCTCCTACACCACCACACACCCGCCGAGGGCTCCTTCACGGTCGCCACGACGCCGCCCACTCGCACCACACGCCCAACGAGACCATCGCGGCGTCGAGTTCCCTGTACATCCCGACGCTGCCGCGACCGTCCCGCTGGTCGCGGACTCTCTCCTCCACCCATACCTCCCAAAGTCCGCATGCGACGTTCTCGGCGCGCTACGGCGTCGTCAGCGCGGCGCCCAGAAGAACCTAGCCGGGCACGGCTCTGGCCGTCGTCACCGTCTCGGCGAGGACCCGCCTCGGTCGCGCCCGCCCGGACGTCCCCGCCATCCGACTGGGACCGTCACGCGGCTGCCAAGGACCCCAGTGCCCAACACCCCGCCGACCTTCTCCATCTATCTGCTGGGCCTGATCCTCCCACCGGATCACCGAGGATACCGCGCCCTGGCGGCCATGGGTGAGCGCGCAACTGCAGACAAGGCGCTGCCGCCTGACTCGCGAGAGCCATCGACGCCTCCGACTCTACGCCGCCAACTCCGGTCGTGAGCCCGCCCCCGCTCCCTGGACGAACATCCCTCTCTACCCCTGGCTGACTCCGCCTCGACGCCGACTTCTCGCTGAAAGCCGCAGCGGCGCCGACCCAACTGCGAGCACCGCAGCGTCGGGCGGTATGCGCGCCCATCTAGCACGCCACGCCCGCTGAGGGGCGTCACCGGCCCTCATCGACTGGCTACGGCCGATTTTGAGCGCCACCCGCGCTGACCTGACCCATGCCAGCGACCACCCAAGCCCGAATCCCGCACGTCAGCAATACGCAGCGAAGGACCCATGACCACCGCTAAGCAGTCTCCGACGTCCAGACCTCAACGCCATCCCGGGCGCCGGACTCTCCGCTTCCCTGACTGGTACCCAGGGCTGACGTCGGCGGCCCCTCGAACGATCCTGACGCGCGCCTCGTGCGCCTTCGGCGAAGCTCACGACGCGCCGATCCCTCGACCTCCGTCCCGGCTACCGGCCGCGCCAGGTGCCGGCACCAACAACATTCCGTCGCCGCCGCTGGCGACGAGCGCATCCCTGTGTTCCAACACGCCCGGCGCCAATGCCACCGCGGTCAGCGAGCCTCGTGCTGGCGGGCCTGCCCATCGCCCTCGCGCAACCTCATCACGCCGCCACGCTCGGCCCATACACGCTCGGAGGGCGACGACGCCGCCACGTCGCCGAGGCCGCTCGAGCAGCCGGTGCAAGCGGTCTGTCGGCTTCTGAGCTGCCTGGCCCAGCACGCCATGTGTCGGACCGAGCGATCGGCGCGCAGGTGGCCAACGCGCCGCCTCGGTCACCGCTGGAACGGTCGTCGGCTTCGACCTGCAGCATCAGCGCGGAGCACGCCTGGCATCTGAGCGCCGAGGCCTGAGCGGGCCGAGTCCATTGAAGAGGTCTTCCGCCGTGCCGACATCCTCACTCATCCACGTGCGCCCATCGGACGCCGCCACCTGTGGGCCAGGAGCACGCGTGATCGCTGACATGAAGCGAGGACTGCGGAGCGTGCCCATCTCGCGCGCGCTGAGATCGTGTCGACACCGACGCCGCCGTCGCCGCCTCGACGTGAGGGCACCGCGGCCATGCGCGTGCGACCTCCCTCCACGAAGGTCCACAAGCACCCCGCAAGTGCATCTCCCTGCTCCCCACCGCGCCTTCCACTAAGCGAGGCCGGAGCGCAACGCACAGCCACCGCCGCCGTGCTGATTCCCTGCAAGCGGTTTCCCAGGAGGACGGTGGCAGGCCCACAACCTGCAGGACCCTCCCTGAGGCGGGTCACTGGGCGGCCCGCCAGGAGTGGCACTCCACCGCCTCGTCATCGCCGTGTCACCGCAACGCGCCCAAACATGGTGGGGCAGGTCTCACGCACTAACGTGGCCCAGCGCACGGGCAGAACATCGCCAACCTGCTGCATAAGTCCCGCGGTGAGCTGGCCGTGACCTCGTGGACGTCGAGGGCGAGATCGGAGCCCCAGGTCCTCGACGAGCTGCCGCGCGATCGAGGACGGCGCCGCGTCCGCTCTGCGGATCTCGACGGCCGGGCGCTGCGTTGACGACGCGCGCGCAGCTTTCATGACCCGCCCCGCGCCGTTAGTCGTGCATGGCGTCGATCAGCTGCCGCCGCCGCGGCCTCGACAACATGCGCGGCCTCGCGCGCCTCGGCGTGCGGGCAGTGTGACGTGCCTGAGCTTGGCCGCCCAGTAGCATGCCGCCTGCGCGATCACCGTCAGGCGTTGGCGCTGCCGATACCGCCCATGATGAGGGGCAGTGCCGCCAGCGCGCGAGACCCGCACCGGTGAGCCGCCGCTGGCGAGCGGGACGACAATGTGTCGGTCATGCGGTGACGCCTCACGGTCGGGATGGCGGAAGTCCTCCCCGGTCGCGACATCTCGCCTCTGGCCAGCCCCTGGTCGTGGACGGCGACAAGGATTACCCCGAGGCCAGTCCGTCTCTCTTGCAGGAGCGCCCGCGCGACCACAGACGATCGGGTTCCGGGGTGTGGGGGAGGAAGGGAGGGCTTTCGCCAGGCTTTCTCGTCGAGAATCGGTCGCAACCCGCATCGAGATCGTCCGACGCTTGCCGGGAGTCGCGATCCTCTCGGTTGAGGCTCGGCCTCGAAGACCCCAAAGACCCGACGGAATCGCTTAATCCCGGCGGTGCGGTCACGTCCATTACGACCGGCCACGGCCAGTGCGCCCAGCTGTTCCGGCCTGCTGGGCGCACTGGCTGATCCCGTCACCCGAGCTGCCGATGCTGACGGACCACCTAATTCCGAAGACGCCGATGACCCCATTGAGGTCTCCCCATGGCATCTCCTGAAGCGGTTCGATGATGGTGGCGCCTCGGTCAGCGCATTCCGTAGTGAGGCGCCCGCTTCCTCGCCACCCGCTACGAGAGCCCAAGCGTCCCCTGCTCGACCGGCTCTCGTCGAAAGCCGATCCTGACCCGCAGCACGAATCCGTCGTCGAAAGCAGCACGCCGTAGACGACGCCGCCCCATGCCCGATCAGTCAATTCCACTTCCGGAATAACCGATGAGGACTTTCCGCCCAAGGCTGTCTGATAGAGCCCAATGCTCGCGGCTCGCCCTCGAAGGTGATGGCGCGAGGTCGGCTTTCATGGTATCCCTTCTGCTGTTCCAGCAGGTGTCCACCCACTCGGTCGCCATATCAGCATCTCTGACATGAATGAGAGGAGTCCCACAATGAGAGCCAGATCGACTGCTGTGTTGACCTGGATTCTGAGTGGCCGGTCCGCGATTCCCGCGGCGCAGCTCACGCGAGCTGATCAACCTGACGGTCCTGCGCGACGTCGAAGCCCTGTCTTAGGCTGGCGCTGGATACACGACCAGGGAAACCGCGAGGGATCGCCCTGCTGATGACATCCACACCCCGGCCTGAGCCGACGAGGCCCGCGCCGACCGCGAAATCCCCCGCTGACGGCGGCGCTCGGCGTGGGATCCAGCGTTCGGCGATCGGCAAGGTGTGCCGCCGCCGACCAAAGGAGGAGACGCCCGATCCCGGGCCGTCGCTGATCCAACGTATGCTGGCTGACAGCGCCGCCCCTGGCTAGGCAGAGGCGATGCGGCGTTCGCGGCCGGCACCGGGCTGGCACTTCCGCAACGGCGGGAGGCCCCAGAGGCCGTCGACGTCGACGACGGCGCTCGCTGTGCGCCGCAGCGGACTGGTACCGTCGGAGGCCGAGCCCGAGAGCGTCCGTTTTACCGGCTCGATCGTGTGGATGACCTTCGCGTCGGTGAGGAGGACGATGCTGCACCGCGAGTCGACGTCGCCGAGGAATGGCCCGCGCGCACGACCAGGAGCGCCTCACCCTGTGTCGGCGGTTCTGAATCGCGGCGGTGCGCACCGGCAGCTCCCGGTCCCGTCCGTCGACCGGGCCGAGAACCCTCTCGACCCGCATGCTGCCCAAGGCGAGGACTGGGCCCAGGTGCGACCTCCGGGATGCCCCACGCCACGGAGGTAGCTCCCAGGCTGGCCGCGCACGTGAGAGTCACCGAGAGCCTCAAGTAGAAGCAGGCGCTGCTGGAGCTGGCCGAGCAGGTCGGGCAGCCGCCGCTTAGCGCCTGCGGACGGCCCCAAACCCTCTGAGCCGCCCCTCAAACCCTCCCCTGAGAGCCGCCTCAACCTCCCCTGAGCCGCCCCAAACCCTCCCCTGAGCCCTCAAACCTCCCCGAGCCGCCCAACCCACCCCAAACCTCCCCGCATGTAGAATGGCGCAAATTGATGGTTAGCTGCGAGGACACGTACTGACGCGTCGTCGACACCGCAGGCCACGTCCTGACCCACAGCGGCGGGCCCCCTCACTTGAGGGGGGCAGGCCTGCGGGAAGACGACGGGTCGCCGTCACGCCCGATCCGAGGCCGCAAGCACTCAGGGCAACCCGAGGCTATCCCAGGCGGGACCCTGTCTCCTCCTCGAGGAGGCCTCGGCTCTTGATGAGTGGCAGCCGAACCCTCCTCTGGAACAGGTGCGGCGCAGATCGATGTCCGCCAGCCAAGGGCAGTCCATCCTCACGGCCCATCCCGTCCCGCTGAGGATGCGCAGCCACCCGGCGCCGCGCACCGATTCCGGATCCGCATGCCCCATGACCCCACGAGCAGGGCCGGGGACCTGACGGTCTCACAAGCGTCCCCTGCCAACAGGAGCCGCCGGTGTCGCTGGATGGCACGGTGAGTGTGCCCGATGCGCTCCAAGTCTGGCACGAGGGTGGCCCTGGGACCCGAGGCCACGACCACCAGCGCAGCGCCATCTGCGGACCACGCGAGGATATCGCCAGCCACGACCTGCTCCGGCTCACGCGAACCCCGCCAGATCCCGACCGCTGCGCATCCTTGCGCTCGCTGGCGCGCAATCTGCCACCGATACTGCCACGCCACCATCGCCCAGGACATAGTCGCCGCGATGCCGGTCAAGGCTGAGACGGTACGCCTACATCGGTGCCCCTGCAACGGTTTCGTTGTCGAGACGCAGCCCGCGTGGCCCCACCTGCGCTCCTCCCGGCGGCGATCAGACACGCACAAGCCCACTTCGCCGATCCGCCCTGGCGGTGGCGAAACGCCCCACCGGACCGAAGGTGGATGATCTGGAGACAGCCGCTCTGCTCGAGTCGCGCGGTGCAGCATGCGAGGGTTCATGCCGAGCGCTGGACCAGGTCTACCATCACCGCGATTCCAACGGCCAGAAACGACCTCATCATCCAGCTTGACGACGGCCGATGGGCCGCCAATCGAGATCAAGCCAGCAGCGCCACGCCCAAGCGCGCAGGCGTCGCTCGCTTCCTTCCGGTCCGCGGACCTGGGAGCGTCCAGGCCCCAGCTTCACGGCGGTGGTGACGGCCGACGGCCC
>BNJV01001128.1_pt1 | contig 21718 bp, 37 predicted proteins | sample 8540591 | NCBI WGS metagenome assembly BNJV01 (sample SAMD00202457, study PRJDB9452) | human saliva metagenome | host: Homo sapiens | reverse complement strand
ATGGCCGTCTCTCATCTTTTTAATATCATAATTTTCAAATGCAGCAATCGCATCGAAGTGAAAAATCTTTCATCTATTTGCCACCTTTTCTAGCATCTTTTCAACTCCTCTATCATACTACAATTAAGGACTAGATACAAGAAAAAGGGGCAGTTCCTTAGAGCTAAAAAAAGAACTAGATAGTTCTAGCTCTTTGCTTAAAATCTTAATTTTTCCCAGCCATCGTCTGTCCGTTTGCGATAATAGTACTCAGACAAATCCGGGTCTTCCATCACTTCCAGCAGAGGAAGCATGTCGTAGGACAAGTCCAACTTTTCTAATTGGTCCTTCTCAACCCAAGAAACTTCTCCTTCATCAGACGACCTGAGCTGGCCTGTAAATTCTGTCGCTTTGTAGCAAAAGACAATATAGCGGCCTCCATCGTCTAGTGGCCAGTCTTTGACTGCGACGAGTTTTGGATCTACGATCGTAAGGCCTGTCTCTTCGTAAACTTCACGAATGACGGATTCTACAAGGCTTTCTCCTTCTTCGATATGGCCTCCAGGAAAGGCATAGCCAGCCCAGTGAGTCTTTTCAGGTGAGCGGTATTGGAGGACTACTTTCCCATTTTCAAGATCTTCGACCATGCAAAGATTGCACAGTATAGTAGGCGTTGTACGTGACATATATTTCCTTTCTATGATATTGACAATTAATCAATATAAACTTTTTTCTTTATCTCTTTTTTCATCACAAAGGGATTTACCAGCTCATGGTATTCGTCAAAGGAATCTAAAAGGGAACCTCTCTGAAAGACAATTGACTTCTCTTTTAAATAATACTCCGAGTGAATCGTTACCGAACCATGACCATCGAAGCTAAAGACCAACTCAATGAAAAATACTAGAATCAGCATAGCAAAGAGACTCAAAAGAACACTAACAAGATTCTTCCAATTTGGAGCATATTTTCGATAGAAGCGATACCAGCTGTGACTAAAAGCCGTCACAGCTCCAAGATACAACCAAGGATTCCACAGAAGCGGCGTAAATGCGTAGCCATAGAAACCTAAAAGGACGTTAGCAAACATGAAAGTCAGTAAAAGAATATAAACAATTTGAAATACTTTTATGAGTTTAATCATTCCTTATTTCTCTTCTTTTTCCTCAATTTTATTATGAACAAGATCAAGGCCGCTATAATGAAGAATATCGCATAGGTCACGATAGGAAACCAGATGTATTTCAGATTCAAAGTGTAAAGCGGTGGAATATAATCTCCCATGCGTCGCCCTTTGATCCCAAACCCAATATGCACAACAGACGTAATTGCATTCACGTACAAAAAGACGGTTGCGAAAATATTCAATGGAAGCTCGGTCTTCTTTCTGCACTCGAAAGACATTAAAAATACAATCCATTCAGCACTAAATATAGATTCATGAATAAAGGGAAATAGATAATTAAAATCACGGTAAGTCCTTGGGATTAGATCATTGTCAAAAAGAAAGACACCTAGGGTCGCTCCCATTGCCAAAAACATGATAAAATCCAAAAGCATACCAATACCTGAATGCTTTTCAAGCCACAGGTTTAAGCGATCTAACCAGCTTCTTTTACTCTTTATTTTATTTTGATGGTTGACCTTCTTTACAGTATTTTTCTTCTGCTTCATTAACCTTATTTCCTAACGTTAAGGATTTACTCAGAGTTTTTTCACTTCTGCTGCTACCTTTTGGAGATGCTGTTCCCGCATGCTAGCGGTGTTTACATCCCGGCCGACTTCTCCCAAGATGCAGACACGCTTGGTTTTGATCCCACAGTGGTTCAAGACGGCATTTTTCAAGACAGAGATACCATAACTATCTGGAATGTTGAGAGGGCCTGAAAAGATCTTGTACCACCAAGTAGGCGCCATGGAGGTCGCATAAATACTGGCTGTTTTTCCTTTGAGCAACTTCTTAAATTGCTTGCCTCTCAGGTAATTCCAGATAAAGCTTCCCTGATCATTGGCTGAGTAGGCAATCCCCGGTGTAAAGACCCGATCGATCCAGCCCTTCATAAGGCTCGGCATACTACTCCACCAGATGGGATAAACAAAGATCAGGTGATCCGCCCACTGGATTAATTCTTGAGAACGAAGGATAAAAGGATCTTCCTCCATCCGCTTTCGATAGCCATAGCGAAGAACTGGATCAAAGTCCTCTTCATTGAGACTGATCACTTTAAGCTCGTGGCGATTTGAGTCAATAGTTTCGACAATGGTTTGAAAAATAGCCTGACAGTAACTTTCCTTATCCGGATGCCCATTGATGACTAAAATTTTCATTCGTCTTCTCCTTCATTTCTTTAGTTCATTCTATCTCTTTTATTTTTTTACTTGATTAATTGATAATGGTTCAAAGATTGATAGATAGGTCCTTTAGGAATTTTTATTTGAAGAACACATCATCCGCAATTCCTTAACAGGTTTTCCAAGTTCAAGTATTTTTTCTTGACCATCAAAAGTAAAACCCATTTTTTGATAGAAAGCAATGGCTCGCTTATTATCTTTCAATACCCATAAATAAATCTCAGAGAAATGATCGAGAACAGCAAATGCAGCATGCATTAACTGTTCACTCACACCTTTTCCATAGTAATCTTTTAAAACATATAAGGCGATGATTTCACCAGCTTGAATGGCCTCATCACGAAAATTTCCATAGCTGATAAATCCAACGACCTTCTTTCCATCCATCGCAATCAAGGTATTTTCTGGATACTTTTGACTAAAGAAACGACATCTATCTAATGTCATCGTCTCCTGATATTCCGCGGGTAAAAGATTGTCATAAGCCTCTCTCCACGTTTGCCAATGAACGAGAGATTTTCCTTCTATCTCTTCAGGAGTTTCCATTGTTTTAATGATAATCTTCATTCTTCCCTCCTCTTAATCCAAAGCCTTGACTTCCAACATCATATCGCGGATTTGCGCTGCCAGCTCGAAATCAAGCACTTCGACTGCTTCTTGCATTTGACCTTGCAGTTTCTTGACCAGTTCCTTGCGCTCTTGGCGGTTGAGACTGGTGATATCCACTTCCTTGTCCTCTTCCTTGGCCACCGCCTTGGTAACAGAGATCAGGTCACGAATTTCCTTCTTGATGGTTTGTGGCACAATGCCATGCTCTTCATTATAAGCCATTTGAATCTGACGACGGCGGGCCGTTTCATCGATAGCTTTTTGCATAGACTGGGTCATGGTGTCCGCATACATGATCACGTGACCCTCACTATTACGGGCAGCACGACCGATGGTCTGAATCAATCCGCGTTCATTACGGAGGAAACCTTCCTTATCAGCATCGAGAATGGCAACCAGACTGACTTCTGGTACGTCAATCCCTTCACGAAGAAGGTTAATACCGACCAAGACATCAAAAACGCCCAAACGCAAATCACGGATTATTTCCGTCCGCTCCAAGGTCTTAATGTCCGAGTGCATGTATTTGACCTTGACTCCCATTTCCTTGAAGTAGTCGGTCAAGTCCTCTGCCATCTTCTTGGTCAGGGTGGTAACAAAGGTCCGCTCTCCACGTTCTACACGCGCATTGATTTCACCCAAGAGATCGTCCATTTGTCCCATGGTCGGACGCACTTCGACCTCAGGATCGAGAAGACCTGTCGGACGAATGATCTGCTCGATGATAGTATCGGTTTGTTCCATCTCATAATCACCCGGGGTCGCAGACACATAGACGATCTGATGGACATGGCTTTCAAACTCCTCCCGACGCAGTGGCCGGTTATCCAGAGCAGACGGCAAACGGAAACCATAGTTGACCAGCATTTCCTTGCGCGAGCGGTCTCCATTGTACATGCCCTTGATCTGTCCCATGGTCATGTGGCTTTCATCGATCATGATGAGAAAATCTTCTGGGAAGAAGTCAAGGAGAGTGTAAGGAGGCTCTCCTTCACTCCGGCCATCCATGTGACGGGAGTAGTTTTCGACGCCCATTGGTGTAGCCCATCTCCCGTAGCATTTCAATATCGTACTCAGTACGTTGTTTCAGAGCGTTGAGCTTCTAAGAGCTTGCCTTCTTTTTCAAAGACCTTCAACTGCTCTTCTAGTTCCGCCTGAATCTTGGCAATAGCTACTTCCATATGGTCGTCATTTGGTCACGAAGTGAGTGGCTGGGAAAATGGCCAAAGTGGTCCACATCTCCTAGAACTTGGCCCAGTCAAAGCTTCAATCTCACGGATCCGCTCAATCTCATCCCCGAAAAACTCCACCCGGAAGGCATGTTCATCACGCGAAGCTGGGAAAATCTCGACCACATCCCCACGAACACGGAATTTTCCCCGTTGAAAGTCGATGTCATTACGCTCAAACTGGATATCCACCAAATCATTGAGCAGTTTATCACGAGAAATCTCCAGACCTGGACGCAGACTCACCACGCTATCGGCATATTCCTTAGGCGAACCCAAACCATAGATACAAGAGACAGAAGCGACAACGATCACATCGTTACGCTCCAACAAAGCTGATGTTGCGGAGTGACGAAGCTTGTCAATCTCATCATTGACCGAGCTATCTTTTTCGATATAGGTATCGCTCGATGGCACATAGGCTTCTGGCTGGTAGTAATCATAGTAAGATACGAAAAGTACTCGACCGCATTTCTCTGGGAAAAAAAAATTCCTTGAACTCCCCATAGAGCTGACCCTGCTAGGGTTTTTATTGTGGGCGATGACCAGGGTCGGCTTTATTGACTTGGGCGATGACCTGGCTCATGGTATAGGTCTTCCCCGTACCAGTCGCTCCCCATCAGGATTTGGGCCTTCTCACCACCCTCGATGTTATCCACCAACTGTTCAATGGCCTGCGGTTGATCCCCAGACGGTTGGTATTTGGATACTAGTTTAAATTTGTTATCTGTAATTCGATTAATCATCTCTTTGTCCTCACATATATAGACCTTATTTTACCATAAATCACTAGAATTCTCTGAGATGAGGAATGAAAGGGAAAACAACATATTACAAAATAATTAATTGGACACGCATTAGAGTGAAAACTAAACAAGACTCTCGCAATTACTTCGAAAGTCTTGTCTTTTATTCTAAAACAATGCAATACGTAATAAACATCAGTGTCCATGATATACAAAATTAGCAAGGTTTGCTCATCGGTATTATTTTTACGAAATCAATTTACTACTTAACTTCTTGATTCCTTACCAAGAGGTAGAGAGTTGCTCCAAGTGAGCATACAAGTCCAATAACGTAAATACAGAGTTGCAAATTGGAAGCACTACCTAATATTGTATCCGCAATAATATTATAAAATAGATAACTAGTCAATGGTTCCACTACTCTTTCTATGAATGGTTGTACCAAAATAGGAAATAGCAGCAAAATAGCTAAACTCCCCATTGGACTTTTGAAAAAATAACTTAAGAAGTAAGAAATTAAAAAATATTGGATGGAGCCAATCAAATAGAAACTGAAAAGTTTCTAAACTGACACCATTTTTCGCTACTAAAAAAATGAAACCATATAAGCAGTACAATGAAATTTAAGGTTGATTGTAGTACTACATCACATAACTCTACGAACAGGATCCGAATTGAACTTAAGATCCTTTTTCCACTTACCAAATAAACTAGTTTTGTTTCGTGTGATTGTAACTCAACAAATGCATTAACACACCCAATACTAACAGAGAGCATTGATGCAAAAACAAGAGCTTGCTTTATAGATAATTGTACAACAGTATCATTGATTGAAACTGGTAAAACACCTAAGAGACACACAAAACCTATCAAAAGTGACTGTATAGCTATCTGGTACTTTACGGGTTTTAAACTATATTTTTTGACGATAAGACTAAAAAATATTCTTGCCATTCTTCCTCCTCATTCGAATCATTTCTACAACCATTATGAATACCAAGAACAAGATCCCTTCTACTACTAAAAGTGTAAATCCATACAATTGGCTCGTTTGAGTCCCTTCAATTCGGCCAAAAGCAAATGACTTTGCTCCAATCAAAGGCAAGAGATTTTCTATTTTAGAAGAAATTCCTCTTAGAATACCTGATAAAGTGATTACCAATAACAAAACGTCTGCAATTAATGAAGTCATTGATTTTTTCGTTACTATTACGAAAAGTAAAGCTAATAAAGTAAGAACGATTGCAAATATCATAACTCTTACCGTGACATCTAAAAACAAAGTCAAATTCTAAATAATTCTTTAAAGTTGAATCTAGAAAAATGAGTAAGATAACAGCATTTACTATAGATAATACTAAAGTAGAAAGTAACGATAAAGACAATCGAACTTGCAATAAAACCCAGTAAGACGAACTTTCCAGTTAGGAATCAATAACTGAGTAAAACTTATCATCACCAAATTGGTAATGGGTTGAATAAACAAGTGAAACCAAGATTGGTAAGAAAATAACACTTGCTTGGTAGGGTGAGGATAAGAGAGCATCCCTGACTGTATAGACTGGATTCGATGATAACATAGATGGATCAAGGTTAACTGCTTGGCCATTTCCTTCTACTAAAGGCATTTATCACCTGGATATTTTGAATTGTAAAAAATATGCTGACTCCCAAAATAAGAAAAAAAGTGAATTTAAAAGTAGGTAAACTACAATATTTATAGAGATCACTAAAAAAGGAACGCTTTAACATATTATTCACCTTCTTTCCCTTCGAGCGCCTTAAAATATGCTTCCTCAAAAGATCCAAACTGTTTCAAAATATCTTTTGTAGGAGCATCAATAACAATTTTCCCATTAGAAATACCAACCAAATGATCTACAGTTAATTCTAACTCACTCATATAATGACTTGTCATTAAGACAGTTTTACCTTCATTGACAAAAGATTGTAAAAAATTGCGTACCCAGCGTATTCCTTCTGGATCTAGTCCATTGATTGGTTCATCTAAAATTAAGATGTCAGGATTTGCTAATAAGGCTGTTGCTAAACCAAGACGTTGCTTCATTCCTAATGAATAGTCTTTTACTTTTTTATTTTTAGCTTCACTTAACCCCACCAACTCTAAACATTCGTTGCACCTATTTTTGTCAACGCCACAAGCCAAGCCAATCCACCGAAGATGCTGAAATCCTGTTCTAGTTGGATAAGGTTGACAACTATCTAGGAATGATCCAACAATACAAAAAGGATTATCTCCCAATTGAGAGTATTTTTTTCCATCGATCAACGCCATTCCCATTTGACTATTTTCTAAACCAAGTAAAATTCTAATTAAAGTTGATTTTCCAGATCCATTCGGTCCAATCAATCCAGTAATCTCACCTTTTCTTGGCTTTGAAAGACACGTTTTGAAGGACAATTTTATTATTATATTCCTTATGTAGCTTTTGAATTGTTATCATTCATTCTTTTTCCTTTCTGACTTTTAGTGAAATTCCACCTTCACTTGGAGCAAGTATAACAGGAGAAAATCAGGAAATTCTCAGAATAATTATTTTTTTCATTTCTAACAAATTGCATTCTAGATTTGCTATAATATGCTCATATAATTGGAGGGACTATGAAGCATAAAATTTTAGCCATTGACGATGATGAAAAAATCTTACGATTAATAGCGAATGCATTAAAAGCGAACAACTTTCACGTGGAAACTCGTAAAAATATAGAGGAGATTAATATCTGTGACTTTACTGGATTCGATCTAATTTTACTTGACGTCATGATGCCTATTTCTGGTTTAGAAATCTGTCGTTCCATTCGTTCACAAATTACTACTCCAATTCTATTTCTAACCGCTAAAGATTTTGAAGAAGATTTACTAAAAGGAATACAAGCCGGGGCAGATGATTACATCACAAAACCATTCAGCATTAAAGAATTAATTGCAAGAATTCAAATGCATCTTCGTAGAGAAGAAAGATCACACCATTCCTCTAAAGAAGAGATGGAGTCAAATATAACTTTTTATCGAGATAGTCAAGAAGTTTATTATCAATCAAAGAGAATTTCATTAACTAAGCGAGAGTTTGATTTACTTTATCTTTTAGCAAAAAATGAGAACCGAATATTTAGCATAGAAGAACTTTACAATTACCTCTATCCTGTAGACTCTGATGCACAACTACGATCCATTACTGAATACATCTATCAAATCAGACAAAAATTTAAGATTCATCAAATTGATCCCATCAAAACAGTATGGGGAGGAGGATACAAATGGAAAAAGAATTGACAATCAAGCAACTCATTAAGCGTACCTACCTTAAAATCATTTGGCAATTTCTTCTATGTCTGATACTTTTTTACATAGTTCCAGCTCTTCTATCTTCTGTATCTGGAATTAATGAGAAAAATGCCAATCACTTTGCTTTATTTTTTAGCGTCAGTTCTTGGATTTATCTTTGCATCATTTTAATTTTTATCATTGTAATAAATATTAGACGGTTATTAACCAAGATTCAAAACAGAAATGAACATGGTTTTATCATAGTGGTCTATATTTCACCAAAAATGAACATCACCATTTGCAGATTAAAGAATTCATTGAAACAAACGATCTGATTGAAAAAATGCAATCTGATATAAAAAATAGAATTCAAAATGAAAAAGATCAAAAAAAAGAACTCATGTTTCAAGTATCTAGCGCTGCACATGATCTTCGTAGCCCTCTAACTGTCATCAGAGGAAATGCTGAATTTCTACAATCCACCGAGCAAACACCTCAAACAATGGAATGTCTAAAAGACCTTGAGCAAGCAAGTATTCAATTAAACGATTATTTTCAACCACTTTCATCCAATACTCCAAAAACCTTTTTACGACCATGATATTCAACTTGAAAATATATCAATTCAAACAAGTAACTCATCAATTGAAGGAACAGATCACTCCTTTACTCCCTAGAAATACACATTTTGTTTTTTCAAATACAGTAACTCCATCGACACAAATTGCCATTCATTCCAATCTATTTTTTCGAGCAATCACAAATATTATTAATAATGCAATACAACATCAAAAAGATAATGATGCAAAGATCCAGCTAACAATGTCACAAGAAAAATAATCGATTAGTTCTAACCATATGGAATAATCAATCTACTTTTTCAAAAAATGTATTTACAACATGCTGGAAATCTTTTCTATAAAGAGGACCAAGCAAGAACACCCTCTCAAGAAAGTCACTTTGGACTTGGTTTATCTTTCGTGAAACGCGTCATGAAACTTCATAATGGAACTATGCATTTAGAAAATATTCATAATGGTGCACAAGTCAAGCTAATCATTCCCATTATTATATAGAAAAAGCCGAACTCATCAATATGTGTTCGACTCAGAATGCAGACAAACGTCATTTTTGGTGTTTGTCTTTTTCATATATGACTTTCAGACATTACACAGAGGTTAGTCATCAAACTTTTCTTTCCTCTCCCCTAAGCGATAAACAATCACTAGGGATACAAGAAGAACCAAAGTGGTGATGATTGATCCTTCTGCTCCAAATGTCCCTCCGGTCAACCAGTCGGGTCCAGATCCCATGGTAAAGCTAAAGATAGACGCATCTGCGCCTGTGCCACTGACTTGAAAACCAAGGAGATTTCCTTGTACATAGTTCCAAGTGCCGTGTTGGGCGACCACTAGCCAGATACTATCGGTATAGATAAAAAGCAGACCAGCTAGCACTCCATCAAGGATGATATTCAGAACGGATAAGAAGGTCACTCCTGCATTTCCCATATGCAGAATGCCAAAGAGACTACTAGAAATCGCGATCGCTAAAGGCAGATTAGTTCTTGCTAGCAATCCGAGTCAGGAGCCAACCTCGTGTCGCTACTTCTTCCGTCCCTCCTTGAAGGAGCCAAAATGGGAATAAGCCTAGAATAAAGAGGATGGGTTCTAAACTTAATTCATTAAGCTCAAAAGACCCTATTCCACTTACTTGGTAGACAAGCGCGATCACTCCCATTTGAACAAGGGAAAACATGATCCCCCAACCTAGATACTTAAGCCAATTCCTTTTTACAAAGCCTAAGCTCGATAAAGGGATTCTTCTCAATGAACTTCACCCAAAAAAATAAAGAGGAGAGAATGAATACAAAACTGAAAGAGCTCATAATAGAGAAAATAATGGTAGAAAGAACTCTTGAATACTTGCACCTCCATTTCCTGGTGAAAAGAGCTCCGTTAGAAAACCCTATGCACTAGGAAAAATGGTCCCTACAATTCACTACCCAATCCAAAGTCCTCCTTCAATAAAGAGGAAAGCTAAAGAACACATAGAATAGTGTAGAAACAAGAACTGACCATGAGGTGTCAGTTTTTGATATCTTGAATAATCTTTCCCTTTCTTCATTATCAACCTCCATTTTATCTGATAGGTCCATTGTAGCAAAGAAAAATCCAGAGACTGCAATATCTACTCATGTCAGAAAACCTAACATGAAAAGTTGGATTTTTCTTGCATTTAGCTGACTATTTTTCTGATATAATAGCTCTTTGTAGAAAAAAACATAAGACCATTCATACTCGTTTTGGTATGAATGATTTTGTTTTTAAGGCCATCCTTTGGTCAATGCTGCTCATGGGTCAAAACCCCCAAAGAGAAAATGAATTTGATATAAAGGAGACAGAAATGAAGAAAAAAATTACTAGCATGTTTGCTTTTTCTTATTTCCACTCGTTGCATTCGCTGAGTCATGCTCATGCTGAAACGATCAAGGTCGTTTTCGATACAGCGTATGCACCATTTGAATTTAAGGATTCAGATCAAACCTATAAAGGAATTGACGTAGAAATCTTGGACAAGGTCGCTGAAATCAATGGCTGGGATTTGGATAAATCCTTCCCTGGATTTGATGCAGCGGTCAATGCAGTTCAAGCTGGTCAAGCGGATGCCATCATGGCAGGGATGACCAAAACAACAGAACGTGAAAAAGTCTTCACCATGTCTGATACTTACTACGATACAAAAGTTGTCATTGCGACTAAAAAAGCTGACAAAATCACTAAGTACAGCCAATTAAAAGGGAAGACAGTCGGTGTTAAAAACGGAACTGCAGCCCAACGCTTCCTCGATAAAAATAAGGACAAGTACGGCTACAAGATCAAGACTTTTGATACTGGGTGATCTCATGTACAACAGTTTATCAGCTGGTGCAGTGGATGCAGTCATGGATGACCAACCTGTTATTCAATATGCCATCCAAAAAGGGTCAGGACCTAGCTATCAATATGGACGGGGAAGCAGTCGGTGGCTTTGCCTTTGGTGTTAAAAAAGGTGGAAATCATGAAAAGTTGATCACTGAATTTAACAAGGCTCTCGCTCAAATGAAAGCTGATGGAACACTTGATGAGATTATCAAGAAATGGACAGGTGAAAAGCCAATCATCACAGCTAACAGTGCTGTTCCAGAAACAACTACTCCTGCTGGTCAAAAAGCAACTCCTAAAAAATCAAAATATGTAATTTCAAGTGACTCATCTTTTGCACCATTTGTCTTCCAAAATGGAAAAAACAAATACACAGGGATCGATATGGACTTGATCAAGGCTATTGCCAAAGACCAAGGATTTACTCATCGAAATTGACAATCCCTGGATTTTGATGCTGCGGTAAGTGATGTTCAATCTGGCCATGCGCAAGGAATGATCGCAGGGATGACTGTGACAGATGCTCGGAAAGAAACATTTGATTTTTCTGAACCATACTACACAGCCAATTCTATTCTAGCCGTTCAAGAAAGTAGCAAGATTGATTCTTATGATGACCTTAAAGGAAAGACAGTCGGTGTTAAAAACGGTACTTCCTCCCAAAACTTCCTTGAAGAAAACCAAAAGAAATATGGTTACAAGATCAAAACGTTTCTCTGACGGAGCTTCTATGTATGACAGCTTTGAAACTCTGGTTCTGTCGCTGCGATCATGGATGACGAACCTGTTATCAAATACGCTATTAAACAAGGACGTAAATTCAAAACACCTATCGAAGGAACTCCAAGTGGTCAACTAGCATTTGCCGTTAAAAAGGGTGAAAATCCTGAATTGATCGAAATGTTCAATAACGGACTTGCAAACTTGAAGAAAAGTGGCCAATACCAAAAGATTCTTGATAAATACCTTAAATCAGATAGCAAATCTACTTCAAGTACAGCCGTAGATGAAACAACGATTTGGGGCTTGCTCCAAAACAACTACAAACAATTGTTAAGTGGTTTGGGTGTGACTCTTGCCCTTGCACTTCTCTCTTTCGCGATTGCTATGGTGATCGGTGTTATCTTTGGGATGTTTAGTGTTAGCCCTTATAAATGGCTCCGCTGGACAGCAGAAATCTTTGTCGATGTTATTCGTGGGATCCCATTGATGATCCTTGCTGCCTTCATCTTCTGGGGAATTCCAAACTTGATTGAATCGGTCACAGGTCATCAATCCCCAATCAACGACTTTGTTGCAGGTACCATCGCCCTCTCCCTCAATGCTGCTGCCTATATCGCAGAAATTGTTCGTGGGGGGATCCAAGCTGTACCGATTGGACAGATGGAAGCCAGCCGAAGCCTTGGGATCTCTTATGGCAAGACCATGCGCAAGATCATCTTGCCACAAGCAACCAAACTCATGCTTCCAAACTTTGTTAACCAATTCGTCATTGCCCTGAAAGATACGACTATCGTGTCTGCGATCGGATTGGTAGAACTCTTCCAAACTGGTAAGATCATCATTGCTCGAAACTACCAAAGTTTCAAGATGTATGCGATCCTTGCCGTCTTCTACCTCGTGATTATCACCTTGCTAACACGATTTGCAAAAAAATTAGAAAAGAAGGTTAACTAATGGCTAAATTAAAAATTGATGTCCATGACCTCCACAAATACTATGGTGAAAATGAGGTCTTAAAAGGAATCTCAACAAAATTCTACGAAGGGGATGTGGTCTGTATTATCGGACCGTCCGGTTCTGGTAAATCGACCTTCCTTCGTAGTCTCAATCTCCTCGAAGAAGTGACAAAAGGTCAAATTACCGTAAATGGATATGATCTAACCGATCCAAAAACCAATGTTGATTTGGTCCGTGAAAATATCGGGATGGTTTTCCAACACTTCAACCTCTTCCCTCACATGAGCGTCCTTGAAAACATTATGTTTGCGCCAGTAGAGCACAAACTGATGACTCGTGAAGAAGCTCAAAAAGTCGGGATGGAATTGTTGGAAAAAGTTGGACTCGCAGATAAAGCCGATGCCAATCCAAACAGCCTTTCCGGTGGTCAAAAACAACGTGTGGCCATTGCCCGTGGACTCGCCATGAATCCAGATATTATGCTCTTTGACGAACCTACTTCTGCCCTTGACCCTGAGATGGTTGGAGATGTATTGAACGTTATGAAAGGAGTTGGCAGAGCAAGGCATGACCATGATCATCGTTACCCACGAGATGGGATTTGCCCGCCAAGTAGCCAACCGCGTCATCTTCACCGCAGATGGTGAATTCCTCGAAGACGGCAAACCAGACCAAATCTTCGACAACCCACAACACCCACGTTTGAAAGAATTCTTGGATAAGGTTCTAAACGTTTAAAAAAGATAAAAAAACGAGTGAGTTCCTGAAGCATCTAGCAATTTTGCTAGATGCTTTTTTTAGACGAAAAAGCATTTTCAAACCTGAAAAATGCTTAGATCTGAAACATAAACATATTAAAAACTTTCTAAGAGTGAGACAAGACGTCAGTGAACTTTTTGAAGTGTCAAGACAAATATTGACACGTCTCGATTTCGAGTGCTAGAAACAAATCGTTTCTAGCACTATTCTCAACTGTCGGAAAGTTTGTAAGTTCGCTGAATTCGTATACGAAATTTCGAATATCTATTTATCTGCAATCTATCATTTTTACATCTCAAAAATGCTTTTTCATTTTAACTAATCTGTTGCTGAGCTGTCTGCATCTTGTAGTAAACACCTTGTGCTTGCATTAGCTCTTCATGAGTACCATGCTCAACAATGTCGCCATCCACCATGACAAGGATCATATCGGCATTTTGAATGGTCGATAAGCGGTGAGCAATGATAAAGCTGGTCCGTCCTTTCATGAGTTGATTAAAGGCATCTTGAATCAAGACCTCAGTCCGAGTATCGATGGAGGATGTCGCCTCATCCAAGATCAAAATCTTAGGAACTGAAAGGAAAACCCGCGCAATCGTTAAGAGTTGGCGTTGACCTTGGGACAAAGACTCTCCAGCATCTGAAAGATACGTATCGTACCCTTTTGGCAACTGCCGAATGAAGAAATCTGCATTGGCTGCTTTGGCTGCTTCTATGACTTCTTCTCTAGTTGCATCTGGACGAGAAAAGGCGATATTTTCATGAATCGTCCCGACCTTGAGCCAGGTTTCTTGCAGAACCATACCAAACTGTTGGCGGTAAGAAGCACGAGTGTAGTCCGTAATTGGCACCCCATCAATCGTGATCTCTCCAGAATTAACAGGGTAGAAACGCATGAGCAGATTAATCAAGGTCGATTTTCCTGCTCCTGTAGGCCCTACAATGGCCACCTTTACTGGCGGCTGGAACCTGAATGGTTAAATCTTTGATCAAAGGTCCGCCCCAAATCATAGCCAAATGTGACGTGTTCAAAACCAATCGCACCTTTGACATCCTGACTTTCCAGAATCTGATGGCCTGTCTCTTCGACCTCAGCTTGATCCAAGACGCTGTACAAACGCTCTGCACAGGCAAGGGCACTTTGGAGTTCTGACAAGACAGAAGAGATATCATTAAAAGGCTTGGTGTATTGGTTGACATAATTGAGGAAGGTCACCAATTGACCAACAGTAAAGTGAGATCCCGAAATAATGCGTACAGCACCAAATCCAGCCACTACCGCATAAATCAAGGCATTCACAAAGCGAGTGGCAGGGTTGACAGTTGAAGAATAAAAGACAGCGGATTGGGAATAATTGGCATAGCTTTCATTCGTCCCCTTAAAAGCCGTACGGAATTGATCCTGAGCATTAAAGGACTGGATCAAACTTTCCTGGGTCAAGGACTCTTCGATCAACTGAGTTTGAAGACCACGCGCCTTGGTTTGCGCTTGGAAAAGCGTATAGGAGCGCTTAGCAATGAAACGAGCAATCAAGAGAGACAATGGAGTCAAGACCAGAACTGCTACCATCATAAAGAAATCCAATTCTGCCATGGTCACGATGGTGACAAGAATGGTTAAGAGGCCTACAAAGAACTGGTTAAAAACCATGAGAAGACCGCTATTAAGTTGCTCTACATCGGTCGTGAGGCGACTGACAAAGTCCCCGCTCCCTTGTTTATCTAGATAAGACAAGGGCAATCGATGCACTTTTTCCATCACTTCTGCTCTCAGGCTTTGGCTAAACCGATAGACCAATTGATTGTAGACAAGAGGATTGATCCATTGGATCAGGGTATTGGCCACAATGACCAGAACCATTTGGATCAAAACAGGCCATAAGACTGTCATCCCTTGAGGATTGATGGCTAAATCAACTGCATGTCCGATCAGGATCGGTAACCAGACCGTTAAGCCAACTTGAACGATAGTTCCGATACTGGCTAGAATCAAGAGCCCGGGATGGTGAGCAAAATCTCTAAACAGACGTTTTAAATAACTAGAACGTTTGACTCATGCTTCCTCCCTCCCGTGTTGTGAATAATGAATTTCTTGATAAATCTCATTGGTAGACAAGAGGAAATCATGATTTCCCAGTCCTACTTGATGTCCCTTGTTCAAGACCAAAATCTGATCAGCAGACTTGAGACTATTGGTTCGTTGAGATACTAGGATCAAACTTGTATCACTCAATTCTTCTTTAATCGATTTTAAGAGACGAGCTTCCGTCAAATAATCCAAGGCAGAAGTCGAATCATCCAAAATCAAGAAAGGAGCCTTCTTCAAAAGGGCACGCGCAATGGTCAACCGCTGGCGTTGCCCACCTGAGAAATTTCGGCCAAAGGCTTCCACTGGCTCATCGAGTTGTCCTTCTTTTTCACGGACAAAATCAGCCGCCTGAGCTGTTTCTAGTGCCCACCACAAATCATCATCCGATAGATTTTCTTCCATTCCCTAGTAAGAGATTCGAGCGGATGGTCCCTCTAAAAGAGCTCTGCCTTCTGTGGGACAACAGCTACCCACTCCCGCCACTCCTTGAGAGTTTGAGGAGAGTGACCTTGATGATAGAGGGCTAATTTCCCCTGACTAACGGCATACAAATGACTCAATAACTGAACCAGGGTGGACTTCCCAGATCCTGTACCACCGATAATTCCCAACATCTGTCCATGATCCAGATCAAAGGAAATATCTTTCTAGAGCTGGGCTTGAAGCCGTTGGATAAGTGAAAGAAACTTTCTCTGCGCTGATCGCTTCTTGTTCTCTTGCGGTTTCTTCTGTCAAAGCTTCTAAGAGGTCTTCTTCCTTCAAATCAAAAATCTCTTGGACACGCTTGGCTGAAATATAGCTGACATTTAAAGACGTGACCAGCATAGCCAGTTTGATCAATTCTGTTAAAATTTGCAATAAATAATTGACCAAAGCGACCAACATCCCTTGGGTTAGAAGACCAGCAGAGATATTCAACTGTCCCTGCCAAATAACACAAACCAAGGTCGTATTGACCACAAGGAAGGTCAAGGGACTCACCAAACTAGACCAGATACCAGCGCGAATTTGCCAGATTTTGTAGTCCTGATTGACCTCTCTAAAATCTTCTAATTCACTAACATCTTGTCCAAAGGCCCGAATCACCCGCATCCCTTGAAATTGCTGACGCGTCACCGTGACCATTCGGTCTGTGATTTTCCGAATCTTGGCAAAAAGAGGATTGACAATCCGAGACATGATCACAATAATCAGGGTTAAAATCGCCACCATCCCCAAGAACCAAAGAGTTAGTTTAGGACTGATGGTGAAGGCCATGATGATAGAGCCAAAGACAATGATCGGTGCCCTCAAAAAGAGGCGCAAGAATTGGTTGATCCCAACCTGGATTTGATAGGTATCAGAAGTGAGACGGGTTACCAAACTAGAAGTCCCGATTTTATCGCGCTTGTCCTTTGGAAGTGATAAGATCTTATCATACAAATCCTTGGTCATCTCGCGGGTAAATCCGACAGCTGCTTTAGAAGAAAAATACTGAGCCGTAATAGCTACGACAACACCAAAGCTCGCAAATAAAAACAAAACACCAACCGTCATCACCACTGCGCTCGTTTCCTTTTTCGGAATGACCTGATCGACTAAGTGGGCGATGATTAAGGGGACACACAATTCAAAAATAGCTTCTAAGAGTTTAAACACGGGACCCTAAAAAAGTTTCCCTATAGATAGCCCTTAAAAATACTTCAATAAATGATTTCATACGACTCGATTCTTTTTTTAATAGATATACATATTTTACCACAAATTCTTAAGATGAAAAAACTCTCCCTGCATAGCAGAGAGAGTTGAATACTGACCAGATGAAGGTCAGAAATCTTATTCCTTCTTTGTTACCTTACTTAAGATCTTTCCCATTTTCCCCAATCCAAACATCAAGAGAGGGAAAGAGAATGAGTGTTATAAGGCCTAGCACAAGAAAGACTGCTACAAATCCACAAGCTATCAATGAACCAACCAGTCAGTGGGAAAATGACAATCATAGATAGACTAAACATCATCGAATTGATACTCAGCATGGTTGCTCGTACACTGGAAGGTAGATAAGCTTGTAAATCATTGTAGTAGATGGGTTGATAAACTGCGTATAGTGCATTGGTCAAGAGATAGACACTCAGATAGGCAAATGGAGTCTTTAAAGCTACCAAAAGCAAGACCAAACCTGTCAGTGCAACCAGAATCGGAAAGACTTGATTACTATTCCATTTTTTCCCGATTTGACTGGCCAAATAAACCGCTAGGAGATTGAATCCACTACCAATTAACATGATGAGCGAAACTTGCCAACTAGCTAAGTCACTAATTTTCTGTTGGTAGTAAAAATAAAACATACACATGATGGTCCCTACCAACTGATAGGTGAGCATCCAGTAAAACAAGACTGGTTTTTCCTGCCATTCTTGTTTCACTACCTCCAATATCCGCTTTTAAGGTCAAATGATTTCTTTCATCACTCTTGCTCTCTGGCTCTTTCATCAGAAAAGATCAAAGAGAATGGAAAGCAAGGAAAGCCCAATAGCAATATAATAGGTCCAAGCCAATGCTCCATGAATAAAGAAGCCTGCCACCACTGTACCTAAAGTTCGGGTGACTTCGGCCACACCAGACAAGAAGCTAGAAATCTGAAGATAACGGTCTTTTTGACCTGCTTCCACAGCTGAATCAAATAAGAAAGCTGTACTGGTCCCCGAGTCAAAATTATAAGACCAAGCATTGACCATCATAGCAATGGCATAGATCCAAAAATTCCCCTGACCAAATAAAATCAAGATCGAGGATCCAATACTGGACAAGCGAGCCAAATAGAGATTGGTCTTGTAGCTAAATCGATCGGCCAACATACCAGATGGGATCTCACACAAGAGACTCGTCCCATGAAAGATACTCTCTAATAGACCAATCTGAAGTAAAGAAAGACCATTCTGAATAAAAAATAAAATCCAAAAACTGGTGATTCCAAAATAAGATGTAAATTCCAAACCTGCTAGGAGTGAAATATTGCGTTTGTAAGTTCTTTTAAACATTGTTTTTCCTCTTTCAATAGATTATATGAGTGTTTCTAAAAGACTTACTTAGAGTTTGCCTACATTTCCTCCACCTCTTTCATTTAAAGTAAAAACGCCATCTGGCGTTTTTATAGTTATTAAGGTTTGATACGGTGCAACATACGTGGGAATGGAATAGCTTCACGGATGTGTTTCGTTCCAGCTGCGAAGGTGACCATACGCTCGATACCGATACCAAATCCACCGTGTGGTACTGTACCATATTTACGAAGGTCAAGGTAGAATTCGTACTCTGTGCGATCCATACCAAGTGATTCCATCTTCGCTACAAGTGCATCATAGTCTTCCTCACGCATAGAACCACCGATGATTTCTCCGTACCCTTCTGGCGCGAGCAAGTCTGCACAAAGCACGCGATCTGGGTTCCCAGGAACTGGTTTCATGTAGAAAGCCTTGATGTCAGCTGGATAGTTGATCACAAAGGTTGGTACACCAAAGTGGTTTGAAATCCACGTTTCGTGTGGTGAACCGAAATCATCTCCATGTTCCAAATGTTCGTAGTCAGCATCTTCGTCGTTTTCATGCTCTTGCAAGAGGTCAATCGCTTCATCGTAAGTAATACGTTTAAATGGCTCAGCAATGTAGCGTTTCAAGAGCTCTGTATCACGTTCCAAGGTTTCCAAGGCTTGAGGAGCACGATCTAGAACACCTTGAAGCAACGCTTTAACATAAGCCTCTTGCAGTCAAGTGACTCATCATGTGTCAAGTATGAGTACTCAGCGTCCATCATCCAGAACTCAGTCAAGTGACGACGAGTTTTTGATTTCTCCGCACGGAATACTGGTCCAAAGTCAAAGACGCGACCAAGGGCCATAGCACCTGCTTCAAGATAAAGCTGTCCTGATTGGCTCAAGTAAGCTGGTGTTCCAAAGTAGTCTGTTTCGAAAAGTTCTGTAGAGTCTTCTGCAGCATTTCCTGAAAGGATTGGGCTATCAAATTTCATGAAGCCATTCTTATCAAAGAACTCATAAGTTGCATAAATGATTGCGTTACGAATTTGCATCACTGCTACTTGTTTGCGTGAACGCAACCACAAATGACGGTTGTCCATCAAGAAGTCTGTACCGTGTTCTTTTGGAGTGATTGGATAATCTTGAGATTCACCGATGACTTCAATGTCTGTAATATCCAACTCATAACCAAATTTTGAGCGCTCATCTTCTTTGACAATACCTGTTACAAAACACAGATGTTTCTTGGCTCAAGCGTTTGATGGTATCAAATTTTTCAAGACCTACTTCTTCACCGAATTTTTCGATAAAGTTTGGTTTTGAAAAGCTACACCTTGGAAGAAAGGCCGTTCCGTCACGCAATTGCAAGAAAGCAATTTTTCCCTTTTTCCTGATTTATTCGCAACCCAAGCACCGATAGTCACTTCTTGACCGACGTAGTCTTTTTACTTCGATGATGGTAATCCGTTTTTGTCATAATACATCTTCCTTTTCTCATTGTACTTGTCCGAAGACATTATCATTTCTCATTTTACCACAAATAGAAGCTAATAGCTATCCTCTACCGTCGAAATATCAAAATTTTAACGGATGACATGACTCTCTAATTGATCACACGTCCCAATCTGTTGAATAGCCCTTGTTTTCTCAAAATCTTGAACCACTTTTTAAAAATCCACACTTATTTGATTTTTCAAACTGAAATCCTTGCATTTCAGGTCATGAAACTTGCTTTTTTTTGACAGAGAAAACTTTTTCAAGCTATAATATCACTACATAATAAGGAGGAAAATATGAAAAAGAACATTCAACTAACAACAGGACTGTGCGCTGCTGTTTTAGCCCTCAGTCTTGCTACTACCACTTATGCAGAGGAGCAAACTGCAGCTGCCGAAGCACCAATGACTGAACTACAGGCAACCCCTTCCCTAGCTCCGCTTGCTTCAGAAGAAACTGTTACACCAGTCACTCCAGAAGCACCTTTAAGCCTCAGTACCAGTGAAGAAACTCCAACAGAAGCTCCCTTAGATCCACGAATCTCTGAAATTCGTGTTATCCATCGTCGTCGGACTCTGAAACCAGACTATTCTCCAGTTGCATCTTCAACAGATGTCGTCTACAAGACAGTTGAGGCACGTGCTTTTACCGAATATGACGTATCTGGAAATGGACCAGCAACCGTTACAGACGAAAATGGAAAAACATGGTATCGAGTACGTTATTCTGAGCTTGATATCAAAGATGGCTTCCATTACAAGAGCGCTCCTGAAAAAAAGGCACTGCTACCGCGCCCGTCATTGAAGTCATCCATCTCTATGATGATATCGATTTGAATCCTGAAGTTGTAAAACGTGCTCGTTTTTAGACGATAAGGGACAAGAAATTGCTCCTTCCCAAGAAAAATAGCATCGAGCGAAGCCTTGATTTGGCTTATGAAGCTGGTCTTCCTAAAGCACCTGCTCAGATCCAAGCCAATGGAAAAACTTATACTTACCAATCTGCTGACAAAGGGGAATTAACTTCCCATAAACTTCGTGTTTCAAACCTGGTTACAGTAACCTATTTCTATAAAGAAGTCACCACACCAGTTGTTGAAAAACCTGTAACTCCTCAGCTACCAGAAAAAAACCTAGTCAAAAACTCCGTCTTCCAAAAGGGAATAATGGAGTAAAAAACACGGGTTCCAGTTGGTAAAAAGTTCAAAAGTAAACCAGCCAGTCCAGAAGTGAAAAAATTCCGCCTTCAAAAGGGAACAATGGCGCAAAGACACGCATTCCTGTTAAAAAGGACATACTATCCTTGCTGTCGATTATTTATAAGCAGGAATTTCCTAGCCTATCAAAAAGACCTTTGTCAGTTGAGACAAAGGTCTTTTTCTTTATTTCTCCATAAAGGCCTTGATACGGCGAACCGCTTCTTTTAGCGTATCCAAATCTGTCGCATAAGACAAGCGTATATTTTTCTGGGGCACCAAAGCCTGCACCAGTTACCAGAGCCACCTCCGCTTCTTCTAAAATCGCTGTGGTAAATTCTGTCACATCCGTGTAAC
>BNJV01001029.1_pt1 | contig 21739 bp, 35 predicted proteins | sample 8540591 | NCBI WGS metagenome assembly BNJV01 (sample SAMD00202457, study PRJDB9452) | human saliva metagenome | host: Homo sapiens | reverse complement strand
CTCCGCCATGCCGAGCGCGTGCTGCGCATCGGTCTCCTCCGTAAACAGTTTGGCGAGATACAGGAGCTTTTTGCTTCGATGTTCCCCGCGCCGCTCATTTTCTGCCATAATCAAACCTCCCGCTGAAAGCCGCATATCAGAGCGGCTTTTTCTGTTCTCAATATAGCAGAAGCAAGGGGACAAGGGAAGAATCAGGTCTGTTTTTGGGACAGAAAAAGAGGGGAGAAAGAAATCGGAGTGCGGGAAGAGAAGCGTTTGGCACCCGAAGCACCGGACAACGGTAAGAGGAGAGAGCAGAAAAGATACCGCGCCGGTTGACACGAAAAAGCTGAGTTATATACTCCTAACATATAGTTAGATGTCACAAATGACTGTCGGCAGCTGGCTTAAGTTCTCAAGAAATCAACCAAAACAGCTTGGACACGGCGGTGGCAGCAAAAAGGGAGGTACAAATGAGTCAGAGCAAGGCGAGACTGGAAGTCGAGATTTGGTGACCATAGGCGTGTTCGGCGTGATTTGATTTTGTCTGTATGTTTGCGGTCGGCATGATGGGCGTGGTGCCCATCCTCTACCTCTTTTATCCGATGGCATTCGGTGTGGTGGGAGGTCCCATTGTCCCGCTCTTTATGGCAAAGGTACAAAAGCCCTGGGCACTCGTGATTTTCGGCATGATTACACCGATTATTATGTTTCTCTCGGACATACACTTCTGGTGCCCGGCGTAGCGCTTGTTACGATGCTGGTCGCGGAGGGCATACGGCGTATCGGAAAGTACCGCTCTTCGCTATAACATGCTCGCCTATGTGGTCATGGCGACCATTCTCGCAGTTCCCTCTGTACAATGCTTGTGATGAAGGCGCGTTATTTACAGCTCACCGAGGCGGAGATGGGAAGAGAGTGCACAGAAGCCCTTGAAAAAGTAATAATCAATGTCCGCAACTTGGGACTCGTATACCGGCGCTGTGCTCGGCGGCACAGTCGGCGCGTTTCTCGGCGCAAGCTCTTAAAAAGCACTTTTGAAAAGGCGGGCATTGTCTGATGGAGCGACAGTTAAAACCCCGGAAAAGTCTGGAGAGTCCTTTTCAATCCAGAACCTATAACGAAAATTACTCGTTATGGGGTTTTTCGACTTAACCATCGTTCATCCCTCCACCTCTACGCGGAGTGGGGTATCGTTCTCTTGCTTTCGCTCTTTATCTCTTAAACGGCGACCGAAAAGCGCGGGTGCAAAAACACAGTCATCTGCAGTGCTCTCTCGCCTTTCCGGGCTTTCGAAAGCTCTATGCCCTCGCCCATTGTTTTAAAAATGTTCCTGTCCGTGTTCTATATGTTACGTCTTCTCTACTTTTCCCGTTAGCTGGACGTTTTCTCATGAAGACTTCGGATGTGGGGGCATACTGGCATCCATGGATTATCTTCACATTCCTGAGAGTATTTCCATCCGGTTGCGGTCATGTTCCGCTTTTTCCCGTCCTTTGCCGAGGAGCGGCGTAACATTGCGATGGCCATGAAGATACGCGGCACATAGAACGCGAAACCCGCTACGCTATCTCTGAGTATGTGACCGTTCCGCTGCTCATCATTTCTTCCAACATCGCGGAGGATATCGCAAAGGCGGCGGAATGTAGGGTGCATCGAGAATCCGGTGCCGAAGACAAGACACGACAAGCTGCCTACAGCCGGTGGATGCCTATATGCGCTTTCCATGGGCGGGCTCATGCTGCTCTGGCTGGATTGTGTTGCGCCAGGAGGGATGCCATGCTTGAGATGAGAATTTTTCACTTTTCCCTACGGGGAGGGAGAGCCGGTCTTACAAGACATCACCCTCTCCTGAAAGCCGGGAGAGTGCCTGGTGGTCACAGGGGAGGCAGGCAGTGGCAAGTCCTCAGCTGATTCACGCGATCGGCAGTCTCGCCTTTCACCACAATCAAGGCGTGGAAAGGACATATTCGCTTCGACAGGAAGGATATCGAAAACCCTGCCGATTTATCGGGTTGCGCTGCAAAATCGCAAGTGTATTTCAGAACTCGAAGACACACTTTTTCAATGTAGAATACAACGCTAGAACTGCTCTTTTACATGGAGAATATGACGATCGCGCGAGATGGACAGGCGCATGGAGGTTTCTGGCTAAAGATATTCCCCACAGAACATCTCCTAGGGCGAAATATCTTTGCGCTCTCCGGCGGAGAAAAACAGATATTATCGGTCGCTCCCTGTTACCTCGCGGGCTGCAAAAGCTCATTGTCATGGATGAACCTCTTCCAATCTGGACGAGGCCTCGATTGCGGTTTTAAAGAAAATGCTGCCGATGTTAAAGGGAAGGGGCATAGCCCTCCTCATCGCAGAGCACAGACTCCACTACCTGACGGAACTTATGGATCGCCTAATTGTCCTAGAAGCTGGAAAGATAAACAGAGCTTTCTCGCGGGAAGCGTTTCTCGCGCTTTCCGAGGGTGAACTTGCGGAGATGGGACTTCGGAGCAGGGAAAAACCTGTGCTTCATGTCTCCGCGTGGAAAAACGAGGGAGAGCTGACCGTGGAAACGCTCTGCTGCCCCTTCCGGCGGGGCGAAGAACTAAGGCTCAGCCAGGTTTCCTTTTCCTTCGGAAAAATCTACGGCATTGTCGGTGAAAACGGCTGCGGAAAATCCACGCTGCTCCGCGCAATGACGGGATTGGAGGCGCCGAAGAAGAGTCGCATCACGCTTCGGGGAAAGCCGTTGTCCAGGCGTGAGCGTATTGCACGCTCTGCCCTGGTCATGCAGGATGTCAACAGTCAACTGTTCACGGATTCGGTCGAGGAAGAATTGCTGCTCGCATGGAAGGGGAGATGCCTGAGAGAGAAGACGGATGGGAAAATACGAGAAAAGGCAGCGGAAGAGGCGGCGCAGCGAGATCGAAAACTCTACCGCAGGCGCTCGGCCTCGCGGAGTGCAAAGAGCGCCATCCCGACGATCTTTCCAGCGGACAAAAAGCAGAGGTTGGCGCTTGCGACCCTGCCTCCTTAAGGACGTGAGACTCTATTTTGACGAGCCGACCAGCGGCATGGATCGTAAAACATGCACTGCATCGCGGCGCTCTTAAAACAGCAGCAGCGGGAGGACAGAATTCTCTTTGTGGTTTCGCATGACACTGCCTTTTACAGGAAGTCGCGACGGAATGCCTTGATCGGAGACATTTCGGAGCGCACGGCGGAATTGCGGAATTAAGCAGAGCGTGGTCATCGAAGCACAGAAGTTGCGCTTTCAAGGAACACAATATGGAATACAAATGCGAGAGACACGTATAACGTGGGCTTCGCATTTTTATATAAACTATGCAGGAAAGGAGGCCAGAGCCTTTATGAAAGAAAAATAACCGTACTTTATGAAGGGTTGTCGAGAGACGACGAGCAGCGAGGCGAGTCGAACAGCATTGTCAACCAGAAGAAATATCTGGAGGACTTCGCAAAGGCTAGGGTTTCCGTAAAGAGCGTCGGCGATATCGTCGGCGCTTTACTAATTTTTGAGGATGACCGAAATGCCGGGATGTGCCGACAATACGGTCATTTTTGCGCTAATGAGGAAAACGAGGAGGCATTATGAAAAACAAGATTTACGGATATGTAAGAGTATCCAGCACCGATCAGAACGAAGATCGACAGATGATAGCGTTGAATATAGTGAATGTCCGGCAAAGAACATCTATATGGACAAGCTCTCCGGGAAAGACTTCAACAGGCCGCAATGCAAGAAAATGGTTAGAAAGCTGAAGCCGAGAGATCTCGCTTTATATCCTCAGTATCGACCGCCTGGGCCGCAACTATGAGGAGCATCCAGAATCAATGGCGGATTCTGACAAAAAGAAATCGGATAGATATTTCGTGCTGGATATGCCGCTCTTGGATACCAGAAACGGCAAAGATCTGATGGGAAACCTTCATAGCGATCTGGTACCGCAGATTTTATCATTCGTGGCACAGTCAGAGCGTGAGAATATCAAGAAACGTCAGCAGGAGAGGAATCGCTGCAGCGAAGGCTAAGGGCGTGAAGTTCGGCAGACCGCCGCTTCCCTTACCGGAGAATTTCCATGAGGTGCATCAGGCATGGAGAAATAAAATGACACCCGGCAGGCGGCGGAAGCCTGTGGAATGCCTGAAGGAACCTTCTGATGGAAAGGCCAGAAAATTTGAAAACTCCTGTTAAAGAAAACCAGTCAATAATTTGGAAAATGTACTTTTTGCGAAAATCGTGTTCGCCCAAATATATATACTTAATATAGCATAAGATGCTCACGAATCCAATATAATCCTTGTGATTCCACAATATAAATTTGCAGGTTGTTGTGGACGATTCAAAAGTACACTTTCCAAAATCGAAGGAGAGACAGTCGGTGGAGATAGCCAGTATTATAAAATACGAGGAGACAACTCCACATTCATCTGGAAGCATCCCAAAGAGGATTTCAACACAAGCACACAGCTGATTGTTCACGAATCCCAAGAGGCAGTTTTCTTCATGAATGGTCAGGCACTGGATCTATAGTCCAGGTAGATATACGTTAGAAACGGAAAACATCCCTCTTCTACGCAGAATCACGAACATTCCAACAAACGGGCAGACTCCATTCCACTGCGAGTTTATTTTATTAACAAGACCGAGCAGATGGCTATGCGCTGGGGAACCGACAGCAGGTTCAGTATATGGAACCCTACTTTATGGCTTTTCCAATCGCAATAGGAGCAAGCGGTGAAATGGCATTGAGTATCGGAGACTCCAGAAACTGTTGGTCAAGCTCGTGAGGACAGAGACAATCCTTGGTCAAGCACGGTTAACTCAGTTTTTCAGAGCATTCTTGATGACAAGAGTCAAGACCTATATGGCTCAGACGATGAAGACTGATGCCATTAGTATCTTTGAGGTAGATGCAAAACCAACAGAATTCTCTGAGAATCTTCATCAGAAACTGATTCCTGACTTTGCTGAGTACGGTGTTAATCTTGATCGCTTCCTGGTGACTACAATCGTAAAACCTGAAGGTGATCCGCAGTACAAAAGTTTAAGGATCTTCTTTTTCAGGCAGTATGCCGATATTATGGATGCAAAACTGCGACAGCAGACTGGTGTAATAGATCAGCAAACAGCTTCTCAAAGAATGGTCATAGAAGCGCAGGGAATTGCACAGAAACGTCAAATTGAGGGTTTACACTATCAACAGGAGCGCGGCTTTGATGTTGCTGAGAAAGTTGCCGAAAAACGAAGTGGTTGGTCAGTTTACCAATATGGGTGTAGGCCTTGGGATGATGGCTGGTGCAGGTGGCGCGGTCGGTAGGCCTAGTCGGCGGCGCTATGGAGATGCACTTGGTACTGCAAATCACGATGTACAAGGCTTAGGGTCACAGGCGAACAGATTCTGTGATCAATGTGGCGCGGAGGTCACACCAGGTGCACTTTTCAGTGACAACTGTGGCGCGACATTAGGATCTCCTGATGCTTGCACTAATTGTGGTTTAAGTTTATAAAACCCGGAATGTTCTGCCCGAAATGTGGCGCAAAACGTGAGGCGTGAGTATGAAGAAACGTTCTGGATATTTGATACTTGCAATCGTTTTGGGTGTATTTGCGGTAATTGCCTTCGTAGCTCCATTTGAAAAAACGCCTGTTTTCTGGGCGTCATTTGTGTTTGCCTTTTTGGCTATCTGCTTCCAGATACCCTCTTTGAACAAAGTATTGAGTACCGAGACACTAAAAAGCAAATTCTTAGGATTTCCGAGTGCTGTATGTTGGAATTGCTTATCTGATTATTCAGCTTATAGTCTCAATGATCAGGATGGCTGTTCCAGGAATACCGTTACGGATCGCTATCATTGTCGACGTGCTAATTCTGGCAATCGCCTGTGGTTTAATTACTTCCGGCGGAGTTGCAAGGACTGCCATAGAAGAAACGGAAGAAAAGATACAGGCGAAGACATCTTTTATAAAATGTTTGAGGGGCTGATGTAGATGTTCTGCTATCAAAAGAAACGGATACAGAAGTAAAGACGGCATTAAGAAAACTTTCAGATGAAACCGATACAGTGATCCAATAAGCAATAGTACTGTAGAAGGCATTGAGGCGAAAATATCAGAAAAACTGGCTTCCGTTCCCACTGCTGGAGAAAACAAAACGAACGTGATATCTGAAATCAGTGGACTTATCAAACAACGAAACATCAAGTGCAAGGCGCTTAAGTAAAACATAGGAGGAAATGCAATGAAACAGTTGACATGTAAATGTGCGGGCAGTACTGATCTGTAAAGCAGGATGGGATGTATGTATGCCAGAGTTGTGGCACCCTAAGTATTCGGTTGAGGAAGCTAAGAAAATGATGATTGAGGGGACCGTCGAGGTTCAAGGCACTGTTAAGGTGGACAGTAGCGATCACCTCAAGAATCTGTATACATTAGCTCGAAGAGCAAGAGACAATGACGATTCTGAGAATGCGGCTAAGTATTACGATGAAATAGCAATCGAAGATCCCAATAGTTGGGAAGCGCAGTTTTACAAAGTTTATTATAGTTGCATAAATATTAAAATTGCACAGATGGGAAGTGCATGTATCAGGCTTTCAAATAGTATAGATAATGTATTTGAAAATGATTGCTGAGAGTATACAGGATGAGAGTATACAGGATAAAGTGGCTAGAAAAATCGCATATATAGAAGTATTCAATAGGTGCATGACATTTCATATTATGATAATGAACAATATGAATAGCCATGCTAAATCGTCCGATTCGGAGTATGCACTAAACTTTTTAAAGGAACATGGGTCAAGCCTAGTTGTGTTTGATGTAAAACTTGGAGATGCAATGGCAAAGGTCGGTCTAAATAAAGAGGCGTTGATTGCGTATAAGAGTTCGAAGTGCTTTTGGGACTATTATGATTCAGGAACCACCACTTCAATTGTAAATCGTATAAAGACTTTAGATCCGTCGTTTGTCTATACACCGAGTTCATCAAGTTCTGGTGGATGTTATATAGCCACAGCAGTGTATGGCTCGTATGATTGTCCGCAAGTCTGGACCCTTCTGTCGTTATCGTGATTATACACTGGCAGAAACTTGGTATGGACGTGCCTTTATTCACACATACTATGCCATCAGCCCAACTTTGGTAAAACTTTTTGGGTCATACAGACTGGTTCAAAAGATGTGGAAAGGAAAACTGGATCGTATGGTTGTTGACCTCAATGCGGAAGGCGTCAAAGATACTCCCTTACGAGGATAGAAATTGGTAATAATAAAGACAAAGAAGGGCCGGAGTTTCCGGTCCTTCGGTTACTAAAAGGACGACTGCAATAATGAAAGATATTTTTCATACAACTTCGATTTGTCTCGAAATGCTTACCTGAATTGGAGAACGGACAAGGTCGATCGAGGCACACAATCTTTATGTTTTAGCCTCCGATTATGCTGATGGGGCAGTTTTTGGTGAATGTTATCCTGAAGATAATCGTGATAAGAAAGCGGATGCATTGATTATGCCGATAATGTACTGCATGGATCAGTCGATTGAGGTCTATTTGAAAGCTATCATCCGTAGAATTGAAATGTTTACTGGGGAGACACGGTCACCCTCAAACTCATGATATAAAAAGAGCTGTACAATGCATTGAAGGGGCATATCAAAAATAGAAGTAAAGACAAGGGCTTGCAGAAGCTACTTCTTCCGCTTTCACATTCATTGATGAGTTATATTCAAGAATACAAACAACAGGTGAAAACGGGAAAGATTCTTTAGGAATTGATTTTGCAAGATACCCTATTAAGGTTGATGGCACACCACATTTTTATGTTACTGCGGATGAAAATGTTGTAATAGACGTAGAAAACTTGAAAGGACGTTTTATAGAGATCCGAAACTGTCTTGAATCGCTCTATTTGATGTACGATGCTGAGGAAGATGCTCTTACAGATCAGCAGATATAACAGCAAACAGCAAAAGCATATATCTGAGCATAATAAAAGGCTCTCTACCGTAAAAGTCGGGAGCTTTTTATTATATCCGTAAACCGAAAGGAGGGCGATCACATGGCACGCAAAAAGACACTTGAAGAGCTGCAAGCTGAACGCGAGAAGGCGGTACCGTCAAGATTTATGCGCAAATTAGTTTGCATCCTCTGATTAAATGAAGTCAGCCTGCAATGGAGGTGTTTTCTTCATTCACCTCCAGGTGCATCATATTCATATCTTTATTCCCCACTGGGTTCCCGCAACATAACGAAGCCGGGCACAAACCAGCATTAACGCTGAGTTTCCATCCGGAAATGTTCCCACAACACGGGTTCTGCGCCGAATCTCACGATTCAGACGCTCAATCGTATTATTCGTCCAAATCTTCATCCAATGTTCGCTTGGAAAATCGTAGTAGGTCAGGAGTTTCGTCGATGCTCTCAGAGACCTTCTTAGCGGCCTCTTTCAGTTTCATCCCCTGCAGCTCGGCGACTATAGCCGCAGCTTTTTCCTCGCGCAGCCTTTTACTCTCTTGTGCATGGATTAGCTTTTCAGCATTTTTGCACAAGCCTTACCTCTAGATCTCGGGACAACTGAGAAAATGTTGCGATAAAATGGACTGTACAACGCTGGATACTTGGCCTCAGGAAACACTTCACCTACAGCTTCAAGCATTCCAAGGCACTTGTCTCTACAATGAGTTTTTACGCCATTTAAGCCTCTTTTCGCGCAGCCACTGAAAAAGTTGACCCAGCTGGATTTATCTTCCTTCATTCCCTCAGCAGCGCCAATAACTTCACGAAAACCATCTCGATTGACTGCAATCGCAACCAGAATCGCCACATTTTCGTATTCACCGCCCCAGTTGCGACGAAGATAGATTCCATCGACATAGACGTATGGGTATTCTTTCCCGTCAAAGGGCGGCTTCTCCATACTTCGATGCGGCATAGGCCTTCTTATTCAGCTCGCTGATTCTTCCCGGAGAGACTTTTAGTTCTCAAAGTGCTTCTGTGATATCCTCAACGCGACGGACAGACACACCTGCCGGATACATCTCGATAAGAGCCTCCTCAGCACTACTTTCACGACGGCGATAGCGTTCAATGATAGCAGTCTCAAAAGGAATTCCTTTTAAACGTGGCATATGTAGCGTAACATCGCCGGAAGTCGTTGTAAGGTTTCGATCATAGTGTCCGCTTCGATAACCTCCGGCGGCTTCATTGCGCTCATTACGAGCCGCTTGTGTAAGAGCTTCGGCTTCTTTTCCAGGAGTTCATTCAAAGTCTCCTCGACACTACCTCGGACCAGTTCTTTCAGCTGCCCCTTGATAACTTCCTCGTTGAACTGTACAATCTTATCAGACATGGTTTGTTGTCTCCTTTCTGAGTGTTGTCTCGCAACTTCATTCTACCAGAGGACTGCAAACCATGTCTTCTTCATATGATTTTTCAATTTGCGAAACTTATCATACCTTATCTGTATTCACGGTGTAACAGGGTAATATTTCGGTTTTCAAGGTGCATGACGGAAGGCAACGCCCTACACATGAAGACAGTCCGTATGTGATTGTGTCCGTTTTTCGGGACATGCGGGGTGGTAGACTGGAAACATAAGAAAAGCAGAGGAGGCAGCAAGATGAATCCGATCTATTTCACCGTTACGGGGACCAATTACTACTACGGAAACGAGTACTTTAAGCCGGAGATAAAGCTTCAACTCATCAAGGAGCCGGATAACAAGGCGGATAAAGAGGCAATCCGCGTGGAGCTCGAGGGGCTCGGGAAAGTGGGCTATGTCGCGAACAGCCCTGCACTCCGTGGTCGGAAACAGCTACAGCGCAGGAGACTCTACGATAAAATCGGAGAGGCTGCGGAGGGAAAAGTGCTCTATGTCCTGCCGCAGGGAGTGCTCTGCACGCTTGTGCAGGGAGAGGAAGGAGAGAACCAAGAGCAGGGGGAAAAGGTGTGACCAAAGTGATTTTGTTTCCGTCCTCCTTTCTGAATCCCCGAGAGGTGGATGAAGACCTTGCGGAAGAATATCGCGCGGCGCATTTGGCAGGCGGTTTTGAGACAATAGTCTTTGACTACCAAGCCTGGTTTCGGGAACAGCGACTTAGGCTAAGTTATGTTCCGGAGCGTGAAATCACGGCCGTCTATCGCGGCTGGATGATGAAACCGGAACAATACACGGTCTTTTTCCGGGAGCTGCTCTCACAGAAGATTCGACTCCTCACAACGCCCGAGATGTATGAAAAACTTGCACTTATTCCCGCGGGTATACCCGGAGCTTTTTGCCGGATACCGCCCGTATGCTCACATTTTCGCCGCATTCTGAAATCGATGTGCGGACATGTCAGAGAGCGTTTGGTCGCTTTCTGGTGAAAGACTATGTGAAGTCCGCGAAAGGCAGCGAGTTCCCGGCCTATTTTGACGAGAACTGCTCGCAGGAAGCATTCAATGTCTGGATGGAGCTTTTTACCGTTACCGAGGAGACTTGCTGACAGGCGGAATTTGCATCAAAGAGTTTCTGGAGCTAAAAACGCTACGAAGGCAGAACCAACGAGTACCGCGTGTTTTATGTGAACGGTGAGCCGATTTGCACAAGCCGCAATTCCGGGCAGGGAGGGTAAGGTGGCAGAGCCGCCGACGGAGCTGGTGCAGCACTACCGGAAACTTGGCAGCGTCTTTTACACTTTGGATTACGCAGAACTTTCCGATGGGCGTTTTATGATACTGGAATCCGGAGACGGCTCGGTTTCGGGGCTTGCCTCGGGGAGGATGCAGCGAACTTTTTATCGAAAGCTTTACCGGGCGCTGAATCAAAATCAGAGTGAGTATGGATTCTCTGATGAATCGAAATAAGCAGCCTACATTTCTTCTTTACCGCGATGCGCCCGAAAAAGCTATGCTTCGGGCGCATTTTGCTCCCTCTGTGCTAAACTGGAAGAGATTCATAAACCGAGAGGCCGAGTAAAAGAGGAAGAGGAGATACGACAGCATGGACAAGTTGACGATTGCGGAGGCAAAACGAATCAATGACACTATGGTCTCCGAGGCGCATTTAAAGCTGCATGCGGCGAATGTAGCGGCATGCATGGGCGCGATGGCAGCGCATTTCGGTGAGGACAGGGAGCACTGGGAGGCGGTCGGCTATCTCACGATTACGACTACGAGAAGTTCCCGAAGAACATCTTCTGCATACCGAGAAAGAGCTGCTAGCCGAGGGCGTGCCTGCGGAAGATGTGCGCGCCATATTGAGCCATGGCTACGGGCACCGGAACGATGTCGAGCCAAAGAGCAAGATGGAGAAGAGTCTCTACACGGTCGATGAGCTGAGCGGCATTATTCAAGCGGCGGCGCGCATGCGCCCGAACGGCATTGCCGATATGGACATCAAGAGTTTTATGAAAAAGTTTAAAAGCAAGGGCTTTGCCGCAAAGTGTAACCGCGAGATTATCCTGAAAGGTTGCGAGATGCTCGGTATGGACATTAAAGAGGTCGCGGAAATCGCGATTGCGGGCATGAAGGAACACGCAGAGGAGCTGCAACTCACGGGAAACTAAGGGACTGATTCTCCCAAAGTGATGAAAAACAACGCCTTACAACAAATTGTCCTTTGGAGCCATATCCGCTATAATTAAAGTTTGCAAAAGGAAATTGTTTGACAGGCGCAAGCGAAAATCGGCCGGAGGAGAAGAGATGAAGATTGTTGTGGTGAACGGAAGTCCGAGAGCCAAGGGGAATACGGAAATGCTGGCAGAGGCTTTTCTCCGCGGTGCGCGGGAAGCCGGACACGAAGGAAGCCTCATCAACCTCCGCGAGAAGAAGGTTGCGGGCTGTCTCGGTTGTCAGTACTGCTTTTCTCACGACGGTGAATGCGCGCAGAAGGATGGCATGGAAGAAATTTTTGGCGGAGCTTGACCAAAGCGGATATACTGGTGCTGCCTCGCCGATTTACTGGTTCGATGTCACGGCGCAGACCAAGGCTGTGATTGACCGCCTCTATGCGAGAGGCAAGCGGGGCTTTCATTTTCATAAGACAGCGCTCCTCTTAAATTCCGGTTCGGACGGCGTCTACGAGGCGGTGCTCACCATGTACCGAAATATTTGCGGCTATTTAAACTGGCGGGATCAGGGCATCATCACCGCCCCCAATATGAGTTACAGGGGCCATGCAGGACGCCCGGCACTGAAAGCGGCGTATGAACTCGGAAAGGGACTCTGAAACGCGAATCAGCAAAAACAAACGGAAAGAAGCTTGATCAAATGAAAAGCAGCTTGCGAAGCAGGCGGAGGGAACATGCACCAGGTATATTTTGTGCGGCACTGGCGAGACGGTCTGGAATGTTGAAAAATAAAATCTGCAGGGGCGACCGAGAGTCCTTTGACCGAGCGCGGCAGGGAGCAGCGAGCGCGCCATCGGGCGCGAACTGAGGGCGCGCATGGATGCCGGAGAGTCAAAGCTTGACCGCATGCTGTGCTCGCCCTTAAAGCGCGCGCGGGATACCGCAGAGGAGATTGCTAATATACTGGAACTGCCGCTTGCGGTGGATGTGAGACTCAGGGAGCAGAACTTCGGCAAGTGGGAGGCGCTGGCCCGGGACGGCGAAGGCTTTCAGCGCGCCAAGGAGAACTTTATCGATAGCTTTTAGCGGCGGAGAATCCATGATGCGGGTCGCACAGCGGATTTATAATCTCCTGGATGAGCTCAGGGAAGAGAAGGAGACAAGCTATCTGCTGGTCGCGCACAACGGCATCGCCCGCATTATGAGTCCTATTTTCGCGACATGGGAAACGAGGAATTCGCTTCTTTCGATTCGGAATGCAGCGCTTCGCGCCTACAGCTTCCGGAAGAGGTTTGAGAACCCGAACTGGGATAGAGTGTCTGATTGCGCTTGACAGACGGTATACTTAAGGATATCTTAATAAAAGCACAAGAAAATCCGGGCGGAGGGAGTATCAATGAAGAAAGCAAAGGCGGTGCTCGCGGCACTACTGGCAGCAGGGCTTAACGTGTGGGAAGCGCGGTTCCCGCATTGGCGTTTTATCAGCAGCCGCAGAGCAAGAAGGGCTTGCTTCTGTCGCAGCAGACGGCAGACATGCTTGCCGACATCGGCAACCCTCGGTGTGAAGCAGGGTCGTTGTGAACATGGGCACCGATCGAGGTTGAATAGCCCTGATCCGCTCGCGGCGTACTGCACGCAGAACGGTGTTACCCTGACCATGATAGTCATAAACCGCCCGGGTGCCCCGGCCGGTATGATGCCGAGCGCACCGGTGGTCGACGTCGGAACCTACGGCTTTAATGTGAGTAGCGCGGAGGGGACAGGCGGCGGTTCGGGAATTATGCGAGAAGCCTTGCGGCGCGCTACAAGAACTCTGTGTCCAACTGGGTCATCGGCAACGAGGTGAACGATGCGATTCACTGGGACTATAACGGCGAGATGGACATGCAGGCGCACGCGGAGAGCTATGCCAAGGCCTTTCGCATCTTTTACGAGGAGATTAAGGCGGCAAATCCGGAGGCAAAGGTGCTGATTCCCGTTTGATATGCGCTGGAAGGCGACCACCGAGAGCCGGGCTGCTACCCGACGGCTGAGTATCTGCCGCTTCTAAATATAAGCTCGCGACACGGACTACGGCATTGCCTGGCATCCGTATCCGGTGCATTTCTTTCACGAAGCCCGAGGTTTTCAGGACGATGACGGCATTTCGGCGGATGTCAACATGACACCGAACATCAATATGAAGAACATCAACGTGCTCACGGATTATCTGCAGACCGCGGATATGCGCACGCCGAGCGGTGAGGTGAGACCGCTCTTCCTCACCGAGATGGGCTTTACCTCCTGTCGAGAACGGCGAGGCGCGACAGGCAGCTGCGATTGCCGAGGCCTATCGCATTGCGAAGGAGAATCCCTGCATTCAGGGCATGTACCTGTCCCGCCAGGTCGACGCGCGCATCCCAGGTCGCGGCAGGCGGTGCCTTTGGCCTCTGGAGACGGAACGAGAGCGCAGGCCGCGATGAGATTCCCGGGCGAGCAAGAAAAACTGCGTGGGAAGTGTACAAGAATTTGCAGTAAAGAGATTTTTCGCCCCGACGGTTCTCCACCGCCGGGGCATATCTCTGTTTTCGAAAGAGTCACCTTTGCCTCCGCTTGGTGGTAGCTGATAAGCGGAGCGAATCTTTAGGGGGAGCTAACCATGACAAGGCAAGAATTGTTTGCGCTCGCCGAAAAAGCGTTACGGCACTCGCGCCGGACTATCCCTGGCAGGATGATAATGCCGTGCTCCGGCGGAAGGACAACGAAAAGTGGTACGCTGTGGTTTTTGAAGTGTTGCCGCTTCGAAACTCGGGACCTACGGAAACGGGGAGATAGAACTCCTGAATGTGAAGTGCGACCCGAGTGTTGCTTGCGTTCGCTCCGCACGCAGGCGGGCTATTTCCCGCCTATCACATGAACAGGAGAAGTGGCTCAGCATACGCCTCGAATGCCGGAACTCGATGCGTCTGTTGCCGATTTGTTTGCGCTGAGCTACGAGTTGACGGGACCGAAACAGCGCAGCGGAAAGGGGAAGAAGAAAGCCGATGGACAGAGATAAAAAGATAAATTTGAGAAACTGAGAGCGGAACAGAGCGGAAATGAGGGACTCTATCTCGAATTTGAGGACAAGGAGTGGCCGCTTACTTACACGGATCGACAGGCAGATTGCGAGAGCCATTGTGATTGATGACGAAGAAAATTACTACTTTGTGCGCATGGCATCGGTCGGATGCGTTCGGAGCGGTGACGCTGGTTGAGACTTCCGGTGGCGGCGTGGAAGAAGGAGAGTCGCCGAAGCGGCAATACGGCGGGAACTCAAAGAAGAACTCGGCGCGGAGGTCGAGATACTCTGTAAGCTCGGGCTGGTCAGCTGATTACTATAATCTCGTGCATCGCCACAACGTAAACCACTACTTTTCTCTGCCGGGTATAGTCCTTCGGCGAGACCAAACTCACGCGGGATGAAGAAGAGGAGTTTCATCTGAAGAAAATAAAACTCGCTATGACGAGGCCGTGGCAGCATACGAGGCGGCCTTAACAGCCGTCTCGAGCGCCTGCTCGCAGCGGGAACTTCCCGTGTTGCGGCGGGCAAAAAGAGCTTCTCGGCTGAAAGAGCGGAAATTTTGAACATAAAAATAACACGGGTCGGAAATATAAGAGCTGTATTTCCAACCCGTGTTTGATTTATTTGAGAATCCCCTGCCCGTGAGAGTATGCAGTAAAGCAGGAAGAGTAGCAGAAAAATACTTCCAGGAATTTCTCACGAGATAAAATCGTAATTTTTCCAGGCGATAGGTACGCGGATACAGATCTTTCCACTGTTCACTGGTATGATAATTTCTTGGTGAACTTACCGTGAACTCACTTGTCTTTGTCAAACAAAAGTGATTAACCAGGTGGCAAGCATCGGAACAAAGAGCCACTGTTCCACGAAACGAAACGGGCTGCGCCAAGGCCTGCAGAGGATGAGCGAACACACCAGCACAAGTACATGCAGCATACACTGAGGAGGCTCACAAAATCAAACGCGAGATAAAATACGGTTTCTTGACATGCTTTGCTCCTTTCTGAAACTACGAGGTTTTCGTACCGAAATAATGCGACGAACCCTAGTTATCTGTATTTATTGTAATACCTATTGCATAGGAGAAAATTGAACGTGTTTCTTTACAAAAACCGTAAGTTTCGGTAAGAAGTCTGAGGAAGTGCCCGCGAAGGCTTTGCAGTGAGACTCTGCGAAGATTGTGTTTACAGCTGTCGTCGCGTTAGAATAAGAGCATGTGATTTCAGACGCAAAGGAGTAGCCATGCAAATATCCAGTCGTTTCAGCATTGCCCTTCACATCTTCGCCTGTGTGGATGCATTTCAGGCGACCCACAAAATGACCAGCGACTTTCTGGCGAGCAGCATACAGACCAATCCGGTCATCATCCGGAACATTCTGTCGCAGCTTCGGCGCGCGGGGCTTATCCGCATTGCGCGCGGCACGGGCGAGCATCACCCTCGAGAGGGCGCTGAAGGATATCTCCTCTACGATGTCTATGCGGCCATTGAGCCGGTGGAGCGCGGGGCGCTGTTTCGCTTCCACGAGAATCTGAACCGAACTGTCCGGTCGGAGAACATCCATAAGATTCTGGACAATAAGTTCACTGACATTCAGAGTGCCATGGAGGCAGAGATGCGGAGAGCTATACGCTCGAGGACATTCACTGACGGATTTGCGTCTCGATGCCGTTCAGGGGAGCTGTGAAACCGCCTGAGCGGAAATGCAGGTACCCTTTGCTTTTTACCGAGAGGGCTTCCGACTTTGATTCAGAAGCGAGAGAAACACAAGACATAAGACAGCGAAAAAGGAAAATCAACGCGGCGTTTCGCGGGGAGAGAGGGAAGAAAAAGATGTTAAAGTATTTGATCGTCAGCGCGGGCGGTGTCGGCGGCATCGCTCGGCGCATACTTGCAGCGCGGGGGCTTTCGGTGAGTTTTCTGGCACACGGAAAGACGCGAGGCCCTGAAGAAAAAGGACCTACTCTACTGGGGGATGAGGGCGAAGAAACCCTGGCGCCGGTCGCCGCCTTCGATGAGAGCGGATTACAACGAGACGCCGGATGTCATCTTCCTCGCTTTAAGAGTCCTATTCGATTGACAGTGTCCTGCCGTTTTTGGAGCGCGTTGCCACGGAAAACACCGTGATTATCCCGCTCTGCAATGTCTTCGACGGGACGAGAAGTTACAGAAAAATTGAGAAGCCCTGGTCACGGACGGTTGCATTTATGTGATGGCGAATGTGGAGGAGCCGGGAAAAATTCGTCAGCTCGGCAAGCTGATGCGCGTGGTCTACGGTGCGCGGACGGAGGCGGAAGCGCGTACAGTGCTAAAAGACATTCAGGCGGACCTCGAAAAAGGCGGGCATAGAAGCCGTGCTGAGTGACAGACATCCGCCGCGACTGCATGAAAAATTTGCTCACCTCTCGCCGCATCGGTGCGGTCGGCACTTACTTCTACATCACGGCGGCGCATTTTGCAGCGCGAGGGCGAGTACCGAAACTTTTACCGCGGGCTTGTGCGGGGAGGTGCTGCAATCGCGGAGAAGATGGAATTGATATGGGAGGCTTCGGCGAAAAGGACTGCCTTGCCGTGGTGGATCGCCTCATGAAGAGATGACCACTTCTTTCCAGAAGGATGTCGCGGCGGGCAAAAGTCAGGGCGGACGGCCTCGATCTACGAGGTGCAGCGCTCGGGAGCGCTACGGGGTCGAGACGCCCTATTACGATGAGAGTGATTGAGTCCTTAAGTCGCGCGGCGTGGAGTGAGCGATGGGAAACTGGGAAAAAGCAGGGCGGTACCTGGCGAGTACCGTGAGAGCGGCGTTCTGAGCACCAGCTGGACCTTGATAGACGGCGAAGTGGTATCTCTTCGACGCGGCGGGAAATAGCGAAGCTCGGCTGGCAGAAGGGAGAAGGATCGCTGGTATTACTTAAAAGCAGGGGCAGACCGTAAAACCGACCGAGGCGAAAAATGACTACGGCTATACCTAACGGGATGGCAGCAGCTTGACGGGTGGTACTACTTCGAGCGGCTGGCGGCATGCAAGCTCAGCTGGCATCAAAGACCGCTGGTACTATTTGAAGCAGGAGAGCGATCGGAAAGCCGGCGAGGCGAAAAACGCCTACGGCTTATGTCTGACCGGTTGGCAGCAGACAACGGCAAGTGGTTCTTTTCCACGAGACGGCAGCATGGCGGTCTACGAGTGGGTTAAGGACAAGGGGCAAGTGGTACGTTTCCGCAGCAACGGTGAGATGGCGCGAACCAGATGCGCCTCTTATAAGGGGAAGAGCTATTACTTTAAGGCGGATGGGAACATGGCGGTCTCCGAAGCCGTGTCCTGAACGGGGAGCGCTATCGGGGCGGATCGACGCAGTATCGCCTAGAGGACCCCACCGGGCGGTCACAATCGTGAGCCGTTTGCATCCGCGCCTACGAAAACGCTTGCAGACGTTGATTGCGCAGTGTGCGGCGCGCGGATTGCCGATTCGGATCGCAGGAAGTCCGCACCGCGGAAGAGCAGGATGCGCTCTACGCGCTCGGACGAACGGCGGGCGGCAGCATATGCGACGAATGCAGCGGTTCTTCATATCTTCGCACCACCAGTGGGGCACGGCCTTGACTTTTGCCGGGACGACGGAAAAGCCGCCCTGGCGAGAACGGGGGATCGCTTCTTTGAAAAGGTGGGGAGCCATGGGGAAGGCGCTCGGCTCGAGGGGCGGCGACTGAAGTCGATTGTGGACATGCCGCATTTCCAACTCTCGGATCAGCAGCAGGACGGCAAAACTGAAAAGAGCTCTATGTCTCGCTTGGATCGCTTTGAAAAAGACTTGAAACTTGAATTTTGCTTTGAGGGAAACAATGATGAATCAGAATCAGAAACAAAACGAAAGCTTGCGGCAGTGTTCGAGGCTGTGGATGCGCTCAAGCGCCTGAAAAGAAGGCAATGCGCGTTTTGTGAGCGGCGAGGCGCTGAACTTGGCACACGACGCGGCGCGAAGAGAGGAAGCTCACACGAGCAGCGCCCCTACGCCTTTATCCTGACCTGCTCGGACCCGTGTGTTCCGGAGTTTATTTTTCTCCGCGCCTCGGTGAGCTCTTTTGTGACCTGCGCGCCGCCGGCAATGTGCTCGGAAAACTCAATCCTCGCCCTCGGCGCAGTATGCGGCACCGGGATCTCGGCGTGCGCCCTTCCTGGTGCTCGACACAGCGACTGCGGCGGCGTGAAGGCAACGCTCTCCGGAGAAGAGCTTCTCGGGCGCACTCTCGCGCACATGGGACAGAGAATCCGCGCCGGCATCGGCTACGGAGACGCAGCTCTGCGCGCGGTGGAGCGCAATGCAGGCGGAGGCAGCGGAGCTGCAGTCTGCTTTTACACGAGTACTGTCCCGAACTGCCGCTCACGGTTGGCGGTCCGGGCTTTCGCATGACATATAGAACAGGCAAGTGCTGAGTTTCCTGCGGAGAGTGATAATCTCGAAATCTACATCTCAATCAATGAAACAACCAGAAAGATCGGCGGCGACAAAGAGTCGTCGATGCTTTGGTGGCGTCTTCGGATCGCCACCGATGTACTCGACTTGCTTTTAGATATTAAGGCTACGCTTCTTCTCAAAGCGGGATGGCTAAGAAGAGGAATAAAGTGGGCCCGGCAGAGAGCGGGATACTCACAAGCACCATGCCTATGGTCTGCGGCGAGATATAGTTGATTCGAAGCGGAGCATCGGTTTTGAGCGAGAAGGGAATGTGGAAGGACGCACTGCACCGCTGAAATAGTTGAAGCGCAATGTAGGGGAATGCAGGTAATCCGCGCCGCACAGAAGCGCTTGCCGGGCAGGAAGGTCGACTGCAGGACAATGGCGAGCAGTGCGATGCTCTCAAGCGCAGGAGTCCCGCGAGGAAAAGAGAGTGAGCTGTATCATGGTCGAGTGGGTTTCCGAGAGAGCATCAATTCCACTAAAGCGCTGCATACCCTCCCGGACCTCAGACGCGAGCTGCAGTCCTGCAAAGGCATTGGTGAGCAGGAGCGCGTCCACTACACAGATGACAGGCGTAAGAGGAAGCGCAGAAGAAAATCTCGGATAAAGTTCATGCAGCGTACTTGGTGCCCAGGATCTCAAAACTGTTGTGGAGCGTCAGGTAGAGCATGTGGGCTTCCTTGCTGTTCAGCTCCTTTTGAAAGGTCAGTTTGCAGGATGCTCCACAATGGGGCGAGAGAAACAGCGAGCGATGAATGGTGACACTCAGTATAGAAGAGAATAGAATCACTCCGATGAATGTTGCCGGAGAGCGTGAATAGACCCACTTCTCAAACGCCGATGATTAACAATAAAGTTTGACGAAGATGCTTTTCTTCCACTCATATTTCATGGGTTTCAGCGCCTGGAATTCACTTTCCTGCCTCTTTGGGCAGCCAATGAAGCGATGGTGACAGCTGACGGGTGCCTCTGCGAGCAAGGGGTCCCTGCTGATGCAGAGTCCTCGACATGTAGTACCATGTCGCCGTCCGCTTTGCAAGAAGCCAGCGCTGAAGTAGGCAGCTGCATCTCTTCAGCCAGATGGCTCAGCAGGAGGGTGGAGTCCTTGCTCGCGTGGGGTGGTGACTCCGCTGACCTGATCCCGCGCGATTAGGTCAATGCCGTTCAAGGGCTCGTCGAAGAGCAAAATGACATCTGCACCGCGCCATGGTGACCGCCACCTTGAGCTTAAAATGTCCTTACCCGAAGAGCTTTACTTTGCGCAGGCTCAGGGCGTGGCTCGAACTTATCGATGATGCCATGGAAGGTCTCCATCAGAAAATCCTGAAAGAAGTCCTGATAGTACTCTGCCCGTCCCGTATCTTCATAGCCAGGGTAGAAGTAGGGCTCGGTGGACATGTAGGCGATGTGCTCGCAGCTCCGATAATTGACCTCTTGGTAGTCAGCAAAATCGCTCCCCGGTCGAGGATGTCAGTTTACCGGTAGGGTTTCATCAGTGTGGTTTTACCCGCTGCCGGGTGCCGACGAGACCGTGAATTCACCGGGTTCAAGCGTACGGGAAAAATCCGCAATGCCAACGCTGCCGGCTCTTGCTCCCGCGGCAACTTCCAGCATGGAAGCCGGCCTCCTTAAGTCAAAATGAGAACCCACGCATCTCGTCTTCAGTATAGCCGAGTTCAGTTTTATCTTTTTGAAGCAGGCACGATGGGGTCTGCGGCGGTTCCAGCCACCGAGGCTCCGGTGACCATAATCTTCGGTCACAAAGGTACCGGACGCGCTACGTGGCGCGAGCGCCTTCGGTATCAGTGTCGATGAGCGCGCGCAGCCGTGTTCGGGTTAATGTGGTGCCAGGGGCGAGGTCTCGCCTGATTTCAATTTTCACCGTTTTTCTTTTTCCGGTGACAATCTCCTTCCATGATTTGCGAAAACGACTTGCAAATATATGGGTTGAAACTCGTTAAATTGCGTCAGAAGCTCCTCTCTGCTAATTTTTCTTGCGAACTAATGAGATAATTTTGCCTAGAAAATAATGATTGTCAAGCGCGAGAGAAAAAATTGCGAACTTCGGCAACAGCTTTTCCGAGCGATGCTATGATGCAAAACCTTCTACAAGTGGGTAAATAGAAATAGCACTTTCAAGATAAGAGCAACAGAGGAGAGACAGATCATTTCGTTTATGGGCGCTTTTTGCCCGCTCTACTTGGGGCAACCAAAACTCATACTCCTATCATAAACAGTTTCGCTTGTGTTGGGCTCGTTTGAGCCTGGGTCTCTCTCAGATACGCTGCTCTCCCTGAAGGTTTGGTCACGGTCTGCGTAGACTTTCCGCGCAACACGCCGCTGTGGTACAACTTTTTCTTCCTTTACTTCGACGCCGAGATAGAATACGTCTTAGCCAGACTTTGCGGGCGTAATCGGTAGCAGCTTCCTCAGCGAACCTACATGACCAAAGGCTTTTCGCTCCAGGACTCAGCACGGTTGAAAAAATTCCAGACCGAGTCGGCGCTCTCCCCTCGGACTAAGCGGCAAAGGACAAACATGCGGTTGTGTGTTTCCGCAGGCGGCGGTCTCGGTGCCTTCGCTCACGCGAGCATCAATATTTCCTCATCAAAGGGGCCTCGGTGTTCAGCGGCATTGCCCTCGCGGACCTCATGCTTAATGTCTCACGAAGGGGTTGTTCGGCGTAATACGTAACCC
>BNJV01001592.1_pt1 | contig 21752 bp, 32 predicted proteins | sample 8540591 | NCBI WGS metagenome assembly BNJV01 (sample SAMD00202457, study PRJDB9452) | human saliva metagenome | host: Homo sapiens | reverse complement strand
GTAATACTTTCAATCCTTGTCATTTTGTGATATCATGTAGAGGTAATGAAAGGAGAAAAATGTCTGCAATAGAACGTATTACAAAAAGCTGCTCACTTAATTGATATGAACGATATTATCCGCGAGGGGAACCCAACTCTACGCGCAGTTGCTGAGGAAGTTACTTTCCCCCTATCTGATCAGGAAATCATCCTTGGCGAAAAGATGATGCAATTCCTTAAACATTCCCAAAGATCCTGTCATGGCTGAAAAAAATGGGACTCCGCGGTGGTGTTGGACTGGCTGCCCCTCAATTAGATATCTCAAAAACGCATTATCGCTGTTTTGGTGCCAAACATTGTCGAAGAAGGCGAAACTCCACAGGAAGCTTACGACTTGCAAGCTATTATGTACAATCCAAAAATCGTCTCTCACTCTGTTCAAGACGCGGCTCTTGGTGAAGGAGAAGGTTGCCTGTCTGTTGACCGTAACGTGCCTGGCTATGTTGTTCGCCATGCCGCGTTACTGTTGACTACTTTGACAAGGATGGGGAAAAAAACACCGTATCAAACTTAAAGGCTACAACTCTATCGTTGTTCAGCATGAAATTGACCACATCAACGGAATCATGTTTTACGATCGTATCAATGAAAAAGACCCATTTGCAGTTAAAGATGGTTTACTAATTTTAGAATAAAGAAAATCCCGTTGCAAGACGGGGTTTTGTGTTATAATAGAGGCATGAAAACAAATGATATTGTCTATGGCGTCCACGCCGTTACCGAAAGCCCTCCTTGCAAATACTGGAAACAAACTCTACCTCCAAGAAGATCTCCGAGGTAAGAACGTTGAGAAAGTCAAGGAACTGGCTGCAGAAAAGAAGGTGTCCATTTCTTGGACTTCAAAAAAATCCCTCTCTGAGATGACTGAAGGTGCTGTCCACCAAGGTTTTGTTCTACGAGTGTCTGAATTTGCCTATAGCGAGTTAGATCACATCCTTGCAAAAACACGTCAAGAAGAAAATCCACTTCTGTTGATTCTGGATGGCCTAACTGACCCTCACAACTTAGGCTCCATCTTAAGAACCGCTGATGCTACCAATGTTTCAGGAGTCATCATTCCCAAGCACCGTGCTGTCGGAGTTACTCCTGTCGTTGCTAAAACAGCCACAGGTGCTATTGAGCACGTTCCGATTGCTCGAGTAACCAACCTCAGTCAAACTTTAGATAAACTCAAGGATGAGGATTCTGGACCTTTGGAACAGATATGAACGGTACTCCTTGCCACAAGTGGAATACAAAAGGGAAAATTGCTCTCATCATCGGAAATGAAGGAAAAGGTATCTCTAGCAACATCAAAAAACAGGTAGATGAAATGATTACCATTCCGATGAATGGACATGTCCAAAAGTCTCAATGCCAGTGTTGCTGCGGCCATTCTCATGTACGAAGTTTTCCGAAATAGACTATAAAAAAAGTTTCCAGTCATCTGATTGGAAACTTTTTTATGATTATACTCAATGAAAATCAAAAGAGCAAACTAGGAAGCTAGCTGTAGACAGCTCAAAGCACTGCTTTAAGGTTGTGGATAGAACTGACAAAGTCAGTACTCACACCTACAGCAAAGCGAAGCTGACGTGGTTTGAAGAGATTTTCGAAGTGTATTAACTATGTTCTGTGATAAATTTATAGGCTTCTTGACCAGCGATAGCCCCATCTCCAACTGCCGTTGTCACTTGGCGAAGGTCTTTCAAGCGAACATCTCCAACTGCAAAGATACCATCAACTGCAGTTTTCATGTGGTTATCTGTCACAATCCATCCTGCCTGATCTTGAATATTCAATTCTTTAACAAAATCGCTAAGAGGATCCAAACCAACATAGATAAAGACACCACCGAAGGCTTGTTCTGTCACTTGACCTGTTTTTCACATTTTTCAAATACGACAGATTCTACTCGGTTTTCACCCTTGATTTCCTTCACTACAGAATCCCAGATAAAGCTGATTTTCTCATTCGCAAAGGCGCGGTCTTGTAAAACCTTTTGAGCACGAAGTTGGTCACGACGGTGAACGATGGTAACAGTCTTAGCAAAACGAGTCAAGAAGAGAGCTTCTTCAACAGCTGAATCTCCACCACCGACTACCAACAAATCTTGGTCACGGAAGAAAGCACCATCACACACAGCACAGTAAGAAACACCACGACTGTTCAGTTCTTCTTCTCCAGGTACTCCCAAAGGACGGTGTTTTAGAACCAGTCGCTACGATAACGGTACGAGTTTCATATGTTTGGTCATCAGTAATCACTTTCTTAAAATCACCATGGTCTTCTACATTTTCAACATAACCATAAATGTGCTCAACACCAAGATTTTCAAGCGGTTCAAACATTTTTTCTGCCAATTCTGGCCCACTAATATTAGCGTATCCAGGGTAATTTTCGATATCAGAGGTATTATTCATCTGACCACCTGGCAGACCACCTTCAATCAAGGCTACTTTCAGATTGCTTCGAGCAGCATACAAGGCTGCAGTCATACCTGCAGGTCCAGCACCGATAATAATAGTATCGTACATATAGATTCCTTCTTTCTTGTTGTAACTATCTTTATTCTAACTCTTTCTTGTCAATCAAGCAAGGATTATGCTTTGAAAACAAGAATTAAACTCATAACCGCAAAGGATAATACTGGAACAACCAAGACCCCAATCATAATCATATCATAGAGATGGGCTTGGCGAGCCTTGGCTGTCTTATCAACTTTCCCGACATGGCTCTCAGTCCAATCCAAATCCCTAAAAAAATCAGGACGAGGATAGTGGTCAAGATCAAACTCTCGAAATATAAAGAAAAATAGTTGCAGTAGCATGATTTCTCTCATTTCTATCTTTTTTTAAAGAGTAAACTCAGCTAGTCCAGCTAACTGAGTTTTCCTTTATCTATTATATCAAATATAAGTCCGTTTGTAACTAGCGAAGAATTCTTTTTGTCCGCTCTTCTTTAGGGATGGTGGATAATCTCATCCGGTGTTCCAGACTCGATAATTTTTCCCTTATCTAAGAAGAGAATCTTATCAGCTACTTGGGCTACAAAAGGACATGTCATGACTGACCAAAATCATGGTTTGACCTGACTTAGCAGCATCTGCAATAGACTTTTCTACTTCACCGACCAATTCTGGGTCAAGGGCTGAAGTTGGTTCGTCTAAAGAGCAAGACATCTGGTTTCATAGCGAGCGCACGCGCCAAAGGCAGCCGTTGCTTTTGTCCACCTGATAAATGACGAGGGTAATGGTTTTCACGGTCAGAAAGCCCAACCTTAGCCAACTCTTCCTTGGCAATCTTAGTCGCTTCTTGGTCAGATAATTTCTTGACAACAACCAAGCCTTCTTTCACATTATCAAGTGCTGTGCGGCGTTCAAACAAATTAAACTGTTGGAAAACCATGGACAGCTTACGGCGTAAGGCAAGGATTTCTTCTTGAGTGATCTTAGAAAAATCAACTGAGAAATCATCAATCTGAATAGAACCACTGTCAGGTGTTTCAAGATAATTGAGACTGCGAAGGAAGGTTGATTTTCCAGCTCCTGAAGAACCAATCAAGGCTACAACTTCCCCTTTTTGAATATCCAAGTTCAGATGATCCAAGACAGTCTGTCCTGAAAAGGATTTACTTAAATTCGAAATCTTAATCATTAACGAAGGTCTCCTTTCACATCTGTTTGCACTGTATCAGGTGCAGAAATAGCCATTTTTCTCTCGATGAAACGACCGAGGCTTTCAATTCCGATATTGACTACCCAATAAACAAGGGCAACGGAGATAAAGCGTTCAAAGTAACGATAATCGGCACCACCCAAAATCTGAGCTTGGGCAAAGACTTCCACAACACCCGCACTGAAGGCTAGAGAAGTTCCTTTGGTCAAACCGATTAGGGAATTGATTAAAGTTGGAGTCGCCACAACTGCCGCATTTGGAATAATCACTCGACGATAAACTTGCGCTCGGGTCATACCCAGACTTCGTGCCGCCTCAATCTCACCAGGATTGACTGAGAGAATGGCTGCACGAATGGTTTCACTAGCATAAGCTGCCTCATTAAAGGCAAAGGCTACAATCGCAAAAACAGCCGCTGGAATAGCATTGATATTGAGACCAGTTCCCCATTGCTGATTGAGAGCTTTCAAAGCCAAAGGGATTCCATAGTAGGTCAACATGAGTTGCACCAAAATCGGTGTCCCTTTTAAGAAACTAACAAAGAAGGCCTGCAAGGGGTATAAAATCTTGACACGATTGATCTTCACAATGGCAAAAAGAAGTGCCAAAACCAAGCCAAAAAGGGCACCACCAATTGTCAACATAATCGTTGTTGGAAGTTGTTGGACAATTCTTGGAATCCCATCAAAGACCGAACGCAGGCTAAAAAGCTTGCCATCTGGAATCAATTGCATCAAGTTTTGGTACCAATCTGATGCTAAAATCGTTGTAACATTCATAAAAACATCCTCTCCTGATAATGATTCATTCTACCATACTTCTGCCGTCAATGAAATTATTTGCTACGGTCAGATACAGACTTTGTCTACCTACTAGTTTATCATACTTTGAAACAGGGAGGTTATATATTTTATCTATCAAAGAGATAGATAAAAACTATTTCAATCCCAATTCTTCATAAGGTTTTCGATAACCGATTTGCTTAACAGTTCCATTTTCTACTAAAATGGGGCGTTTTAACAACATACCGTCGCTTGCTAGCAACTGAGCTGCTTCTTGGTTTGACAGACTTCCTACCTTATCTTTCAACCCTAATTCACGGTATTTGATCCCACTGGTGTTGAAAAATTGCTTCAACTCGAACCCTGAGGTTTCTAGCCAGTTTAAAATGACTTCTTGGCTAGGTGTTTCTTCCACGATATGGACGGCTTTGTAGTCCACACCAAGTTGATTTAATTCTTGTTTTGCTTTTTTACAAGTTGAACATTTTGGGTATTCGATAAATTCTAACATGTCTTTCACTTTCTATTGTTTATATCTTTAAAATCTGCGCCTTCATACTCCAAGAGCCATGCTTTCTTTTCCACTCCTGCAGCATAACCTGTCAAACGCTTTCCTGCTCCTAGCACACGATGACAAGGTACTAGAATAGACCACGGATTGCGTCCTACCGCTCCACCAATTGCTTGAGCAGAAGCAACTTGCAGGTCTTGGGCTATTTGTCCATAGGTCACTGTCTGACCATAAGGAATTCCCTGTAAATAGGACCAAACTCTCTTTTCAAAATCCGTTCCTATTGGAGCCAAGGGCAAGTTGGATAAATCCTGAGGCTTGCCTTTAAAGTAAGCATCTAAGCAAGCAATAACTGGATCTAAAATGGGATGACTAACAACTTCTTCTATCGTTTCATCTCCTATCCCCCTCTCAAAATGCTTCTGCTCCTGTACCCAAATTCCATACAAATAATGATCATCAGCTACGAGAGAAAGGGAGCCAATCGGCGAAGAATAGAACATTTTTATGTACTTCTTTTGCATTATTTCTTCAATTTTTGATAGGCCAAACGTTCCCCATCAACTGGCACCTTACCAACCTGTTTAAATCCGAGTTTTTCAAAAATATGTTGCATGACCTTGTTTGAAACATGCGTATCTGAGCGAAAATCTAGGTAATCAAATCCTTCAATCAAGCCTTCTAGGAAAGTCTGAGCAACCCCCTGTCCCTGGACATCTGCTGCCACAGCAATACGGTGAAAGACTAGGTACTCTGACTCTCCAGCTTGCCATTTTCCTTCATAAATGGCTTCATAGGCTGCCTCTGGACTTTTGGTCACAGCTGCATAAGCTAGTAGTTCTCCCTCTTCCAAGGCTACGTAGGCTTGACCTGAGATAATATCCTCAATAATAATATCAGCATTTGGATAGCCATTTTGCCACTGGTCACTACCAGCATCCGCTAAACATTTTTTAGCATCCTCCATCACTTGCATGATGGCATCTACTTCATTTGGAAAGGCTAAACGAATCTCCATCTTTTCTCCTCATTTCTGACTAGTTTCTCCCATCATAGCATAATTTAAGCCTTTTCACAAGCAGTTAAAACTTGACTTTCTATTTTTATTATTTTATAATCTGGTTATTAAAACTAGATAAAAAGGAGTTGGAAATGAAAACTACCTTTTCCTACCCAAAATGGGCAGAAATTCCAAACATTGACCTCTATCTGGACCAGGTTTTGCTCTATGTCAATCAGGTCTGCGCTCCTATTTCTCCTGATAAAGACAAGGGCCTAACAGCATCTATGGTCAATAATTATGTCAAACATGGTTACCTGACAAAAGCCTGACAAGAAAAAAATACCAACGCCAACAAATTGCTACGTTTGATTGCTATCACAAGCCTCAAGTCTGTCTTTTTCTATTCAAGAAATAGCTCAGACACTGAATTCTCTTCAAAGTCAAGCAAGTTCAGACCAACTCTACGATGCTTTTTGTGGACTACATGAACCAAGGAATTGATCCAGCTAACCCCATTATCCAAACCAGCTGCCAAACCATTAAACTCTATCATCAAACCCTAGACTTAATCCATCATACTCAAGAGGAGGTAATCCAATGAACACCAGTCTTAAACTCAGCAAACAACTCAGTTTTGGAGAGGAGATTGCTAATAGCGTGACCCATGCCGTAGGTGCAGTCATAATGCTCATCTTACTCCCTATTTCATCCACCTATAGTTACGAAGCACACGGCTTTTTATCCTCTATAGGTGTTTCCATTTTTGTCATCAGTCTCTTTCTCATGTTCCTATCATCCACCATTTATCACTCTATGGCCTATGGCTCGACCCATAAATATGTCTTGCGAATCATCGACCATTCTATGATTTACGTTGCCATTGCTGGCTCATACACGCCCGTCGTCTTGACCTTAATGAATAACTGGTTTGGCTATCTAATTATTGCCATACAATGGTGAACGACCATCTTTGGTATTCTCTATAAAATCTTTGCTAAAAAGGTCAATGAGAAATTTAGCCTTGCTCTTTACCTGATTATGGGCTGGTTGGTTCTGGCTATCATTCCTGCCATTATCAGTCAAACGACACCAATTTTCTGGAGTCTCATGATAACTGGTGGACTCTGTTATACAGTTGGGGCTGGATTTTACGCCAAGAAAAAACCTTATTTCCACATGATTTGGCATCTCTTTATCCTAGCAGCATCTGCCCTCCAATACATCGCCATTGTTTATTACATGTAAAAAAAGTTGAGAAATTCAATCTCAACTTTTTTTCTTTCCCATTCGATAAAGTACTGGTGCAAGCGAACATCATCAGTCAATTCTGGATGAAAAGAAGTTACCAGCATATTTTTTTCTTGGGCTGCAACGATTTGATTGTCAACTCTTGCTAGAATTTCTACACCCTCTCCAACACTACTGATAATCGGACCGCGAATAAAAGTCATTGGAATCTGACCAACTCCCTTACATTCTGCTTCCGTGTAGAAACTTCCTAATTGGCGCCCATAGGCATTGCGCTCGACCACTATATCCATAGTTCCTAGATGACTCTCTTCCTGAGAAGTAATTTCCTTAGCCAGCAAAATCAAGCCAGCACAGGTTCCAAAGGTTGGTAAGCCAGATAGAATTGCTTCTTGAATAGGAATCAGCATGTTCTGGTCTCGTAAGAGTTTGCCCATGGTTGTAGACTCACCTCCAGGTAATATCAAACCCGACAAATCACTCGGATGTTTCTGAAAATCATCTAGATTTCTGATTTCAACACTCTCGACACCTAATTGATCTAGTACTTTTGCATGCTCTGCAAAGGCACCTTGCAAGGCCAATATTCCGATTTTCATCTATTTCCCTCGCTCAGCCATGAGGATTTGGATCTCATTTTCATTGATACCAACCATAGCTTCTCCTAAATCTTCAGAGATTTGAGCTAAGATTTGAGGATTTCGGAAATTAGTTACCGCTTTGACAATGGCACTCGCTCGTTTAACAGGATCTCCTGACTTGAAAATACCTGAACCGACAAAGACACCCTCTGCCCCTAATTGCATCATCAGCGCAGCATCTGCTGGCGTTGCAACGCCTCCAGCTGCGAAGTTAACAACTGGCAATTTTCCATGTTCATGAACATATTGTACCAATTCAACAGGGACTTGCAAGTCCTTGGCAGCAACATAAAGCTCGTCCTCACGTAAATTTTGAATGCGGCGAATTTCCTGATTCATCATACGCATATGGCGAACAGCTTGGACAATATCTCCTGTACCCGGTTCTCCTTTGGTACGAATCATAGAAGCACCTTCAGCGATACGACGCAAGGCTTCACCCAAATCCTTAGCTCCACAGACAAAAGGAACTTGAAATTCTTTCTTGTCCACATGGAAACGATCGTCAGCTGGAGATAAAACTTCACTCTCATCGATATAGTCAATCTCAATAGCCTCTAAAATCTGAGCTTCAACAAAATGCCCGATTCTAACCTTGGCCATCACTGGAATACTAACCGCTTCTTGGATTTCCTTAATCATCTTTGGATCACTCATACGGGAAACACCACCAGCTGCACGAATATCAGCTGGAATCCGCTCAAAGGCCATCACAGCTGCCGCACCTGCAGCCTCTGCAATACGGGACCTGTTCAGGATTTTTGAACGTCCATGATAACCCCACCTTTAAAGCATCTGTGCCAAGTTTTTTTATTTAATTCATAACGATTTTTCAGTCATTTGTTTTTATCCTCATCATTTGTATTGGTAGCTACCATTTCATTTTAAGTCAGATTTGGAGGAATCACAAGATAAAAAACGTAAGTGTATGGGGACAGAATAGTTAAAAAACTATCTGACCTTAACTTAAGGCCAGATAGCTCATTTATTTTTATTTTTCAGCTGTAAGTGCAGCCATTGTGATATAGTTGTATGGTTTGTTGAAGTGTGGCAAGAAGAATAGGTCTGTCAATGCCAATTTATCAATTGTAACATGCTCTTGGATAGCAAGTGAGAACATATGGATTCCCATACTGATAGCAGAATCACGTGATACCATTTGAGCGCCAAGAATTTCACGACTATCTTTATCAAAGACAATCTTGATTGCTACTTCATGGTTATCATGTTTCATGAATTCTGGTTTTTGTAGATCGTTAAAGCCTGTTTCAGTCGCATTGTAACCTGCTGCTTTTGCTTTTTCAAGAGTTAAACCAGTTGAAACCATGTGAAGGCCGTAGATTGAGATACCGTTTGAACCTTGAACACCGATTCCTTCCAATTCATGTCCACAAGCATTGTAAGCACCAACAATACCAGTACGAACAGCATTTGAAGCAAGAGCGATGTAGCTTGTATCTTTACGAGCATTGTCATAAACAGTCGCACAGTCACCTACTGCATAAACTCCTGGAATTGATGTTTCTTGTTTCTTGTCTACAAGGAAGGCACCGTTGCGGAATAGTTCAATCTTACCATCAGCAAGAGATGTGTTTGGACGGAAACCAACCGCAAGAACAACCATATCCACATCAAATGTTTCTTTGTCTGTTACCAAGCGTTCAACTTTGCCATCACCTTGGATAGCTTTTACTGTTTGACCAAGCGCCAAGCGGATGTTGTTTTCTTCCAAGTTCTTCGCCATCATTTGAGTGAAGTCTTTGTCATAGTAACCGTTCAAAAACAGTGTCTACGATATCAACAAGGACAACTTCTTTTCCAAGACGTTCGAAGGCTTCAGCAAGTTCAACACCGATATAACCACCACCAACAACAGCGATGCGATCTAGGTGTTTGCTCTTGTCAGCAAGTTTTTCGATGACTTCTTCAGCGTTTTGGTACAACTTAACAAATTGAACATTCTCAAGCGTTGCTTTGAATTCACGGTTCCCCTTAACAATTTCAGCTCCTTCGATTGGTGGCAAGATTGGTGTAGAACCTGTAGCGAAAATCAATTTCTCGTATGATTCTTTGTGCTCTTTTCCTTCAACTTCTGCAGTCACAACTTTGTTGTCGTAGTCAATTGAAAGAACAGGTGAGTTCATGTAAACTTTAGCACCTTTTGCTTCCAATTTTTCTTTATCAGAATAGAACAAGCCTTCAGCACCGTCAATTTGTTCACCGATCCAAAGAGCCATTCCACATCCTAGGAAAGAGATGTTAGAGTTTTGGTCAAATACAACGATTTCGTTCTCATTTCCAAAATTATCCAACATAGTATTAATACATGCTGTACCAGCGTGGTTAGCACCAACTACAACGATTTTACTCATAGAAAAATTCCTACCTTCAATTTTAAATTTACCCTTCTAGTATAACATTTACTGTTAGCGTTTACAAGTTTTTTGTTTATAATTTTACTTTTTTCATGATTTTCTACATTCTAGCCTAGCTCTATAGATTATAATATTAGTCTATATTTAGATTTTTTTGATTTTTTTCTGAGCATATTTCTTGACAAGTTTACAAATTTTTATTTGTGAAAAACGCTGACTTTTATGGTATGCTAATATCATGGAAAGAAATTGTAAGGGGTTAAATAATATAAATTTACAATATTTCAACCTTCTTTTTCATAAGAGAAAGGAGTTGATAGCTTGCCTCTTAGTTCACATTCCGAACGGCTAATGGGGACTACTATCACTATTTCATTAGTAGATGAGCGATCCGATATCTTGCTCCAAAAAGTCCTTTGATTTGCTCAAAAGAGCTTGAATACCGCTTCAATGCCAATAGCCAAGAATCGGGTTGATGGAAATCAATCATCAAGCTGGAATAGCTCCAGTCAAAGTTCATCCAGACCTGTTTGAACTGATTTCACTTGGGTTAGAGCATAGCCTAGCGCCCTCTAGCCATCTCAATATCAGCATTGGTCCCTTGATTCAAACCTGGCGCATCGGTTTTTCAGATGCCAAAGTGGCCCAACCTCAAGAAATTGAATCTGTGCTACCTCTAATCAATCCTCATTATATCGAGTTAGATTCTTCCACTTCCACTGTGTTTTTAAAACAAAAAGGAATGAAGATTGATCTTGGTTGTTTAGCCAAGGGTTATAGTGCGGATAAAGTCGCCCAATTTCTGAGAGAAGAGGGAGTGACATCTGCCTTGATCAATCTGGGAGGGAATATCCTGACCATTGGAAAAAATCAGGCAAGAAGGGATCAGCCTTGGCAAATTGGGATTCAAGATCCAGCCAATCCGAGGGGAAATCACTTAATGACCATCCCTGTTGTCAATAAATCTGTCGTGACTTCAGGTATTTATGAACGTCACCTGACAGTCGATGGAAAAGATTACCATCATATTTTTGACAGTCAAACAGGATATCCTGTTGAAACGGAACTAGCAAGTCTAACAATCATCTCTGATAAATCAGTTGATGGTGAAATATGGACAACTCGTTTATTTGGAGAAAGACCAGCTTCTATCCTCTGGCAAGTCGAAAGTTTGGAGGGCATCGAAGCTATCCTCATCGATAAAGAAGGTCACCTAAACTATTCTTCAGGAATTCCTACTCTATAGAAATAGATATTTCAATGGAGTTTTAAAAATCGTATTATGTAAAAAGAAAGGAAAATCTCATGTTAAAACTTATTGCTATTGTTGGAACAAATTCAAAACGTTCTACAAACCGTCAATTGCTTCAATACATGCAAAAACACTTTGCTGACAAAGCTGAAATTGAACTTGTTGAAATTAAAGACATTCCTGTCTTCAATAAGCCAGCTGACAAGCAAGTACCTGCTGAAATTCTAGAAATAGCTGCTAAAATTGAAGAGGCAGATGGCGTTATTATCGGTACTCCTGAGTATGACCACTCTATCCCAGCTGTTTTGATGAGCGCTCTTGCTTGGTTGTCTTATGGTATTTACCCACTCTTGAATAAACCAATCATGATTACAGGTGCTTCATATGGTACACTTGGTTCATCACGTGCCCAATTACAACTTCGCCAAATCTTGAATGCCCCAGAAATTAAAGCAAGTGTCCTTCCAGATGAATTCTTGCTTTCACATTCTCTTCAAGCCTTCAACCCAAGTGGAGACCTAGTAGATCTTGATGTTATTAAAAAATTGGATGCCACTTTTGATGACTTCCGTATCTTTGTAAAAATCACAGAAAAATTGCGTAATGCACAAGAATTACTTCGCAAAGATGCTGAAGACTTTGACTGGGAAAAATTTGTAAGATAGGGAGACCAAAAAGAATGAAATTTGTTGGACTTGTAGGGATCAAACTACGATCAATCATATAACCGTAAACTCTTGGAATTCATCCGTCGTCACTTCAAACTTAAATTTGAATTAGAAGTTCTTGAAATTGACGAAGTTCCAATGTTTAACCAAGACGAAAAATGGGACGAAAGTTTCCAATTACGTTATTTATATAACAAAAATTACTCGTGCTGATGGTGTTATCATTGCTACTCCTGAGCACAACCACACAATCTCAGCTTCCCTAAAATCTGTTCTTGAATGGCTTTCATACGAAGTTCATCCATTTGAAAACAAACCAGTCATGATTGTGGGAGCATCTTACTACGACCAAGGTACTTCTCGTGCCCAAGTTCACCTTCGTAAGATTCTTGACGCTCAGGTGTCAATGCCTACACACTTCAGGAAATGAATTCCTTCTCGGTAAAGCTAAAGAAGCCTTTGATGTTAATGGAAATATCACAAATGAAGGAACTATTAATTTCCTTGAAACATGTTTGAGACAACTTTGTAAAATATGTGGGAGTCGTTTCAAAATTGAAAAAACCAAAACCAATCGCACCAGAAGATTTATATTGTACAAATCCAATCGCAACTACCATTCAAGGAGTTGACCCTGATGATCCTGAATGGGTAGAAAAAGCAGCTGAGCTTGTTGGAGCTGTCTCTGGAGATACTTACGTTAAATTAGACCACGGTATCTTGACAGTTAACCAAATTGATATGTTCTTGAAAGCAATGCCATTTGAGTTGACATATGCAGATGATAATAACCAATTCTTGTACTATAATAATGCCCACCAAGATCCAAACACAATGTATGGTAAACGTGTGCGAGTTCAAGCAGGTAGTCGACTAGGAACAGTACATGCTTCTCTTCCACCTGCAAGAATGAAAAACGTTGAATGGGTTGTCGGTGTACTACGTAACGGAGATCAAGAATATGTCCGTACAATTGTACCAGGAACACCAGAAGGTGTTATTAATACACATAACTACAAGGCAATGTACTACCCAGATGGTTCATATGCTGGAATTAATGAAATTATCTTTAATTTCCAACCATGGCTTGATTGGTACTTAGAAACAACTGGTCAACGTCTAGTTGGTGGAAATGCTGCAGCTCCTGCTGGAGGACATGGCGGAGCAGATGCCACATCTGGAGCTTCTGATGCAGGTGATGCTGGAAGCCACGGTAGTGACGCCGATGCTACATCTGGCGCAAGTAACTAATAATAGTTTTAGGAACCATCTTGGTTCCTTTTTTAGCAAAAAAAGACTAGCAAACACAAACTGCTAGTCTTTTGGTTATTATTTCATCTATCTTTGTTAAAAGAAAGAATATTTATTATGAATTTGGGTCATCGAGACTACGACCATGTAAGCCTTTTTCACGTTGTATCTGACGTAGTTTTTCTGGTGTAACATCATTACCTTCTTCGTCCACAATTTTGATTCCCTCAATGTGGTGACGAACAGAGCGACGATAACCTTCAATGTACTCCTCACGTAGTTTAGCTTGTTCCACTTTTTCTTCTGGTGTCAAGCCTTCTGCTTTTTTCTTTTTGGCAAGCTCATTGATACGATCAATTTTTTTAGGATCCATGTTTCTCTCCTTTATGATAAGATTTAATCCGTTTAACAGATTTTATTTGGTATTGATTTGGTTAAAACGAGCAAGTTTAGCTGCTTTTTGAGTTAAATGAGACAAGATAGCCAAGCGATTTTTACGAACAGCCTGATCTTCTGCCATTACCATGGTGTTCTCAAAGAAAGCATCAATAACTGGACTAAGCGCAAAGAGCTGTTTCAATTGTTGACTGGCGGTCCCTGACAAAACAGTGATTCTACTGCTTCTGACAAAGCTTTTTCTTGCTCATTTTCAAAGAGAGCTGAATCAACTGTAGCAACTTCTTCTGCCTTCTCAGCCAAGTTAAAGGCACGAGAAAGTGATTCAACAGATGGTTTGAAGTCTTCTTCCTTGCTTGCTTCTACGAGAGCACTTGCTGCTTCCAACATATCCGCCACAACAAAGTTTGAACCTGCAAGAACGGCTTCCTTGATATCTTTTGGAGTAGAACCCATCATCTTATCAACACGAGCCTTGATAAAGTCCATAACCTCTGCCTTATTTTCATAAGTCAAGCTGTCAAAATTCAATGTATAAAGGCTATCAATCAGCTCATCCATAGCAATGTGCCAACCAAAGGCATCCAAGATACGAACCACACCTTGAGTCGCGCGACGAAGGGCATAAGGGTCATTAGAACCTGATGGAATCAAGCCTACTGAGAAGAAACTCAAAATCGTATCCAATTTATCTGCAATGGCAAGCACTGCACCGACCTTGCTCTCTGGAAGTTCTCCTTCAGCTGATGTAGGCATGTAGTGTTCACGAATAGCAGCCGCCACTGCTGGACTTTCCCCAGTAGAAGAGCATATTTCTCCCCCATAATTCCTTGGAGCTCGTCAAATTCACCAACCATACCTGTCAACAAATCAAACTTGTAAATAGCTGCTGCTGAGGCTGAGATCAACTGTTTCATCAGCTGATAAACCTGCTTTTTTTCGGCCACAAGTACAGCGATTTGACCGTACGAATCATGTGTTCACGAAGGGAACCAATCTTCTCATGGAAGGTTACATTGTTTAATTTTTTTCAACAAGGTCTGAAATCACTAATTTTTGATCTTCACGCTAGAAGAATTCACCGTCTTCCAAAGCGAGCTACCAAGACTTTTTCATTTCCTTTGATGACATTTTTCCAAATGCTCTGCGTTTCCATTACGAACAGAAATGAAGTTTGGCAGAGTTTACCATCTTGATCACGGACAACAAAAGTACCGTTGGTGTTCCTTCATCGAAGTCACCAAGACTTCTTCCGGAACTTCAAGGTATTTGGCATCAAAACTTCCCATAAAAGGCAGTTGGGTATTCAACCAAGTTCAAGACTTCATTCAACAAATCAGCATCAATTTCGATACTTACACCATATTTTTGCCTCAATTTCTTTTGATTTGGTCAACAATCATTTGCTCACGTTCACGTGGATCTGCAATTACATACTGTGCACTGAAGGTCTTCTTCATAGCTCAATGCTGACTGAATCTTAGTTTCTTTCCCTAAGAAACGATGACCACAGCTCACACGACCTCCCTTGATATCAAGGAAATCCAAATCAAACTCTTGCTCATCCAAGAGAACAGTTAAAAGTGTGAACAGGACGAATGTATTCAAAGCTATTTCCAGCCCAGTGCATGCTGACAGGGAAAAGTCAATGACTTCAAGACATCCACAACACCTGGAACAATGGCTTCAACTGCTTGACCAATTTCTTCCTTAGTGACATAGACATATTCTTCACCCTTGATTTCACGGAATTCGATATCTTCAACAGTCAATCCTTTTCCACGGACAAATCCTTGGGCTGCTTTGGTGAAGTTCCCATCACTATCCAAGGCAATTTTTCTTTGCTGGCCCCTTGAAATCTTCTGTCAAATCAGACTGTTTATCTGCAAGACCAGTCACACGAACAGCCAAACGACGTGGTGTTGAGAAGGTTTGAATAGCTTCAAAAAGACAAGCGATTTTTCCTTGAGGAAGGCTGCCATTCTTTCGCTCAGTTGTTTTTCATGATGTGACAACATAGGCTGGTAATTCTTCAAGACCGAGTTCTACTAATAAGTTTTTTTGTCATGTTTTTCTCCGAAAAAGTATCTTTTTATTTTTCCAGTTTGCCTTATGTGATTGGCACGCAAGCAACCAACTTCGTTGTTTTCATTGCTAAAATTGGAGCCAAAAGTCTCCAATTTTGCCTAGTATCATAGTTTCACTAAGGATACCTTCATCACTACGACAACTGGCTCAGGGCTCACTCTGTTCGCCCATTTTCGTAATTTGTCACTCTCTTTATTCTGCGTCTTCTGCTAAGAGTTTTAGCTCGTGTTTCTTCATCCAAAAAGTGGGTAGCCTAGGCGTTTGCGTTCTGCGACAAAGGTTTTTGGCTACAACACGAGCCAAATTACGGATACGAGCGATATAGCCTGCACGCTCTGTTACAGATACGGCACCACGCGCATCAAGCAGGTTAAAGGTGTGTGAACATTTTAGAACATAGTCATAGGCAGGGTGTACTAAGCCTTCTTCTAATGCACGACCAGCTTCTTTTTCAAACTTATCAAAGTTTTCAAGCAACATTTCTTGATCCGAAATTTCAAATGAATATTTTGAGTGCTCATACTCAGGCTGAATAAAGATTTCTCCGTATTTTACACCATCAGCCCATTCGATATCATAGACAGAATCCACTTCCTGAATATAAGAAGCCAAGCGTTCCAAACCATAAGTAACTTCTGCAGTCACAGGCCCAGTTGCCAATCCACCGACTTGTTGGAAATAAGTGAACTGAGTAATTTCCATCCCATCAAGCCAAACTTCCCAACCAAGACCAGCTGAACCAGTTGATGGGTTTTCCCAGTTGTCCTCAACGAAACGAATATCGTGTTCCAAAGGATTGATTCCCAATTTTTCCAAAGACTCAAGGTAAAGTTCCTGGATATTTGATGGAGATGGCTTCATGACCACTTGGAATTGGTGGTGTTGGTAAAGACGGTTAGGATTTTCTCCGTAACGACCGTCAGCAGGACGACGTGATGGCTCTACATAAGCCGCATTCCATGGCTCAGGGTCCGATAGCACGAAGAAAAGTGTAAGGACTCATGGTTTTGCACCTTTTTCATTGTCATAAGCCTGCATAAGCATACAACCTTGATCATTCCAAAAATTGTTGCAAAGTCAAAAATAATTTCTTGAAATGTTAATTTCTTAGACATTGAATACTCATAATAAAAAAATAATTTCTTGCGACACGAGTCTGCCTCGTCGATTATACGAGGCGAGACGAGTTAGTACTACGTCTAGCTCAGCACCCTAGTACTGAGCGTGGGGCGAGTCCGACTGTAAGGAGGTTTCTGCCACTGATGCAGTGGAAAGTCAATTTTTTAGACATTGTTTACTCCTTTAGTTTATATTATCTTCTTAGATTTATTTATCAAGCAACCAAGAAAAGGCTGGGTCCTGAAAAATATGACGTTTGGGAACAGTTTGTAAATTCTGATCGCATTCATCTATTGTACCTAATTTCAAAGCACAAACTTCTGGTATATTTTCTTGAACAGTGAAAATTTGACTATGACAGTTCTGGCAGTAATAACGCTGTTTTCCTGGAGAAGAACTATAGGAAACAAGATTTTCTTTTCCATGCAATACTAGATTTTTACTGCTAACTTTAGCATTAACTGTATAGGCAGACGCAGTTGCTTTCCGACAAAATGAGCAATGACAAAAAACTAATTCCGATAATTCCTCATCTAGAGTGTAGGTCACTGCTTTACATAAACAAGATCCTTTAAGCATTATGCTCCTTTCTACTTAGGCATTAGACGAATTCAAAAAGAACCGCATTTTAACACCCAAGCCTTGCGACTAGGGGCGTCAGAAACGCGGTTCCACCCTAATTTATTACTTCATTGTCTTTGAAAATACTACAGAAAGCGCCAGTTCTTTATTTTGCCCTACTTGGCTCCCACTATCCCAAGCTCGCTTGAAGAACGCCATAAGACTTTCTTTCCTGCAGACTATTATATCAAAAATTGGAACAATGTACAATTCTTTTTATGATTTTCTAGAAATCCATATCATCAACTCGTGGAGCACCAGACTGAACAGCAATCGCTTTTTAGGTTTCACGCTCCTCATGACTCAGTTCAATTCCAAAAGCAATCAAGATTAGCTTGAATACGAGAGTTGTGACAGATTTTTGGAAGTGGTAAAAAAATCCTTCTGCTAAGCTCAGGCCAAGGCTATCTGAGCAACAGACTTTCCGTGATTTGCCGCGATTTCTTGCGCCTTTGCTATCAAACAATTCTCCCTGACCAAAAGGTCTCCCAAAGCTTCCAATAAAATTCCTTTTTCTCGACAGTAATCTACGACTTCCTCTTGATAGACACCTGGCGCCAAACGAACTTGATTGACCGCAGGAAGAATTTTTGCTGTTTCAAGCAAGGCATCCAAATGATGGGGAAGGAAATTACTAACGATAGCACGGATTTTGCCTTCTTGATAAAGCTCCTCCATCGCTCTCCAGACTTCTGAATTTCGGATTTTCCATTGGTCATTTTTCTCTGAGTGGTTTTGGATTTGTGCCAATGAATCAAATACAAATCCAAATATTCAAGCCCAGCTTCTCTAAAGACTCTTCAAAAGCTTGACGAGCTTGCTCATAGTTGTGATTTCTATTCCAGAGTTTGCTGGTTACAAAAATTTCCTCACGCGGAACGCCACTATCTTGAATGGCACGACCAACGCTTTCTTCATTTTTATAAATAGTTGCCGTATCGATATGGCGATAGCCTGCCTTTAAAGCCTCTAGTACAGCTTGATAGGCAATCTCTCCATTTTCAGCTTTCCAGGTTCCAAATCCTAGAACTGGAATTGGAACGCCATTATTTAAAGTATAAGATTTCATTATTTTTCCTCTCTATGTAAAGCAAATCCAAAGAAACAAGTTCTCAAAGAAAACTTTTCTCTTTAGATTTTGTGTATTATTGATTGCGGTCGTAATAGAGCTGATGAGCTTTAAGACGAGAGTCTAACAAATCTGGTACGGTAACAAAGTCATAACCTTGCCCTTTCAAATAGTCAATAACCTTCGGCAGAGCATTTACTGTCTCAGCATGGATATCATGCATAAGAATAATAGAACCATTCTTGACTTCACGCTGAATTTCTGTCAAAATAGATGCTTCATTTTTACTCTTCCAGTCCAGACTATCTACATCCCACATAATAAAGCTCAAATCTAAGCTATTGCGAATGTCGTCTGTAATGGCTCCATAAGGCGGACGCATGAGTTTGGAACTAGAACCCAACACTTTAGTTAGCGCATCCTCAGTATCAGTAATTTGTTTTTTAGCTTCATCAAGGGAAAGTTTTGAAAGCACTGGATGACTCCAACTATGGTTTCCAATAACATGGCCATCTGCTTTCATGCGTTTCAAAATCTCTTCATTGCCAGAAACATTCTTACCTAAAACGAAGAAAGTTGCCTTAATACCATACTTAGAAAGTGTATCTAATGCTTGATTGGTCGTTGTAGGATTTGGTCCATCATCAAAAGTTAAGGCTACGACTTTACGATTTTTCTTTTCATAATAAGCCTTATATAGCTCTGCATCCTTATCTAATAAATAAGAAGACTGAATAACTTCAAAGAAACTAGATACTGGCAAGGCAATCTCATCCAGATTTTCAACTGTCTGACTTGGATAAAGGATAATCTGACTATCCTTGTAATCAAAATTCCATACAGACAAATCTTGGTCAGAGAAGTCTTTAACAAGCTGATCGATCTTCTCTTGCTCCAATTTCTTATCCTGTAAGAAAGAAGTGATTTCTTTTATCAGCTGCTCTTTTGCCTTACTAGCATCTGAAAATAATTGATCAAGTGTAAAAGGTTTACCATCTTCTGTCAAATGCACCTTGGCCAGATTAGTTTTTTCAGTCTCTTCAACTTTTAACGAAGTTAAATCATAGACTTGTTTCATCACACTTCGGTTGACAATCCCTTTTAAAGGCGAATCTTGTTTCTCCGTATAATAAAAAACCAGATTTTCCTTGTCTTCCAGATTTTCCTTAATATCCTGTGTCATGATTTCTTTTACGGACGAAATCACTTGCTCCCCTTGGAGAGGATAATAGGCGATCACTTCGGCTTGTCCCTTACGAAAATGATCCTTCTGATTCCCCTCACTCAATTGATCATCTTTCTCTTTTTTGAGAGATTCAATCTTTTGTTCAAAACTTTGTTTTGTGTATATTTTGTATCCAATTATTGAACCCAGGACACAAATACTAACTGCAAATATAGCTACTAGGGTTAGTAAACCAATACTCTTTTTATCGCGCTCAACACGCTTTGCTCTACTTTTATCCATAGGGACTATCATATCAAATTCAAGCTATAATTTCAATGATTTTTGAAGGAAATAGTATATTAAAAGAGGAAATTCCCTCTTAAGATTTTTATTTTACAGCTTCTTTTCAAAGCATCTACCTTGTCCAAACGTTCCCATGGAAGATCAATATCTGTACGTCCCATGTGTCCGTAAGCCGCTGTTTGACGGTAAATTGGACGCTTAAGGTTCAGCATTTGGATAATTCCTGCAGGGCGAAGGTCAAAAGATTTGACGAGTTGCTTTTTCAAGTTTGCTTTCAGCTACTGTTCCTGTACCAAAAGGTATCGATACGGACAGAAACAGGCTGGGCAACACCGATAGCGTAAGCCAATTGCACTTCTGCTTTCTTAGCAAGACCTGCTGCAACGATGTTTTTAGCAATATAGCGAGCCGCATATGACGCAGAACGGTCCACCTTAGTCGCATCTTTACCAGAGAAAGCACCACCACCGTGACGAGAGTAGCCACCATAAGTATCTACGATAATCTTACGACCAGTCAAACCTGAGTCCCCTTGAGGTCCACCGATTACAAAAACGACCAGTAGGATTGATGAAGAATTTTGTTTGCTCATCTAAATAAGAAGCTGGAATAACTTCTTTGATGACCTTGTCAATCACATCTTTGTGGATTTGTTCATTAGTAGCTTCTGGGTCGTGCTGAGTTGAAATCACAACTGTGTCCACACGTACTGGACGGTCATTTTCATCATACTCAACTGTAACTTGTGATTTAGCATCTGGGCGAAGATAACTGATTTCACCAGACTTACGAAGTTCTGCCAGACGACGAACCAATTTATGACTGAGTGAGATTGGCAATGGCATGAGCTCTTCTGTTTCATCCACTGCAAATCCAAACATGAGCCCTTGGTCACCAGCGCCAATCAAGTCAAGCGGATCTTGGTCTGCATTCCCACGAACCTCCAAGGCTTCGTTAACACCTTGAGCAATATCTGGTGACTGCTCAACAAGTGACGGATGGACTCCCACAGTCTCAGCAGAAAAACCATACTCTGTATTGGTGTAACCAATCTCCGCAATGGTATCACGAACCACACGGTTGATATCCACATAGGCATTTGTAGATATTTCACCAAAAACATGGACGGAACCAGTATATACAGCTGTCTCAGCAGCAACGTGCGCTTCTGGATCCTTGGCTAAAATAGCATCCAAAATCGCATCTGAAATTTGGTCTGCAATCTTATCTGGATGCCCCTCAGATACAGATTCAGACGTGAATAATTTACGTTCTGACATAAAAATGTCCCCCCTTAAAAATAGTGTTATAGAGGTTACAAAGTACTGATAGAAAACCCTATCATCTACGAGTTGAGACTCGAAAGAAAAAATAGAAATTTCTATCATCTTATCGGGACTATATAACGTTACCATTATACCATTTTTAAGCGCAATTTGCAGTCTTTAACGCAGTGTTTCAATGTAGATAGTTCGTTCCCATAAATAAAAAAGTTGGAGCTCACTACTCCAACGATTTCTATTAAAAAATGTTTGGCGTTTTGCTTTACGCTCTGCACGA